>OCVV010917370.1_pt1 | contig 16932 bp, 43 predicted proteins | sample 1539721 | NCBI WGS metagenome assembly OCVV01 (sample SAMN02144230, study PRJEB22623) | gut metagenome | biome: sheep rumen | host: Ovis aries | place: New Zealand | reverse complement strand
GTTGCCTACTTTGACAAGCTGCCGGAAATTGCTTCGGCTATCGCAGGTGGATTCAGTTCTGTTGATTCCATCAAGATTTTTGGTGGTGATGCAGGTCAGTTTACCGGACAGATTATCAACGGACTGACTCAGGTTAATGATGGTCTGAGCGAATCTATGGGATTTGACCTCAAGTCCCTGCTTGTCGGTCTGTTCGGTGCTAAGGCACTTGGCGGTGATAATGTAGCGGTTCATGTGAATGACGTTCCTACTACAGATATCCCAACACAGGTATCCGACATTTCAAATACATAATACAAAATATTTTCAATACCGTCTACTTTCCAATTTCGGATTGTAGGCGGTAATTCTATTTTTATAATCGTTATATACAATGTGATACAATATAGTAATAGGATGGCGGCAATTATGAAAGTAAAAGAATTGATTGAAAAGCTCAAAACTTATAATGAAGATAGCATCATCGAATTGTTATGCACTTACGATTGCGGATACGCAACCGCTGGTGGGAATGTTACTGATATTTGCGAATCAGACGGTCGTGTAACTCTCTGTTGCGATGAATGCTAAGAGTTGGGGAGGATTACTATGTTAGATAAAGAAATGTATACTGCCGATGGCGAGATAATTGAACAGGATGAGTTTTATTTCCTTGTGGTTTCTGGGAATCCTGTTCCTATGGAAGTAACTTGTGTTCTGCCTGGTCAGGAATGGTCATATGTTGCTGATGTGGATGACCTAGATGAAGATGACAATGCATCGTTTGCTGCCATAGATAAAAATAATTTCGATGTGAGAAATGATAGCTTGTTTGCACGCAGAGACAATGCAATAGAAAGGGCTGGACAACTGTATAAATATATGGTTGATTCGTACAAAGAGAAAATTCACAACCTAAAGGATTTTATTGCTTTTCCTCTTGACAACAATTTGATTGATAATCCGGCAGCCAGAGTTGCATATCTGGATAAGGGTGCAGAATTAACCGGGTTTTATTTTACTGAAACATAAGGGAGATTTCTGCATATGCTTAATCTTGTAAAGCAAGCTGATGAACGAGCTGAAATGGTAAAGGTGAGGTCTAAGCACAGAATATACACAGTTTTGGATATTGCCGGTTATATTGTAAACACCAACTTAGCTAATGGTATTCATATGCGACGCAAAAGGTTGGATATGTATTTATATCTTATCCAACTTTATAGCATTATGCAAATTGATAGTCCGATGTTCAATTCCACTATCTATGTTAGAAATAAGCATTGGCCATATACTGAGTGGATGGACAACTACTGCGGTAATAAGTATAGGATTAGGTCGATGCCGAAAATTGCAATTTATTGGGACACACGTAACGGGATTGCTGAATTAGGCAAACGCAAATTTAATCCTCATATCACAATGTCCGATAGAGAACTGTTGGATGCCATCATTGATGGTCTGAATACCATTTCTAATAAAACATTGCGGAATATGCTTGCAAATCAAGGATTAATCAAGCAAGCCTTAGAACGCGAAGATAAAACAATCACCGAAAGGATGATGGTTATATATTGCGAACGAGTTAAGGAGTTTGGTCTGCGGGTTAAAGCATATATTGATGAGTGCTTGAGCGTTTTATAATCCATGTTTATGTAAATTGATTGGAGGATTTTCTATATGGCGAGAGTGTGGAGAGATGTAATATCTCCTAAAGCATTGAATGATACAATGCATGTATACCGTGGTGATTGGATGCCTAAGATGGATAGGTGCTGGCATTCAAATGATGGTTTTCAGGTGTGTTCAAGACTTATCGGAACAGAAATCGGTAAGGTAGAACATGTTACTATTATCCGGATAAATAGAGACATTGCAAAATCTCTTGACAACTCCGGTGCCGGTGACATTCCGTGGAGAATCAAGCAGGAAATCAAGAATGAGTTGTTCGGTGAGGATAGGGTAGCCATAGAGGTATTCCCTGCCGAAAATCGTTTAGTAGATATGACAGACACATATCATCTTTGGGTGCTGCCGAAGAAGTTCAAAATGCCTTTCGGTATTCATCCGAATGATGCAAAGGTTTCGGCTGTGCATAGGGGTTGTCTGCCTATGACACAGGAACTCATAAACAACACACGTGAGTCTATCGAGGAATCAACTGGTTTTCCCATCACATCGGGAACCATAACATATGAATGATTGTTTGGAGTTGATATTATGCCTGATTTTATGGCCGGACTTCTTGTCGGCGGTTTAATCGGTTTACTTGTAGGCGGTTTCTTTGGCGTTGCCATAATGTGCATTGTTAGGGTACATAACATAAATGCAATCATAAAATCTATAGAACAAGGTAAAGACGTCGATGAACTTATTTGATAATATTTCGAAGTGGATGTCCGAAGGAAATTTCTCCTTTCTTATATTGATGGTAAACTTCTTTCAGACAATCTTAACTATTGTTCAAGTGATTCTGTCTATTGTACTTCTCATGCTTACAAGAGCTAAGAAAGAGGAAAGGGATAACAAAGAATGAATGTCCTGTTTTTAGACTATGATGGAGTTGTGAATACTCCTATGTGGGATGATATCGGTAAGCACTGCCGGTTTAATCATTCCGGAGATAATAAAGTAAATAACTTCCAAGCTGTCCAATGGGTATCCAAATTCTGCGAGGAATGTGGGTATGCTATTGTTGTGACAAGTACATGGCGATTCGATAATAACTACAAGGATTGTCTTGTCAATGGCGGTCTTTGGGATGGTGTTAAGATACTCGGTCGAACCCCATATGTTTCTACCGGAAACAGGGGTGATGAAATTCAAAAATATCTTGACGAACATCAAGAAGTAGAGAATTTTCTTATAATTTCTTGCGGTGAGAAAACCTATTGCTTTAGCTGTGGGATGATAGCCGCAAATATTCTTAAAATTAGTAGATGTATTTCTTGACTACATCTATTCATAGTTGTATAATATATATATGAAGAATATATATAAACACACAAAAACAACAGTATCATTGATTAACTATCATTTTGTATTTTGCCCTCGCTACCGTAGAAAAATCTTCAATATTAAAGGAGTTGAAGAACGGTTCAAGGAATTAACCTTAGCGGTGTGCAAAAAACAAAAGATTGAAATTCTTGCTTTAGAATGTCATGTAGACCACGTTCATATTTTTGTAAGTGCTTTACCTACACAATCAATTCCACAAATCATGCAATACATTAAAGGTGCATCCTCAGTGATACTTCGCAAAGAATTTAACGAACTCAGTGCTATGCCTAGTCTTTGGACTAGAAGTTACTTTGTTTCTACTGCCGGTAATGTAAGCTCTGAAACAATACAGTGGTATGTAAATACCCAGAAAACAAGACCATAGGAGTTTGTAATGAACAAAGGTGTAAAGTTTCGTATCTATCCCAATCGGGAACAGCAAAACATAATAAACCGCACTCTTGGTTGTGTTCGATTCATTTACAACAAAGGTTTAGCATACAGAATTGAACAATACAAGTTAGGTAATAAAGCTAACTATACCGCTACTTCTGCTATGCTCACCTCTATGAAAATGCAAGATGACTTTTCCTTTCTTAAGGAAGTTGATAGTATTGCTCTGCAACAATCTCTCAGGGATTTAGACCGAGCGTATCAAAACTTCTTTAAGAAGTTAGGCAGATATCCTTGTTTCAAAAGTAAACATAACCATCGCCAGAGTTACAGAACTCTTAATCAAGGTAATAATATTCGCATTGACGGCAATAAACTAAAGTTACCAAAGCTTGGCTATATTAAAGTCAAACAGTCAATGAATATAGGTCATATTAATAATGTTACTGTAGAGAGAACACCTACAGGAAAGTATTTTGCTGTTCTTAACATTGACTTTGAACCTCAACCTTTAGACAGAATAGATTCCGTTATTGGTATAGATGTCGGCATAAAAGATTTCTATTCCGACAGTAACGGTAATTCTGTACCTAATCACAAAAGGTTAGAACGAACACAAAGAAAATTACGCAGAGAACAAAGAAAACTTTCCAGAAAGAAGGTTGACTCCCATAACAGAGATAAGCAACGACTAAGAGTAGCTAAAGTCCACGAGAAGGTATCTAATCAGCGAAATGATTTTTTGCAAAAGCTTTCAACTACACTGATTAACGAAAACCAAGTAATCTGTGTAGAAGACTTGAAAATCAAAAATATGCTCAAAAATCACAAGCTGGCTAAAAGTATATCCTCCGCTTCGTGGTCTAAGTTTTTTACAATGCTTGAATACAAAGCTGCCTGGTACGGCAGGACAGTACAGAGAGTGCCTACTACCTATCCGAGCAGTCAGTTGTGTAACAAGTGCGGATATAAAAATCCATTAGTTAAGAATTTAGCTATACGAAAGTGGACTTGCCCCGAGTGCGGAGAGTATCACGACAGAGATGTCAATGCCGCTATGAATATATTAACTAAAGGGTTGGCTATGATAGCTTAACCTCTATTAATACACAGAGCACCGTGGGGCACACGGGAACTCTTTAATCTAGCTTGTGGAGATTGTGTAAGTCGAGCTGAACTCTTTGAGTAAAACGCTCGCCGTAGTCGTTGAAGCAAGAATCCCACGACTTTAGTCGTGTGGAGTGTCAATCAGGGCAAAGAGGAAAGACAATAAGCAGTGGATACAAGGACTTCCTGCTTGCGGTGTGTTTACCAAAGAACAGCAGATTACCCACATTGATACAGAAACACAAGAATTTGATTCTCCGTATGAAATCATTCCGGAATCTGTGTGTGAATATACCGGTCGAAATGATAAGTTTGGAACTCCTATTTTTGAAGGTGATGTTGTTCGTACTCAGCATGGCAGAGCTTGCTCCGTTGTGTGGCTCAGCTCACAGTATTTTGCAGGCTGGGATTTATATGCCTTAGAGGACAAACATCCTTGTCCTGATTCAGATGCTTTATGGAATTCGCAGTACCTCGAAGTTATAGGCAATATCTTTGATGGTTGGGAAAATACAAATAAACTGGAGGGGAATTAAAATGTATGAAATTAAAAAAGATGTACGCACATTGCCGGATGGAAAAGCAATTACAACTTATAGTCGTGTAATATTTGGTGCCAATATGCTCGAAGTAGAGGCTGGTACCACCGGTTATATGGGCGGAGATTCGGGACATGGAGGACGCACGTATTTTCGTATTCATGACCTCGCAAGTACAGATATTGAAGTACAACTTATTGATTCCTGTACGGATGTTGGAGAGGACGGATTCGAAGTAGTTCTTGGCGGCGATAGCGAACTTAGCACTATAATGGATGCATTAAAGTTTATTCTAAAGGTGTTAGACGAAGAATCCAGAGGGATACAAGATTAATGTATTCTTTTATATCGAAACAGAGGGATGGATTATGAGGTTTTCGGACATTAAGAAGTTGAATGCCGGTGACAAGGTTCTGATTATTGAACACGGTGGTAAAAGTCCGATATACAGACAAGAAGAAATATGTAATATCTCTATCGAAGATAAAGACGCATTTATTCTTTGTGCTGATGGTCATTTGTATCATCATACTGCATTAAAGGCAATATCGAGTGTGAAGAGTTGAAGGAGTAAAGAATGCCGGATAAAAAGAAATATAGACCGATTCCGAGAGATAAACGAGAGAATGTCGGAATTCCGACTGGAATATATGACTCACAAAACAGAGAAATCATAACAGGCGATATGGTAGAAATCATTTCATCTTCTACAGTTGGTCGCGTGTTTTGGAACAGATATCAAAAAGCATATGGTGTATGCTATGGTTGTTGGTATGGAGATAAGGATGAGTTATCTGTGGATAACTATGGAAAATTTATCAGAATCCCCGATGACCAAGGGATGAAGATGGATTTGCGTATTCTATCTTCCGGTTAGAGATAATTCATGCGAGGAGGTTTTGTATGCTCAGGCCTGCAATTCTTTATAAAGATGATATTGAATGTAAATTCAAGGAACAGTTATATACACAAGATTTTTTCTACTACATTGGGTATGATGGGTCTGCGTATATTCCAGAAATAAAGTGTGAAGATTTCTCATTTCAGTATGCCATAATTGACAGCAGCAAGCCTGATGGTCAGCAACTTATCGGCTACTTATCTTACCAGCTTAGCACACTTAGCGATACTATACATAACTTCGGTCTGTATTCGTTCGACCGTGGTAATCCTATCGTTGGTAGAGATATTCTTAAAAAGATGAAAGAATTAGTGCAATCACACCATCGTGTCGAATGGCATATGATTGCCGGAAACTCTGTAAAAAGGCACTATGATAAGTTTTGTCATCATTATGGTGGCAACATTGTAAAACTGCATGAAGCTGTGAGAGCACCTTCTGGGGAATATGTTGATGAGTATATTTACGAAATTGTCAACGGTGGAAATCACTTTAGATAGTGCTGATGATACTGAGGGAGAAGTAAAATGTCGAGATTAGATAACATCTTAAACGACCTTAATGTTGCTGAGAATCCAGATACCGCCAAGAAAAGTTCTGATGCAGCCATACCGTTATCTTTTATTGCACACAATGAAATGATTGTAAGAAATGCAGAACGAGCATTATCGCAGTTAGCATCGTTAGATAATACTAAGGTATTCATAAAAAATCCAGATGGAACAACCATAAGATTACAAGAGGGTTGTAAAATTGCCTATCTACAATCCATTGGTGGTTGTCTGTGAGGTAGGTGTCTTAATGTATATCTATAGACCGCACAGAGGTGGGTTAGCCGAATCCATGAGTGAAGCAAAGGAATTCAACACAAAGGAAGAGATGTTTGCACACATCGTTGCTACTCAGGGTAACTTTGGTAACTGTAGGTTATTCGATGCGGGGGATTTGGTTATCGGAAGTTCTGTCATCTCGGATAGCAGAACCGGTTGGTTCGATACACGGTATGTGTGTACAAAGAGATATGGGGATAAGCACTATAGCACACCTCAATGTGTGGGGATGTGTGCAACGCAGTATGCTAATGGAAAGGTGGTAGTAATGTGAAAGATGCACCAGTAACAAGGCATATTGATGCTACAGGAAGAATCCAGATTCCAGAAGATATCCGAAAGTCACTAGGTCTTAGGACAAATGATGAATTTGAATTTTGTGCTGCTGAGGATGGCATTTTAATCAAGAAATGTGATGAAGTTAAGACCATTGAGGATTTCCGAGATTCCTTAGCTAAGGCAAAGCGCTATGTAGAAAAAGCAGAAATTTGGTATGGACATAGTGTTACAACAGCAGAGGATATGGGCATAGTGTGTAAGCTGATTGATGCCGAAAATCTGCTGACTTATGTTCTATCTTTGACAGAAACTTTTGAATAAGGAGTATATATCATGAAAGCAACCGGAATTGTTCGTAGAATTGATGACCTCGGGAGAGTTATAATTCCGAAGGAGATACGCCGTTCTTTAAGGATTAGAGAGGGTGACCCTCTGGAAATCTATGTTGAGGATGGTGCTATTATTTACAAGAAGTATCATCCAATCAGTTCTCTATCATCTTTTGTCGGCAAGTTTGCAAATGTACTTGAATCGCTAAGTTCGCACTCTGTTTTGATTACTGACAGAGACTCAGTAGTAGCTGTTTCCGGAGTAAGTAAGCGACAATACATTGAACAGACTATCTCAAATGAACTCGAAACTGTCATCGAAAGCAGAAGACAATACACATACAGTCATGATAATGTCGTTCGTCCGACATTCGATGCTAATTGCCGACCGGCATCTTTGGTGATTCCGATTATTGCAAATGGCGATGTTTATGGTTCGGTTGTTCTGCTTGCAGACGATAGGATTCAGGTTCCGAGTGAAGTTGATGTCAAACTTGCTCAGAATACCGCAGCTTCGATTGGGAGTCTGTTGGAAGAGTAATACTATGAAATATATGACAAGACAAGAACTGCTTGATGCAGTTAATCAGAGCAGCCCAGCCTTGGGTTGGGATACCAAATATCCAAATTTGTTCGGAAAGTACGGCTTTACCCTGGTCGGTGTTTGTGAGGGTTGGGTTTGGTTTGATTCAGATACAATTACTGAGTCTGCACGTTGTAGCGGACATTTGCCTTTGTCCGATGCAAGCGATGAAGAGTTGCTGGAAATGCTCTCTATGGAACGAGGTTATTGGCTGGATAGATATGAAACCTGGCTGAAACAAGCTGAGGAAAAAGCACGCAGGCTTGAAGAGATGCTTTTCTGAATTAAGCGGTGGTTGATATGGTAATATTTTATAGAGAGAAGCGCAAAGTCGCAGTAAAGGTCTTACAGTGGACAGGTGAAAACAAAGACGAATTGAAGCGTTTTTGCGGAAAATACATAAGATTTTTTACATTGCAGAGTGAGGATGGCACTAAGACGAAAGAACTGTGTGTCCTTAAACCTCGAAGCATTGTTTTTGAGAATGATTACATCATCCGTGATAGTCCTGGCTGTTTTACAGTATGCGACCAAGAATATCTCGATAGACATTATGAAAGAACTAATTTTCAGTGGTGGAATACAAAATGAGTGGAATCCTTTTTCGCGCAAAGCGACTTGACAATAATGAGTGGATTGAGGGTCATTACATCTATGTCCAAGATGCTGTCAGTGAAGAATTTTATCACTGTATTGTCAAGTCCGGTGGTGAGATGTGTGTAAGCGAACTGTGGGATTATGAGTTTATCGACAAAGATACTCTATCCGCATTCACCGGTCTTGTTGACAAGAGTGGTAGAAAGTTGTTCGGTGGTGACATTGTAAGGGAAACAGTTACTTCCTATTATCAGCCTATTGGGAAGATATGTTACAATGCAGAGAATTGCCAATGGCGAATTGAGTATGTGAATAATATTGTGACTTTTAGTTCTATCGGAAGTGGTCGCATCTATGAATTTCTTGGGAACATATATGATAATCCAGAATTGCTATCGGAGGAGTACAATGAAACCTAAATTTATCCGTGTCTTAATCGCCTGCTTGTTGGTCGCCGTGTTTTTATTAGCATTCTTCCTTGGTGCTTGTTCAGTAAGTAAGGTGGATGCTACAACAAATTCATCATTTACGATGTCTGAACCGGAGTATCCTAAATATTACATGGTTTCTGTTCTTACTGATAATGAGTACGGTGTTGAGTATATTGTTGTTAGTGAAAACAGCGGCTCCGGCGATAATATTTGCATAACACCGAGATTACAAAAATGAGGTTTTCCAATGACTGAAAATATGCTTATGACGATAGATGAAGCAATCGAGCATTGCAAAGAAAAAGAAGATTGTTCTGCTTGTGGCGAAGAACATCGTCAGTTACGCCGATGGTTGGAAAACTATCGGTTTCTTTGCAATCTCGGAACAGATGTTGGTCGTATTAAAAAGTTACTCAGCTATGAGTATGAATGTGTATCGCGTCAGTCCGGCATACTTAAATGTGATAGGAACTGCGCGGAGTGCGATATCGTGCAAGATGATAAAGAACTTTTACAGATGTATAAAAAGGTTATGTCTGTTTTGTCGTATCTTGAGCAGGTGCATAATGACAATACAAAATTGCTTTCGGATGATGTGGCGGTGTAATTATGACTAACATAGTATGGGGCATTTTGCTGTCCATAATTTTGATAATCATAATAATTGCGGTTTTTGTAGATTTGCACATCGGATTCAAGGCGAAAGAATACGAAGAAAAGCAAAGAGAAGATTGCGATGATTCTGAAGTCGATTATGTAAAAATTTATAAAGACCTCGGCGGTAATGGGTTCCTTATTCATTATCTAAATCGTTGTATAGAAGAGAGGGATGTGTCAGATGTCCCAACAACTAAAAATATGATTCCGAAACTCACAAATTGTAAGAACTGCGGAGCTCCATTACACAGTAACCGATGCGAATTCTGTGATACTGAATATGACAGGTAGGTGATAATATGTTTAATTCTGATACTTCTGGTGGTGTTTACGCTGCTGATGAAACTGCGAAATTACAACATACTATTTTAGAACAACAGTCTGATAGGGCAATGGATTTAGTGCTGCGAACTTTCCTGCGAATGTGCGAACCTAAGCAATCTAACTTTTGGGAGAGGTCTGCTATGGCGGCATCCTCTTGCTATACACCTCTACCCGAAGAGTTCGAGAAGTTCGCAGATGAACACCGTGAAGAGTTTCAAGCATGGTTAAAATCAAAATATGACAGACCCCAAAATGACACAGATTGAGGTATAAACTATGGCACATCTAATGAATAAGAAAATATGTCAACATTGCAGTCATAAAGATGTTTGTTATATGTATAAGGACATAGAGGAAGGACGGAAGTGGTATTCAGATTACTTTGGAGAAGATGTCTTGTGTCCATATCTTTATAACCGCACGACCGTAATGACAAATATGTTCAATGTGGTTGAAAGGCATGAAGATTGTACTGTAGAGATTCTTACGAATACTGAGACCGGAGAACAGTCAATAGGGTGGTTTAAAAACGATACTCCACCTATGATGATTGGGGAGGAGTAATTTATGAGTAATTTTGATAGCATAACTTTAGAAAAGGGTATGTATGAAGCCGGAAACCTTAGCGATGTATTAGAAAGCATGGACCCATCCGAGAATTACTATGGAACAACTTTACAGGATTTGGATGCTTTTTCACGCCAGCTAAAGAGATTTGACATTAAAGTAAGTGGCAATAGTAGCGACACAGTAGAGAAATTCTTCGCAACAAGCAACTCAGCGGTTCTGTTCCCTGAGTATGTAAGAAGATGTGTACAAATCGGCATTGATGAAAATAGTGTTGTGCAGGACATTGTTGCAAACACTATTGATGCAAATGGAATGGATTACCGCTCCGTTTATACTGAATCGGATAACAAACAAGCATCATTGCGTATGCGTACATACCATGATTTAGTCACAAGAAGAAAATGTGGCAGAAATCTTAATGCAGCATATGAACCATTGAGATTTCAAAGAATCTCCACATTAACTAAGGTATTACAACAAATTGGTTGTTATATTTCAAAATGCCAGCTTGTTGCTGCTGTGGAACTGCTTAATGATTGTGAATGTGTCGGTAAACATAATATACATAGTATCATAACTAAATTTACAAAATCACTATATGCTAAAAACGGATATAAATTATCAACTATGATTTGTTCATCTTCTGAGCTTGAATCACTGCAGAATTATTTAGGTTCGGCAATCACACTCAAAGATAACAATTACTATTGCGGAGATACCAAGATAATTATTTGTCCAAATATGCCATACCCTGTAATTGTTGGTATGGACAACAGGTTTGCATTAGAGATGATTAGATTTGGCCCTGTTCATGTGGATTATGAAAGACTGATTGACAAGCAGTTCGAAAACACAGGGATTTATTCATTTTTCGGATATTCTCTTTTATGTCCGGATGCTGCAGCCACTATGGAAATATCTTATGTGTGAGGTTTAATTATGGAATTACTTGGTCTTATTTTATTCATAGCCGTGTCGGTATTGATTATCTGTTTCATATTGGTTATCACAAAGATTTCGGAAATGATAAAAGAAATCCGTCGTGCGGTGGATAAATTAGTCATTCATGCAAATCAGTCTAACAGTCCTCAAAAGCCTATACGCAAAACCAAGGTTTGTGGGGATATACAGTGTCCGGCTTGTGGTCGTTTGATTTTTCATCATGACCCATTCTGTAGTCATTGTGGGCAGAAACTTGATTGGGGTGAGGATGAATAATGGCTGTAAAAGAATCTGACCGGAAATGCCTAATGGTCAACATTGACGTAGCGGAATATGATATCGCCGAAAAATATCATGTTATCGTTTTGCCGGATAAGATAGAAATTAAGACACCGTTTAAATGTTTTCTCTATTGTAATGAAGATAGTGTCGGAGATATTTCATTTTACTATCCTACATCGGATAGACCGCTTTCTCCCAAGGGGTTAATATTCGGAGAGTGTGTGTGCGTTGGGATAAACTATGACATTAACGGATTTTCTATTCTCAATATATCGACAATAAAACTTTATGGAATTATCAAAGAAGTTAGTGACCATGTTGGATATATGCCAAGTGAATTTTTCCATGATGATAAGGCAGTAGTCCCAATGAGATGGCGATATTTAGATAAAGATTATACTGAACAATGAAAGGTACTTTGGTGATAATAAATGGCTGTGTGGATTGAAGATATGGAAGTCCCGAAAGAGTGCTACGAATGTCAGTTTTCTTATGTAAACAGTTATTCACGACGCATTTGTTCTCGGTTGGACAGAGAATGCTATGACCAGTTTTGTTGTGATAGACTTGAGGATTGTCCTATTCATGAACTTCCAGATTCAGACATACCAAATAACAAATAAACTAAGGGGGCTACAATATGGTAGTTATTAAACACAGAGAAAAAGAACCGCACAAGTATTATAAAGCAAGTTGTCCTTGCGGTTGTATATTTGTTTTCGATGAAATTGAATTCATAAATTATAAAACTCTTGGTGTGCGTTCTACCATCCGATGTCCAGAGTGTCACACTGAGTATGTTAAAGGCAGTAGTAACATTGTGTCTATTTCTCAGGAGGAATATTTAAAATATGCAGCATGCGAAAATGAATGATGCATCTGAATTAAAGCCTTGTCCATTTTGCGGTAGCAGGTGGACACAAGCAAGGTATATAAATAATCCATTTGATGAACACCACGTCTATGGTGGGTATAGGGGTGAGTGTACAGATTGTGGTGTTACCACCAAAGCATATAAAACAAGAGAAGAAGCAGTAGATGCTTGGAATATGAGAAGTTGTGAGGTTAAAGATGAACAATAAGAGTATGGTCGATGGCATAGAAACTTTGCTTAATCATCTTTTGGAGTCAGTAGATAATATTTTGCGGATTGCCAATGTGAGCACAGGTGTCAGAGTGCAGATGATTAATGAGATTCATGATAAAGAAATGGCTTGGGTAGAACAAAAGATTTCCGAATCAGATAGCCAGCCTTGCCCCTACTGTGATGGGGCAGAACCATTGGTAATCGGAAAGACTAATGACGTCGGCATCGCCATAAAGCAAGAAACAGAACCAACCGGACCTGTTATTATCGCATATGGATATGATATACATGGCGGCAGTTCAAATGGGTTGCAGTCAAAGATAAACTACTGTCCTATTTGCGGTAAATCTCTCAGACAGAACAAGGATTAAAGGTAATAATATGACAAATCTTGAAATGTTACAATCTCTCACAGCAGATGAGGTAGCAAAGTTTATCGCATTTGTAGAGAAAGGTAGCGTACTAGGATGTTTCCAGGAAGCAACTTTCTATTGCCAATGTTTTGATGACTGTGAACGGGATATGTGTGACGACTGCAGAAGAAAGTGGCTTGAAAGCGAAGTTGACTATGGTTGGAATTTCTGGAGCAACTTGCTTTCTCCTTATTCTGATTTATGGGATTCGGAAGATGCGGAAACTTAGAAAGGGATAAACTATTATGATACAGATTACTCTAACAGATAAACAAGCCAAATTGCTTGGACATGCTTGTGAGTTTTATGCTCGCGTTTTTATGGGTCAGTTCACGGAAATTCCATATGAACTTCTTAGTCTTACCATCAATTCGGATGAATACTTGGAGCGCAGAGAGAAAGCTGATGAACTTCTTCTTGAAGCTCGCAAGTATATTTATCCGGAGTTGTTTGGTAGAGGTCATTCATATGGTATCGGCAAGTTTGAAAATGCCGACAAAGTTTGGGATGTGTACCAAGCTATCCGTACAGTATTCGGAGATAAAAGAGGTAGTTTTAGCTACTATAAACTTCCGGAAGTTGTTCATTTCGAACGAGATGATGAACAGGATATAGATAATTTCAAGATGTGTTGATGCTATGATGACAAATTTCGATAAGATGAAGAATACAACATTGGGTGATTTGTTTAGAATCTTGAACGGTGCTGAACTGACATCCGGTGTTTTTGCAGATTTTATGTACCGGTGGACTAATTGCGAACATTGTCCTTGTTATGAGGATTGTCGGAATGGTTTTACTGATTGTCAAAGTATTAAAATCAGCAGTCCGGCAACTTGTCAATCTCGACTGTATAAGTGGTTGGCGTCGAATGCGCAGGATACTTTACAAGGTGTAGAGGTGAAGAACATATGAAGGCTTGGATGGTGCGTGAGAGGAATGGGTTTAACTGTGTTGTTGCCTTTGCACCAACCAGAGGAAAGGCAAAATCGGAAGCACTCTGGTTTCTTGATGATGTAGATTTTCTACATCTCGAAGCAACTAGGTTTCCACTCGCCGATTCAAGATACAATGATAGTGGGGAGTCTTATTGCCTGGATTGGCTAAATCCGGATGATAGGCTATTTTTGGTAAATGATTGTGGCCTACATTGTGAAGAAATATGGTTGGGGGAATGTAAAAAGTGTGTAGCTAAAGAATATTGCAGTCTGTATCAGGATGAATTACTTTGTATGACGGAGGACGCACTATGAAAATACTTAAAAAGCCGAAATTAGTTCCTACTGAATTTACTTGTTGTGCTTGCGGGTGTGTTTATATAGCCGAATACGGAGAGTATACCATAAAGTCTGATGGTTTTATGCGAATTTACAATGGCACAGTCAAGGAATGTAAATGTCCTATGTGCGAAAATACGAACCATGTGACAGATGAATTTGAGGAGGATACATCGGATGGAACTACCACAAGCGATTGAGGAATTAAAGGTGGAGTATCTTGGTGATAGCTTTGCCATTGCTGAGGCGAAAAAGATAGCTGTTGCTGCTATAGAGAAACAAATACCGAAACCTGTTCTTGTAGTCAAAGAGGGTCTTTATTTCTTCTGTCCTTGCTGTCATGCCGACGATGAAGAAATAAGGTATGATTATTGTGTTCCATATGATTATTGTACTAAGTGCGGACAAAGACTTGATTGGGAAAAGAGGGAATACATTGATGAATGGCCACATTGAGTATATTAATGGCTTTCCTGTATGGGTAGATGGTGAAACAAACTGGAAACATTCTTTTACATCTACTTCCACAGGTATTGCGGAAGATTTGAAGTATTACCCAAGCACAACCACAACTCCGATAGGTGATTCTAATATGAAAGACAAGAATGAGCATAATATTCCGGCGGACGATGCAGCAACAACAATAAATTTGTTGATTTCTGACTGCAATCCAAAGTGGGTAGACAATCGCAGAGCTCAGGCAGCTTTGGCGGCTGCAAGAGAGTCTTTACATAGAGATATACCTGCTAAGGTAAAACTGAAATGTTTTAAGTATACTTGTCCTAGTTGTGGACTTCCTGTGTCACACCGCAAAGATGTAAACTACTGTGGAACATGTGGACGAAGATTAGATTGGAGGAGTTATTTTGATTAGAGATTTTCAGTTATCCTATGCCGGATTCAATGAAAGTGTTTTGACATTTCGCTATGAAGGGATGGTTGACCCTGGCGACCTTGTTACAATGTATGATTCTTCTACAGTTTGCAGGGCTGGGGAGAATGAGACATTTATCGGCAAGGTAATTGCCACGGATTCTGATTTTGCTGCTGTTCAGGTTGCCGGATATGTTGAATGCGAAGCTGATACTGAATTGCGAGTGGGGCGAGTTAAACTTGTTTCTAACGGCTATGACAGAGTATTGGAATCAGATGATGGCATAGAAACTTGGATTATAACTTCCGTAATGAATGATGATGGTGACAATATCGTTGGATTTTTACTGTGAGGTATAAAATGTTATCTGTTATGGTTAGCATAAACCCTGGATGGTGCCGGCTCATTGAGAGTGGTAAAAAGAAAATCGAAGTCAGAAAAACTCGACCGAAGTATGGTGATATCTTCAAGGTATATATCTATGAAACAAAGACATCTGGGTATATTCCTCATTTCTTAGATACCTCTAAATATGACGTCAGCACCGGCAGAGGTGCGGTTATCGGTGAATTTTTCTGTAATCGTGTTGTACCCATTAAGGTAGAATATAGTAATCCCAAATCTCCGATAGCGGATGCATTATTTCCATTTACGGAAATGACCGACCGTGAAATCATAAGTTATCTAGGAAATGGTAAGACCGGTTATGGGTGGAACATTACAGGGCTGAAGATTTATGATTGTCCAAAGGATATACGAGAGTTCAGGAAACCTTGCATTAAGCATAAAGGCGATTGTGGTCTGTGCAATGCATATGACCCACAGTTTGATACTTGTATGAAACAATTATTATCTCCACCACAAAGTTGGTGCTATGTTGAAGATTTAGAACAGGAGTATCCAGATGACTAATTTTGATAAAATCAAATCATTTGATTTTGATGCTATGCTTGATTTCCTTTGTGATGGGGCAAATATATGCGAGTATTGCAAATACAAACGGCAGTATCAATGTGGGGAAGACCTAAGCCATTGTAGAGAAGCTACTGCTAATTGGCTTTCCTCGGAAGTTGCAGAAAATACAAAATAGAATCGTTTATTATAATAAGAAAATGACAAAAAGAGGTGACTACTAAATGAAACAATTTATCTGTTCTGACTGCAATAAGCGATTTCGATTTGCAAACAAGCCGAAGTTTTGTCCATACTGCGGTTCTTCTAATGTAAGCCCCGATAATGGCAAGGCGACTGAGAATGCAAAGCAGAAAATCGAAGAACTCAATCAGCTAATTGTGAAACTGAACGAAGCCAGAGATATTTACTGTGAGGCCTATGCTAAGTATGAATCTGTTCGCAGAACTCTTCTTACTTATGCAGACAGAGGTATTATCGCAAAGAAAGATATCCCTACCGCTGACCAGAAGAAGCTGATTGATGCTCTCTATGATTACCGGCGACAAAGAAAAGTTGCAAAAGAAAAACCTTAGTTGAAGGGGGTCCATTATGATAGTACGTACCGTAAGACATCTAAAAGAAGC
>OCVV012889937.1_pt1 | contig 16936 bp, 18 predicted proteins | sample 1539721 | NCBI WGS metagenome assembly OCVV01 (sample SAMN02144230, study PRJEB22623) | gut metagenome | biome: sheep rumen | host: Ovis aries | place: New Zealand | reverse complement strand
CATTTAATGATTTATATGATGAAAGTATTAAAAAATGTATTAAAATTATTAATAATATAAATAAGTATTTTGAAAGTAAAATAACATTTAATGAACTATTAAAAACTATACCTAATATTAGTTATACAACTGGTTTATTATTAGAAGAAAATAAAAGAATGATTAATTTTGAATAATCATTCTTTTTAATTATAAATCTTTATCTTCTTCTGGACTATTTATATTAACCATTCTTTCTTGTTCAGAATGAATTATTTTAATAATTTCATCCATAATAGGTTTTTTATCTTCATCCATATTTTCTCTTAAGCTTCTAGCTTTAATTTCTAAATCTTGTGTAGTATCAATAATTCTTTTTAACTCATCTTTATCAATTACACCATCAGCACTCATAGCGTCATATTCCATTTTATGCTTATATAATTCTTCTTTTAAAGTTGAAGCTATTGTAGAAATAGATGTTTTTTCATTTAAATCTTCTAAATTATTTTCCATATATCCTCCATTATTTAATACCTTTAATCTTATTAATAATATTTTGAGATATAATTTTTCTTCTTTCTCTTTTTAATTTTTTTCTAGAATATTCTAATTCATTAATTTCTTCTTCATAATCATCTAGTTCATTCATTAAAATTTCAAATTCTTCTTTAGTAATATAAAATAAATAATAATCTTCTAATATTTCTTCTCTTCTAAAATTAATCTCTTTTCTAATTTTTCTAATATTCATATTTATTAACAAGGTCCTTTTGAGCAGTCATCTAATTTAATAATATTATTAGCTTCACAGTACTCAATAGATTTGTTTTTTAAAAGTTTATTACAAAATTCGCCTAATTCTTCTCTATTTTCAAATTCATAATTAATAGTTATTACATAAGAACCATATCCTAATGTTTCATAATTATCAATTTCAGAAATAGTCTTAAAATAATCTTCTATTTCTTTTTTATTAACATTATTTTTTATTCCAATAAGAACTTCATTTTTAACAAAATCATTATCTATAGTATGTTTAATAGTTTCATTTTTATCAATTATTATATCAGGTTCTTGTGAATAATTTAAATTTGTAAATACTAGAAAAATAACTATTGCTGCTAAAGCTATACAAATATAAGTAATAGTTTTAGTATTCATTATTTAAATATACCCTTCCACAAGCTATTTACTGCTTTTGTTGTAGCTTTATTTACAACTTTATTTCCTAATTGTCTAAATATTTTAGTCTGTTGTTTTCTTTTCTTTTCAGCTTCTTTTTCTTCTTTTTCTTTTTGTTTTTGTGCTTCTTTTTCAAGTCTAGCTTGTTCTTTAGCTTCTTTTTCTGCTTGTTTTTCAGCAGCTATTCTTTGCTTTTCTTCTTCTTTAGCTCTTTGAGCAGCTAATTTTTCTTCTTCTATTCTCTTCTTTTCTTCTGCTATTTTAGCATTTTCTTCATCAACTTTTTCAGTAGCAGAAACTTCATTTAATTCTGTTTCATATTTACCAAATATACGGCTTGATTTAATTAATGAATCTCTTAATTCATCACTAATTGTTCCCATGAAACTTTGTGGAGGTAAGATCCAACATCTTTCAACTACGCTTGGTTCACCTTTTTCATCTAAGAATGAAACTAAAGCTTCACCTGTTGCTAATTCTCTAATAGCATCTTCTGTTTTAAATTTAGGATTTGTTCTAAATGAATTAGCAGCTGCTTTAATAGCTTTATCATCACTAGGAGTATAACTTCTAAGTACATGTTGTACTTTATTACCTAATTGAGATAAGATCTCATCTGGTACATCACTTGGTGATTGAGAAATAAAGTATACGCCTACTCCTTTAGAACGAATTAATTTAACAACTTGTACTATTTGTTTAGTAACTGATGGTGACATCTCAGAGAAAATTAAATGTGCTTCATCTAAGAATAATGCAAGTTTTGGTCTTTCAAGATCTCCAACTTCTGGAAGATTGTCATATAAATTATTTAACATCCAAACTAGGAATACTGCATATAGTGTTGGTTTTTTAAATAATTCTTGAGCGTCAAGTACATTTACAAATCCTTTACCATTATAGTCAAATTGCATTAAATCAAATAATTGAAGTTCTGGTTTGCCAAAAAAATCTACTCCACCTTCTTGTTCAAGAATTAAAATATTTCTTTGAATAGCTCCTACACTTTGAGTAGTAATATTACCATATTTAGTAATATACTTATCTTTATTTTCACCTACGTAAAGTAATAAACTCTTTAAATCTCCTAAATCAATTAATGGCATATTTTCATCCTTAGCTATTTGGAATACAATAGCAAGAACACCTTCTTGAGCATCAGATAATTCTAACATTATTGATAATAATCTTGGTCCAATATTTTCAATAGTTGTTCTAATAGGATGTCCATTCTTTTTAAATACATCAAAGAATGTTACTGGAAATGATTGATAACTAAAGTCATCTAATTTTAAACTAACAACTCTCTTATCAACATTCTCATTTGGTTCTCCTTGTTTACAAATACTTGCTAAATCTCCTTTAACATCAACATAGAATACTGGAATACCTGCGCTTGAAAAAGATTCAGCCATAACTTTAACTGTAGTTGTTTTTCCACTACCAGATGCTCCTGTTATAATTCCATGTCTGTTTGCCATTTTTGGTAAAATACATAATTCATTATCACCATTTTTACCAATTACTAATTTGTTATTCTTATACATTTTATTTTCCTCCTACCATATTCATAAACTCTTCTTCAGAGATTATTTTAATATTTAACTCATTAGCTTTTTTATTCTTTGTTGATGTAGATGTTACATCATTATTTATTAAATAATTAACTTTATTAGAAATACTTGATACTACTTTACCACCATTATTTTCTATAAACTCAATCATTTCATCTCTATTATTAAAATTATTAATACTTCCTGTTATTACAAATGTTAAATCTTTTAATGAAGTATTTTTATTATTAACTTTTTCAAATTCTAATTCTTTTATTAAATCATCTAATTCATGAATAAACTCTTCATTACTAAAATATTTTATCCAATACTGTGCTATTACATCTCCTACTCCATCAATAGCACTTAATTCTTCAAAAGTAAGATTTCTTATTTTATCAAAATCATTATTATATGTATTACATATTAATTTAGCTCTTGAAAGTCCTATTTCTGGAATACCTAATGCATATATAAAGTTTGCAAGTTTAACTTTTCTTGATTTATTAATACTATCTATCATATTTTGATATGATTTTTCACCAAATCCATCATAATTAATTATTTCTTCTTTATAATCATCTAAGTGATATAAATCTCTATAGCTACTTATAATACCCTCATTTATGAATCTTGACAAGATTTGTTCTGAAATTCCATCAATATTCATAGCATTTCTACTAGTAAACAAATCTAATCTTTTTATTAATTTAGCTGGGCAAAAATCATTTAAGCAATATAAATATCTAACATTATTAATATTTTCTATTGATGTAGGTTCACCACACACTGGACATTTATCAGGTATTTTTATATTGTCACTTTTTGTTAAGTTATTAGCAACCTGTGGAATAATCATATTAGCTTTAAATACTTCAATAGTATCTCCAATTCCTAATTTTAAATTACCCATTATTGATAAATTATGAAGGGATGCTCTTGAAACTATTGTTCCTTCTATTTCAACACTTTCAAATACAGCTACTGGATTAATAAGACCAGTTCTTGAAGCCATCCAATCTACACTTAATAATTTAGTTTCAACAGTTTCATCTTTCCATTTAAATGCTATTGAATGTTTTGGTGCTTTAGCAGTACTTCCTAAAGACATACCATATGCCATATCATCAAATGTAAGAACAAGTCCATCACTAGGTATATCATATGTTTTAATTTTCTCTTTGAAGTTTAATACTTCTTTTTCCATATTTTCAGCAGTTACTTCTACTCTTTCAACTGTTTCAAATCCAAGAGAGTCTAACCATTCAAATTGTTTTTCTTTTGAATTTGGTATATCTGTATCTGCTTCAATTAAAGCAAATATTATAATGTTAACATTTCTTTTTGCTGTTACACTACTATCTAATTGTCTAACACTTCCACTACATAAGTTCCTAGGATTCTTAAATTGTAATTCTCCATCACTAACCATATCATCATTCATTTTATTGAAATCAGAATATTTAATAATAGCTTCTCCTCTTACAACAAGATTACCTTTAAATGGTATTTCTAATGGAATATTTTTAAACTTCTTAACATTTTCAGTTACTACTTCACCAATAATACCATTACCACGAGTTACTCCACTATATAATTTTCCTTTTCTATATGTTAGTACTATTGTAAGACCATCTAATTTCCAAGATAATAATCCTTTTTTATCACCTATAAAACTAACTAAATCAGAAATACTCTTTGTTTTAGAAAGTGATAACATTGGACTTGGATGTTCTACCTTCTCTAATGTTTGTGAAACTTCTGTTTCTACATTAATAGTTGGACTATTGGAAAGTGTTGTCTGAGTTTCATTTTCTAGATTTACTAATTCATCATAAAGTTTATCATATTCATAGTCACTCATTATAGGTGAACTAAATTGATAATACTGTCTTGATGCTTCGTTTAGTAAATCTACAAGTTCTTCCATTCTACGTAGTTTTTCTTCCATAGTAACCCTCCGATTTATATAGTATTATTATACCATAATTTATATTTATTTTTTTACTATTTTTGTGTTAAAATAATCATAGGTGATTATATGGCAACTACTAAAAAACATAATATTATTTTTCTTGATTATGATGGTGTTATAAGTATACCAAGTGATAATTATAAAGATAATATTGTAAACGAACAAGCAATTAAATATTTAAATCAATTATGTTTAGATTTTGATTTTGATATAGTAATAAGTAGTTCTTGGAGAAAGTATCCTAATTATAAAGATTTATTTTATAGTTTTGGTATAGATAAAGATATTAAAATAATTGGTTGTACTGAAATAAATAGTGATAATAGAATTAATCAAATAAAAGATTATCTAAAAGAACATGAAGATGAAATAGATAAATATCTAATTTTAGATGATGCATACTTTCCAGGTCATTTAGGTGAACATTGTGTTCAATGTCCATATAATATGGGATTTACTAAAAATAAATATATTGAAGCATTAGATAAAATTCAAAACATATAAAAAACACTTTTAAAAAGTGTTTTTATTTTTTCTTTAAAGCATCTCTAATTTCTTCAAGAAGTAGAACTTCATCAGATTTCTTTGGTGCTTCTGGTGCTGGTTCTTCTTTTTTCTTAAAGAACTTGTTCATAGTTTTAACAAGAAAGAAGATACATAGTGCTACAATTACGAAATCAATTACATTTTGAATAAATGCACCATATCTAACAGTAGCATCACCTATATTAATAGATAATGTTGAGAAATTAATTCCACCAAGAGCAACTCCTATTACTGGCATTAAAATATCATCTACTAATGAAGTAACAATTTTTCCAAAAGCAGCTCCGATAATTACACCAACAGCCATGTCAATGACATTTCCTCTAGAAATAAAGTCCTTGAATTCTTTAATAATTCCTTTAGCTTTTTCTTTTTTATCCATGATATTCCTCCTAAGTACATTATAACATAAATGTGGATATAATGTGGATAAAAATATATAGATTTTAATAATTATAAAATATATAATATTATTGGATGTGATAAAAATGTTTAAATATGAAAATGATTCTAGAAAAGTAACTAAAGGTCAAACTTTTATAGCTATAAAAGGACTTACTGTAGATGGGCATAAATTTATTGATAATGCTATTGAAAATGGTGCTAGTGAAATAATTTGTGAAAAAGATCTTGATATAGATATTCCATATAAAAAAGTTAAAGATTCTAGTGAATATGAAAAAGAATTATTGAAAAAAGAATATGGTGATATATTAGATAAATTACATATTATTGGTGTAACTGGTACTAATGGTAAAACAACAAGTTGTTATTTAATATATCAGATGTTACTTTCACTTGGAATTGATGCTGCTTATATTGGTACTATTGGTTTTTATCATAAAGATGAATTTATTGAACTTAATAATACTACTCCAGATATTTTAATAGTTTATAAGTTGTTAGTAGAAGCATATGAAAAAGGTTGCAAATATGTAGTAATGGAAGTTTCATCACAAGCTTTATCATATGATAGATTATTTGGTATTAATTATGATGTAATTGGATTTACTAATTTAACAGAAGATCATTTAGATTATCATAAAACTATGGAAAATTATTTAAAAGCTAAGTTAATGATATTAGATCATTTAAAAGATAATGCTGTTATTTTAGTTAATAATGATGATGAAAAACATACATATTTCAAAAAAGAAGGACATAAAGTATTAACATTTGGATACAATGCAGATTATGAAATATTAGATTATGAAATTGATCCTGCTGAAACTAAATTAAGATTTAAATATGATAATAACGAATATAACGTTACTATTCCATTAACAAATATGTTTAATATATATAATTATTTAACTATGTTATCTATTGTTAATAATTGTGGAATTAGTATTGATGATATTATAAAACATACTAGTGAATTAAAAGCACCTAAAGGTAGATGTGAAGTATATAAAGTTAAAGATGGTTATGCAGTTATTGATTATGCACATACTCCTGATGCTGAAGAAAAAGTTATTAAAGCTTATAATGAATTAAAGAAAAATAGAGTTATTACTTTAATTGGATGTGGTGGTAATAGAGATGCTAAAAAAAGACCTATTATGGGAAATATAGCAACTACTCTATCTGACTATACAATATTTACTAGTGATAATCCTAGAGAAGAAGATCCAAATGAAATAATAAATGATATTTTAAAAGGCGTTAAAACTAAAGATAATTATGAAGTAGTTATAGATAGAAAAGAAGCTATTAAAAGAGCGTTAGATATTATGGAAAAAGATGATATTTTATTATTACTTGGTAAAGGTCATGAAAATTATCAAGTTATTGGTAGAGAAAAAATTCATTTGGATGATGCTGAAGAAGTATTAAAATATAAAGAGTCACATTAATAATGTGACTCTTTTAATTCATTTTTTATCCATTGCATAACTAGATTAACAAAATACTCTATTTCATTATTAGTAAGTTCTCTTCCCTTTTCTATATGATGCCATTTATATAAACAGGATCTACAACAACACCCACATGCATGCATCGCTATAAACACAGGATGATTTTTCATAGGTGTTTGTCTTCCATCATTTTTTGGATTCTTATCACCTATTTTAGTTTTAATAAAATTATATGCATGTTCTTCTATTGTATCTAAACCTTTTTCATTTATATAATTAATCATATATTTTCTTAAATGAAATGAACTTCTAAATTTTGATTTTGATAAAGAATATAATTTTTGTTCTATACTATCCAATTATATAATTCCTAATAATACTAATAATATCAATATTACTACTCCAGGTATACCTAAAATACCAACTACTAAAGAAGTAACAATATTAAGTGGTATAGATATTAATCCAGTATAGTTAATTAACCATATAACAATAAAACCAACTATAGCATTAACTATTATTCCTATTAATTCTTTTCCTTTTGCATGAAATAAAAATTTTGCTATTAAAATAACTATAATTGCAATAATAGCGACTCTGATATAATATTCCATAATACTACCATCCTTTCGTTTTTATTATAACATAAATTATTTAAAAAATATATTTCTTATGCTATACTAAAATAGTAATAATTAGGAGAATGATATATGAAAAATAAATTTATTATTTTTAGTATTTTAATAATATTGATTAGTTTCTTTGCCTTTAACTTTGTAAGTGTTAAAGCTGATAGTGGTTGGGATTCTGATTTTGATAGTGACTGGGGATCCGATTGGGATTCAGATTGGGGTTCTGATTGGGATGATGACTATGACTATGACTGGGGTTCATCAGATTACTCATATCATGGAAGTCATCATAGCAGTAGTGGTGGTGATCTAATGGGAGTTCTATTCTGGATTGCTGTTATTATAATAGTTATAATTTATCTAGCTAGTAAAGATCATAAAAAAGGATATAATCCTGGTACTACTCCTAAAAAATATCAAGGTAATAGTAATATTAATGAATCTATAGAAGAAGCTGAAATTCAAGCACATATTCCTGGATTTAGTAAAACAGAGTTCTTAAATCAAGCTTATGATAACTTTATTGCAGTACAAAATGCATGGTCAGAGTTTGATTATAATACATTAAGAGGTTTATTAACAGATGAATTATATAATACATATCATTCACAATTAGTTGCTCTTAAAGCTAAAAAACAAAAAAATATTATGAGTGACTTTAGATTAATTCGTTCAGATATTACTCGTATGAATGTATCAGGAGATAAAATAACATTAGTTGTTTCATTAACAGTTGAATTCTTCGACTACGTAGTTGATAAAGATAATAATGTTACAAGAGGAACTAAAAATTATAAATTAACTAATAGTTATAACTTAACATTTATTAGTACTTTAAATGAAAAAGAAAAGAACAAAGAAAGAAATTGTCCTTCTTGTGGAGCTAAACTTGAAAATACTTCAAGTAATGTATGTCCATACTGTCATAGTAATGTAGTATTTGAAAATCACGATTGGATATTATCTAAGAAAGAAATAAGGAGATAATTATGTTAGAAGAAATTAAAAAATATGATAAAGAATTTGTAGAATCTGAGTTTATAACAAAAGCTGATCATATATTCATAATGATATTAAATGCTATTATGGAAAATGATTTATCTACTGTAAAACACTATTTGAGTGAAGATGTATATAATCATTTTGATAAACTAGTTAATAAATATATTGAAGAACATGTGATTAGATTATTTGATGAAATGAATGTTAAATCAACTGATATAGTAGATTATAATGTTGAAGATGGTAAATTAAATATTATAGTTACTTTAGTATCTAGATATATGGATTACTTCATAAATGAAGATGGTGAATTTGCAAGTGGAATAAATGATCATAGATTAGAATTATCTCATAGAATAGTATTTACTAAGAAATTAGAAACTAAACAACTTGGTGAAGTTAGAAGATGTCCTTCTTGTGGACATAGTTTAGATATTAATGCTTCAGGATTATGTCCTTTCTGTAATCAAACTATTGATATGAGTGAATATGATTATATAATTACTGAAATTGATAACATTTAAAAAAGAGATTTTCAAATCTCTTTTTTTAATCACATACTTCTTTATAAACTTTTGGAGTATCAGCGGGACAAGATCCTCTTTTATTTTGTGCTGTTGTTTTCTTTTGATTCCAAGTTGCTATAGAAGACTCACATTGACTAATCATTCCACTATATGCAGCTTTTACTTCTGAAAGACAATCTTGACATCCACCCATTGCTCCTACTGCACCTGGATGAGTTATGTTTGCTTTATCCATAGCAGCTGTATTATTTAAAAATTCTTGTTGAAGATTATTTGCTTCATTCATTTTGGAATTTATTTCACCTATTAATGCTTTATATTGAGCAATTTGTGCATCGCACTCATCTATTTCGGCTTGCCATTTATCTTCGCATTCAGCTATCTTAGCATTTGTTGCTGCTTGATCTACAACTGTATGCCATGTACATTGATATTCTTCTCTATAATAAATACTATTATTAAATCTTTTTAACATATTTCACCTCTTAAAACTCAACTGTATGGTCATTAGCAAAATTCTTTGTATTAGCATCTGCATGAGCTGCCTCATATCCATAAGTACTTGATTTATAATATGTTGATGCTATTCCTTCTGTCTCTAATAATGCATTATGAACAGCTAATGCAGCATTATATGCTGTTTCTAAATTAGCTCCCATTTTTGATATACAGTCACCTGCTGCTGATAAAGCAGAAGTATTTACTCCACTTGGATATGATGGACAACTACTTAAGAATTTAGATGATGTATTTCTTCTTGAATTTAATCCTTTTATATCAGTTAAACTTCTCATATGAGTTCCAATTGAATTAAGTGATTTATATAATGTTTCTACAGCTCTACCAGTATCTACTAAATTAAACTCTGCCCCATCTGATCCAGCATTATTTAATCTAGCTTTAATATATTCATCCATAGACATTGGAGGTTTCCCCTCTTCTTCTCTAATTCTATTATATTCAAGAACCATATTTTGAATATCCATCTCAGATACTTCTTCTAAACCATCAGGTGTATTTATATAATATGTACCATTTTCTTTTTGTAGGAATCCAGAATTATAAAGTGCAATTTTTGCTTCAGCAGTATCTATATAAACCTGAGCATCCTTCGCAGATTCAAATTTAACCCATTGATCACTCTTTGGATCAAAATAGTAATAATTCATAGTTCTACAAGTAGTTGGATTACCCCATCTATTAGGAAAAGAGAAATTTTCATCCATTAATAATGAATTTTCACCTCTTTGTAAACCAAGTGCATTCATAACGTCAACTGAATCTGTATGTCTATCATCATTATCTATATCATAAGCAGATATAACTACTGCAGCTCCTGCTCTAGCAGCGTCTTCTAAATCTTGATCATATGTAGCCAATCTTCCGTTCATAGAAGCGATTGTTCCATCTGGGTTTTCAACAATATATCTAGCTTGAAGATTTGCTATTACTAATGAATCATCTAATTCTGAAACATCTTCTTGTGGTACTTGATTAAATATAGATCTTTCTCCAGTTGTATCATTAAGTATTATAGTTGCTCTTGATTGTTCTCCTGCAGCATGTGATTCTTTTAAATCAGATATTGCTGCTGCTGTTACTAATGGTCCTGATGCGCTATGTCCACTATAAATACTAGCATTTCCATTAGCGCCAGTTTTATTAGCAAGATCTTTAGCTAAATCAATTGCTCCATCATAATCTTCTTTATGTAATTCAACAGGTACTACAACAATTACATTTTGGTCTGGAGAAGAAGCTCTAACAGAGTTAACATCAGATAACCCCCCTGCTCCTCTACCTGCTATACAAATTGTTGTATTTTCATCAACTTTTTCAGGGCAATCAACTAAATAAGATCTTCCATCAATAACCAATTCACTTTTATTATATTCCTTATATTGATTATTTAATACTCCTTCTAAATCATAATCATCTAAAGTATAATTTTGCATATTATCACCTATTTTCTATATAAATTATATAATATTTTTAATTTTAATAAAATGTATTTTACATTAAAAAAGCACTATTGTGTAAATAGTGCTATTCCCATGTCCAATTTCTTATTTCAGGCATGTCTTCTCCATTTTCATGGATATATTCTTTATGTTCAACAAGTTTATTCTTACAATATTCAATTAGTGCAGAAGATTTATCACCTAATTGTGGTAAATATTTTAAAGCATCAATTACTAAATGATATCTATCTAATTTATTTTGAACTTTCATATCAAATGTTGTAGTAATAGTACCTTCTTCAATATAACCATGAACATGAATATTTTTATTAGTTCTCTTATATGATAATTGATGTATTAAATGTGGATAACCATGATATGCAAAGATTACTGGTTTTTTCTTAGTAAATAATGCATCAAATTCTTCATTTTCTAAACCATGAGGATGGTTATCATCACTTTGTAATTTCATTAAATCAACTACATTAACTACTCTTATTTTTAATTTAGGGAAATGTTCTCTTAATAATTTAACAGCTGCTAATGTTTCAATAGTTGGTGTTTCACCAGCGCAAGCCATTACTAAATCAGGTTCTTTTCCTTCATCATTTGAAGCAAATTTTAATATACCCAATCCTTTAGTACAATGTTTAATTGCTTCATCCATTGTTAACCATTGTAATCTTGGATGTTTAGATGCAATTATTACATTTATATAATTCTTAGTTTTAATACAATGATCAAAACAACTAATTAATGTATTTGTATCAAATGGTAGATATATTCTTGTTATATCTGCTTTTTTAGTTACTAAATGGTTTATAAATCCTGGATCTTGATGAGTAAATCCATTATGATCTTGTTGCCATGCATATGAAGTAAGAATGTAGTTTAATGATGCTATATCTGCTCTCCATGGTAAATCATGACATACTTTTAACCATTTAGCATGTTGTGATGCCATTGAATCAACTACTCTTATAAATGCTTCATAGCTATGGAAGAAACCATGTCTACCTGTTAAAAGATATCCTTCTAACATACCTTCACATAAGTGTTCTGATAATACTGAATCTATTACTCTACCATAATTATTTAAATATTCATCTGTAGGTAATGTAATACCATTCCATTGTCTATAAGTTGATTCAAATACATGATTTAATCTATTTGATAATGCTTCATCTGGTCCAAAAATTCTAAAGTTTTTATTATGCTCATTAGCAGTAATAATATCTCTAATAAACTTACCTAATTCCATCATATCTTGTGCTACTACAGAACCTGGTTTTTTAACATCTATTGCATATTTTCTAAAATCAGGAACATTTAATTCTTTTAATAACTTTCCACCATTTGCTACAGGATTAGCTCCCATTCTAGCATTTCCTTTAGGAACAAGTGCTTTTAATTCTTTTTTAAGAGTTCCGTTTTCATCAAATAATTCTTCTGGATGATAACTCTTTAACCATGCTTCTAAAATTGATAAGTTTTCTGGATGTTCTCTATTAACTACAACTGGTACTTGATGTGATCTAAAACTTCCTTCAACCATTTTGCCATCTATTTTCTTTGGTCCAGTCCATCCCTTAGGAGTTTTAAAAATTACCATTGGGAATTTAGCTCTTTTATTTAAATGTTTTTTACTCTTAATTGATTTTATATCCTCAATACATTTATCTAATGTTTTAGCCATTAATTCTTGTAATTTATCTATTGAAGTTGCTTCTACTATATATGGTATATATCCACATCCTTCAAAGAATTTAATTAATTCATCTTTTGGCATTCTTGCAAATATAGTTGGATTTGCAATTTTATATCCATTTAAATGCAATATTGGAAGTACAATTCCATCAGTAAGTGGATTTATTATTTTATTTAAATGCCAAGATGCTGCTAAAGGACCTGTTTCAGCTTCTCCATCACCTACTACACAAGCAGCTATCAAAGTTGGATTATCAAGTACTGCTCCATAAGCATGAGCAAGTGAATAACCTAGTTCTCCACCTTCATTAATACTACCTGGTGTTTCAGGTGCAACATGAGAAGATATTCCTCCTGGAAAACTAAATTGTTTAAATAATTTCTTTAATCCTTCTTCATCCTCTGTAATATTTGGATATACTTCTGTATAAGTACCTTCTAAATATACATTTGCTACCATTGCTTGGCCACCATGACCTGGTCCAGAAATATATATCATATTTAAATTATGCTTTTTAATAATTCTATTTAAATGCATATATATAAAATTCTGTCCTGGTGCTGTACCCCAGTGTCCTACTACATTAGGTTTAACATGTTCTAATGTTAATGGTTCTCTAAGTAATGGATTATCTTTCAAATATAATTGTCCTAATGATAAATAATTTAGTGCTCTAAAATATTCATTCATATTTTTTAATTCTTTGTCAGTTAATGTTCTCATATTTCCTCCTTATTCTATTTTACTTCAGCACCAAGTTCACTTGCTGCTTCTTTCAATATATCTGATTTTTCTTTTTCACTTTGTCCAACTGATAATCTAGTTTCACTAAAATCACTACCCACCATTTTAACTCCATTAAAGTTTCTAAATTTATGTATATTATTATCACCAAATCTAGAATAACTTAAATCTTTATTAAATACTTTTTGTGGATCTATATCTAAATTAGTAAATCTAAAATCTATATCTGTTGCTACCATATTATCACAACTAATATTACTTAAATCAAAATACTTAAGTAATTTAATAAATTCTTGTTTTATTTCTTTACTTCCATCAGGTCTTTCATCAAATAAATAATCTTCATTTATTGGAATAGTATGATATAGTCTCCTAATAGTAAAGTTTTCATCAGGATTTTTAATATGTGATATAACTTGTTCTAAATCTCTAATCATATGTTCTGTTTCTTTATTTTGTTCTGCTTTCAATTTATCATTAATATTATTAATTCTTTCAAGTTCTATATCATAATTATCATTTTCTTCTTTTCTTTCTTTTCTTCTTTCATCTTCAATATTTTGATCTATATTATTATCACTACTATTCTTTATATAATTATAATATTTAAATAAAGCACATATAGAAATATCTTCATCACTATCACTCAACATACTCTTAATAATATCTAAGCTTACATTTTCGTTTTCTAAAACACATTTTCTTACTTTAGATGATATATTATTTGATAATAAATCTATGTTTTTATTCTTTTTATTTGAAGCAATATTACATATCAATTCTTCATCTTCTACTAAAGATAATCTATCTAATATACCTTGTGGTAAATTTGGATTACATACTATTGCTCTATATGTCTCTATTTCATTAGTTCTTAATTCTTTCTTTATAATAGTTTGCGGACAATTAGGATTCTTTAATATATCTAATTTTAAATCTTTATTATTATTTCTTTCATATATTTTTCCTAATATATCTTCACTACAATTAATATTTTTAGCAAATGAATATCTTGCTGTATATCCTAATTTACTCTTATATATCATATGTAATTCTTCATTTGTCATATTTATATTACTAGCAATATCAGATATTTCTTTCATAGTTAAATTATCTGCATTAGAAGAATATTTTAATAATACATCTTTAGGACATATTGGATTTGAAAGATTAACTTCATTAATCATCCTAAATAACTTTTTAGGACATTTATTATTTTTCATAAGTAATGAATATATATTTTTATCATTAGTTGATATTAATAAATTTAATATTTCTCTTGGACAATTCTCATTTTCAATAACATTATTTTTAGTTATCTTATCATTATATAGTTCTTTTAATATATCTTCAGGAGTATTACAGTTCATAGATAAACATATTTTAATATCACTATCATTTTTATCATAATACTCTTTTAATACATCACTAGGACAATATGAAAGAGATAGATAAGATAATAAAGCTTCTTTGCTTAACTTATCTAACTTAGATTTAATATTTGACAACACCCTTTCTAAATCATCCATATTCTTTCACCTATTATATTTATTTTACCACAAAAAAAAGAGTTATAAAACTCTTTCACATAAATCTTCGTATTTATTTCCTCTAGGAATAATTATAAACTGTCTAGTATTTTCATCTATTATCTTAATTCTAATATCTAATCTATTTTTTGGTAAGATATCTTCTATTAAATCTGACCATTCTATAATACATACACCTTTTTTATTAAAGTACTCTGGTATACCAATATCTTGTTTAATATCAGCAAAACGATATACATCCATATGGAATAATCTCATTTCTGCTCCATCATACTCTTTAATAATATTAAATGTTGGAGATGTAATATTATCTTTAATACCTAGTGATTTTGCAAATGCTTTTGCAAATACAGTTTTTCCACTACCTAAATCACCTTCAAGACAAATAACCATATTTGGAAATTTTTCTGATTCAATATTTTCAGCAAGTTCCATTGTCTCATCTTCAGAATATGTTGTTATTTTATATTGCATTTATATCACCATAATCATTGTATCATTAATAGAAAAACTTATACAATACTTTTTGTATATTTTACATTTTATTTGTTTATTAAAAAAAATGACTTTATAAAAGTCATTATTTTTCACTCATTTTCATAAAACAAGCTAATACTAAGAAAATACCAAATATTCCTAATGCTACGCTCTTACATTGTTTAATGAATGTAAAGAAATCTTCATATGCAGACATATTAGAAGTATCAATTCCATTTTCAAGAATAATACCTGCTACTGCAATAATTGCTGCAGCTGCTGCAATTATTAAGAAGATATACATTAAAAATCCACCAGGAATTTCATGTGTTTCTCTTTTCTTTGGAGCAGCAGTTCTTTTAACTGTTGTTGTTTTCTTTACTGTCTTTTTTGGAGCAGCAGTAGTTTTTACTGGAGCCTTTTTAGTTGTTTTACTAGCTTTTTTAGTAGCCATTTCACTTCACCAACCTATTCTTTATATAATCATATTAGCAAAAATATAATATAAAAACAATATTTTTGTTTTAATTAACTAATTTTTTACATCTTTATTTATAAAAAATAGTCTACCAAAATAATAAAATATAATAATTGAAACTAAATCTATAATAACTCCACTTTTCATATTAAGATTAATACCAAGTTCTTTATTCATTATATTTAATGCATCAACATCATTAAAAATATTAAAATCTAAATATGGTAAAAATGTATATTCTATTACATTAATATTTATTCCAAATAAAACTTGTGAAATAAGTGTTGAAAAAACTAATATAAAAATGTCTATTCCTATACACATTGCTGTATTTTTAATAATAGTTGATATAAAAAGACTAATGCTTCCTAATAAAAAGATAGGTATTGTATATTTAATAAAATTAATAATAAAATCATAGTCTACTCTATCTATAATAATTAAATATATAAATAAAATATAACTAAATATAATTATCAAGTATAAATAAATACTAATAAATTTAGATAAATAAATCTTCCATCTTTTAATAGGTTTAGTTAAATAATATTTCATAGATCCATTCTCTATTTCAGATGATATACACCCACCATAAAATATAATCATAAATATTCCTACAAAAGGTATTAAACTATATGATGTAGATAATATATCTTCTTTATTGGTTTTATAGATTACTAATATTATTATTAAAAATGTTATTAAAGATAAAAATATTTTAATAATACCTACTTTTTTAATTTCATTTATTACTAATTTT
>OCVV011207557.1_pt1 | contig 16939 bp, 34 predicted proteins | sample 1539721 | NCBI WGS metagenome assembly OCVV01 (sample SAMN02144230, study PRJEB22623) | gut metagenome | biome: sheep rumen | host: Ovis aries | place: New Zealand | reverse complement strand
CCGGGGCGGGCGCAGGTGCAATCCATTCGTCCGCATCCCGTGGGTACGTGTGCGAAAGCGAGTTCCACGGCAAGACAATCAACGGCGGTTGGAACCGGGTTGGGCTTTGGAATGCTGTTGATTATGGCACAACCGAACCGTCCCCCGCCCCGGCAACGGGCGAAACCGCCGTTGTATATGCAGATAACGGAAAGCCCGTCAAGATGCGTGCAGAGCCGTCAACCCGTTGCCGCCTGTATTGGGAAGTTCCGATTGGCGAAACGGTGCTTGTGGCAGATCACGGGGAAGATTGGTCGCGCATTAGTTGGAACGGCATTGACGGGTTCATGATGACCCGTTTCCTTATTTTTGACGGCGGCACGCCGCAAATGTATACGGTCACAATTCCGCACTTGTCCAAATCGCAAGCGGATGCGTTAATATCGCAATACCCCGGTTCGATCATTGCAGAAGAAAGGGGGTGACCGTATGGCAACCGAAACAATAATTTCACTTGTGATTGCGTTTTGTGCGCTGTTGTTTACTGCCCTGTCCTTTCGCCGCACGCAAACGCAAGACACAAGCGCATCCGCAACGGAGCGGGCAACAATGACCGCAGACGTGCGATACATCCGGCAAAGCATTGACGAAATCAAGCTTGAAAACAGGGCAATACAAAAAGACGTTACTGACCTAAAAACAAAAATTGTTGAAGTTGAAGCAAGCGTCAAGAGCGCACACAAACGCCTTGACGATATGCAGAAAGGATGATGCAGGTTTGTTCACGTGGGAGTTTTGGAAAGCAACCCTTGTGCGTGCAATCCGCACCTTTGCCGAAAGTATGCTTGCGTACATCGGCACGGGCGCAATTGTGCTGAAGGATGTTGATTGGCTTGCCGCCTTGAGTGCGGGCGGGCTTGGCTTTGTTATTGCTGTGCTGATGGCACTTGCAACAGGCATCCCCGAAGCACCGAAAGCCGCCAAGGAATAAACAGATCAAGTAAAACCACGCCCCCGGTTATGCCGGGGGTTCTTTTTTTATGCCTATTTTGCGGAAATAGACGAATAAAGTTGTGCATTTCCTCAAATTTCTGCTTGCGTTTTTGTAGCATAAGTGTTACAATACAAGAGGATCAAGAAAGGGGTTGCACCCCCGGAAAGGATGGCAAGGGCAATGATGAAGTGGCGAAAGGAAACGAAGGTTTATTGTTGGGCGAACTATTTCAGCGAAGATGGGAAATGGAAAGCTTGGTGCGAAGAAAAAATAGTTGCAACCAACCGCACGAAGTACAACCCGGTCACACGGAAGCGTGAACCTGTTTCGGGGTTTAAGGTTTGGTGGGTTTTGCAGAACATCCAAACCGGGGAAACGGTTGACAGAGAGTTCAAGACGCTGAAAGCCGCGAAAGAGTATGCGGAAGAAAACGGATAAGCGGTAGTTGCTCAAAGATGACGGCAACCCCGGCAATCTGCCGGGGCTTTTTATTTTGCCCTTTCCGGCGGGTTAAGTCTGTTTTTTGTATCTATTTTGCTATTTTCGGCGAAATAAATATATCTTTCCTGCTATTTTTGTGTTGACTCTTTGTAGCTTACATGTTACAATACAAGAGGATCAAGGAACGGGGTAACCCCCGGAAAGGATGGCAAGGGCAATGACAATGACGGAGATGCGGAAAGCGTACAAGAGCAAGCGGGATTTTGCGGCTAACACTCCGGGGCTTGAAGGGCTTGTGTGGTACTACGACAGCATGAAGCAGACACTTGAAACGCTGTGGAAGGAAGGAACAACCACAAACTTTGACAACGATTTTTTGAAGATTGCGAACGGCTATCAGATAAGCAAGCAGGAATATGAAGGGCTTCACATCTTACAGACGTTAGACCTTCACAGGATAACGGCAACAAAGGCGGTTGTAAAAGAACTTGCAGAATGGTGCTTTACGAAGTAAGGAAAACGACACCGGGCGGGGCGGTATAACCCCGCAGAAAGTGGCAGACAATGGCAACGGGAATCATGAATCAGATTAAAGCTATCATCACGGAAGCGGAGCAGATGGCGGGGGCATACTTTTACGGGTCTCCGAAAAGTGCGGGCGCACGGCGGGCATATGAAAAGAAGCACACACACGCAAGGGTTGAATGGACGGAAGGCGGGCACACTTATACGGCGGCATATAACGTGCGCTGTTCCTGCTCTTACGTGTACGCATCCGGTGACTACACCCGTGACGGGAAAAAGACAACGCTGACGGCGATCAGAAACAGTTACAAGCGGATGCTTGCGGAGGTTTGACGCTGACAACCGGGGACGCACGCCGCCCCCGGATGCCAACGCCAAAGCGTTGGAGAAAGGAAAGGTGCAAGGGCAATGAGCATCAAACAGAAAATCCGGGTACACATCGAAATTGAACGGGAGAGCAAAGCCAAGCTTGACGCATGGCGGGAGAGCATGAGAAAGGCAGGTGCGGCAAAATGACTTTCAAGCAGATGGGATGCACCCCGGAAGAAACCGACCGCCGCATTGCGGTATGCAACAGGTTGAACGTGTTGGCGCACAAAAAGGCGCAGACAGAGGACAAAGCCAAGGCAAAGCGCATTGACCGCAGTATTGCCGTCATTTTGCGGCAGGAACGCCCGTGGCTGAAAGACATAGCATATTTCCTTTACTGATGACAGACCGCCCCGCCGGGGGCATTGTACCCGGCAGAAAGGATGCAAGGGTATGGCAATCACTAATGCACAGATCATATTGACGGAATCATTGCGGTTGATGGAAGCGGGCGTGCTGAAAACAACCGGGCGGGTGTTGGTGCAGGAAATGCCGGACGGGTCAAAAGTTGAGATACCGGAACCCGAACCAATCCACACCTTCAGCGGGTGGAAGGAACTTGGGTACACCGTCAAGAAGGGCGAACACGCCAAGGCAACCTTTCTGATTTGGAAATGGAAGGGGCGCAAGGATGAGGAAACCGGGGAAGAGGTTGGCGGCAATTGTTACCAACGCAAGGCGTTTTGGTTTACGGCTGAACAGGTGGAAAGGTTGGTGAAAGCGTGAAACAATTTGCACTTGAACGGGCAATAATGCAGATGACGGTAAACGTTGCCAAAGCAAGAAACAGGGGCATGAAGCATGTTGCGTTGAGTGTGACGGAAGCGGAAGAGGTTATTGCGGCACTTTGCAACAAAACGGCAACGGGCGGCGAACCCGTTGCCCCTGTACCGGATACCATATTGAACGGGTTGGGGTGGCATGATATGCAGGATTGCGGGGCGTGCGGCAATCATCTCCGCATGATGGCAAACTTTTGTGATGTGTGCGGAACAGCAGTAAAGAAAGGGGAATGAGCATGGCGGCAGGATTGAAGCAGAAAACGCACAAGGTGCTTAACCTTGAGGTTGAAGGGTTCAAGGTTGTGTGCGTGGTGCATTATGAGCAAGTAAAAAACCCTTACCACCTGTATGTTAAATGGTATGACGGCGGTTGGAAGCTGAAGCAGGTTGCCCGGTATCAAACCTTCTATTCCGTGGTGTGTGCTGTCAAAGAGTGGATGCAGGATAGGCACATTGGTTTTGCAGATTGCTTTCTTTGACTACCAAATTGACTACCAAACGCCGTGCGAAATGTGCCCAAATGACACTTTTTGACATTAACCCCAAAGCATAAGAAATGCCCCGTGCCTATTGTGGCACGGGGTTTGTTGTCGTGGCTCAAATAGGACTCGAACCTATGACACTCCGGGTATGAAGCGGGCGGGCATATGTGCCGCCCGCTTTTATTTTTCGCCCGTTGCGGCGGTTGGTTTTTCGCCTTGACTACCGTTTTGACTACCAAACGCCTGTTTTACTCGCTCCGCTTCCGATGTTTCCCGGCTGTCTGTCACGCTGTCATATATGCGCAAAAGCATGGTTGCATCGGCATGTCCCATCCATTTGATTACGGTATGCAGTTCAACGGGTGGTTGCATATCCCGAAGCATGGTTGCAAAGCTGTGCCGCAGATCATACGGCGTGACCGTAAAGGACACCCACGGGGGCAACTTGCCCCCGGCGGCAATGATTGCCTTGTGTGCCTTTGTGCGCCCGTACCAACGGCGGTCAACACCATTGATGGCGGTTTCCATGTGTGCCACGTATGACCGCCACACAACCCGCCACGTTGTTTTCGTGACCGCTTCCCCGTGCGCCGATGTTATCAAACGCCCTGTGCGCCCTTGCAAGGCGGCTTTCAGCGGGGGCAACAGCGGGATTGACCTGTTTGCTTTGTCTGTCTTTCCCTTGCCTGTAAAGGCGTATTTCTGCCCGTTTTCGGGGGCTGTGTGGGCTGTCTCCTGTACCGATATTATTTCCCGCTTAAAGTCAACATCCCGGTCAATATTCAACGCCTTTGCTTCTTGCGGGCGCAACCCGGCATAAAGCATTGCCATAACTGCCGGGTGTGCCCTGTGGTCTGTGCATAGCGTTTCAATCCATTCCCTTTCCTGTGCCGTGATTGACCTATGACCGCCCGTTGTGCCTTTGTGCGGCTTTGCCGTGCGGTCACGGGCGGGATTTGACAAGATCAACCCATCCGCAACCGCTGAATCGAACAAAGCGCAATAAAGTTGCTTTGCCGCTTTGATATATGAATTGGAAAGCCCTTTGTAACGGGTCGAGAAAATGCCCTTGATGTCCGAAGGCTTTACATCCGACAAAGGCAGGTGACCAACCGCATCCGTCAAGTTGGCAAGGTGAGTGCGCAACCCCGTCATTGTGCTTGGAGCAACATCCGGGCGGGAACGCTCCAACCATTTTTCGGCGTACCCGCTGACAAAGTACACCGCAACCCGCCCCCGTTTTTCAGCCGCTTTGAATTCTTCCCGTTGCCGCAGACAATCATCCGGGTCATGCGAATAGAACCATTGGCTGTGATAGCGGCAAGCATAACGCCCGTCCGGGCGTTTTTTTAATTTCTGCTTCTTTTCCCGTGGCATTTTGCGCCCCTCAAGTTTTCCACAGGCTGAATGGCTGTTGCGGTTGCGCTACATACCGTTCAAACCATGTAGCATAGAATATGCAAAATATGGTTGGATTCATTACCAAGGTTTTCCACAGAAACCGCCTCTCAAAGTTTGAATGAGTATTTATCCATTCAAGAGGTGAAGCGGCTGAAAACCCCCGAAAAATGCGAATAAAGGGCATATGCGAATTTCGCCCCGAAAAACGGTTACCAAACCCGCACGAATCCAACCGCCAACCCGTACACCCGCACATCCGTTCCCGCCGGGTACACTTGCGGCGGGTATGCAGGATTATCCGCAACCAACACAATGCCGTCCTTGTGTTTGTAAAACCTTTTCAGCGTGGCTTCCCCGTCAATGCCAACGGCGGCAATTTGCCCCGGTTGCACTTCGGGTTGCTGTCTTATCAGAACCAAGTCCCCCGGTTGGAAAGTTGGGGTCATGCTGTCACCTTTGCAACGCAAGGCGAAATCAGCGGTTAGCCCGTCCGGCAGATCGGCAAACCCGTCAATGTTCTGTTCGGCGGTGATTGGTTGCCCGCACGCTATTTCCCCGACAATAGGCACAGCGTCCCGAACAATTGGAATGAACGGCGGCAGTTTATCGACACGGCACAGCAGTTCGTCCGTAGACACCCCCAACGCATCCGCAATGCGCCCGATTGCCAACGCACCCGGTTCAATGACCCCGGTTTCGTACCGGGCAAGAGTCACCCTGTTCAGCATAGCCATTTCCGCAAGCTGTTCTTGGTTATACCCATGTTCCCGGCGTAACTCCGCAATACGTTTGCCAATATCGTTTTTCATTTGTATGCCCCCTCCCGTGTATCTTTCATGTTACACGGCAAAAAACGCATTGTAAATAGTTTACACGCAACAAAACTATTGCACGTTTGTACATTATGTGTTACAATCAAAACCCGGGTAGCCTATATGCAACAGACGGGGGGGTGAAGGAAATAGCAGGTTTGGCACAGGAAAGGCAAGCACGGGGCATGACGCAAGAGCAACTTGCGGAAGCTTCCGGGGTACACCGGGTGACCATTGCCCGGATAGAAACCGGGGAAGTTTCGCCCAAAGCGGAAACGCTGAAGCGGCTTGCGGATGCACTTGGTGTGTTGGTGGATGACCTTATGACAGCAAAGGAAGCGGGTTGAGCATGGACAGGCTTTATTCGGTGCAGGACATATGCGCCCGGTATCAATGCAAACCAACAACCGCCCGGAAGTATATGCGGGATATGGAACACCTTGAAGCCCCGCTGATGGTAACGGAAAGAGCGGTTGCGGCATGGGAACGGCGCAAGACCTTGCCCCCGGAAAGCGAAACCCGCAAGTTGATGCGAAAGGGGGTGAAAGCATGACGGATGCACGGCTTGACGCAATCAAGGAAGCGGAAGACGCAAGGGCGTGGGAAGAGTTAAACGAGGAAGACCCGCACGCCAAGACGGCGGTTGACCTGCTGACAAGGGCGGTGCAACTGCTTGAACAGGTTGAAAGCCTTGTGCAAGAAGCCGCTGAAGCAGTTAAGGGCACGCCGGCAACGGACAGAATTGCGTCACTAAACTTGACGGCAGAGGACTTGGAAGTAGACATACGGATGCAGATTGGGAGGATGTAGCGTGGAACTTTGGCAATTGATGCACCCCGCCGCAAGTAGGGTGAAAGGTTTACGGCGCACGCCGCTTGCACGCTTCCGGCGGTGGTTGCAGTACAAGCGAGGTGAATATCCGTGGTTTGTACAGGTATGAAAAAAGACCCCGCCGAAGCGGGGGAATGCAAGGGCAATTACATTCGCCCCGATTATACCACAGGGGCAAGAGAAAGGAAAGTAAAAAATGAGCGAGTTGCTGAAAGCTGAAGCCGAAGGTTTTGTCATTGACACAGATGCGAAAGCCGAATGGGCTTTGGAAAAGATCAAGGAAGCACGGGAAAACCGGGACATGTTTGTTACGTGGTACAAAGACAAAATCCGGGAGATCACGGAACAGACCGATTTTGACACGATGAACCTTGAAAGGATGCTTGCAGACTATTTTGCAACCGTGCCGCACAAAAAGACCAAGACGCAGGAAAGCTACAAGCTCCCCGGCGGCAAGTTGGTTTTGAAGACACAGAACCCGGAATACAAGCGTGATGACAAGACAGTTATTGACTGGATAAAGGCAAACGGCTTGCCGCAGTTTGTCAAGGTCAAAGAGGAACTGGATTGGGCAGGACTTAAAGACGCAACGGCTATTTTTGAAGGGCACATTGTGACAGAGGACGGCGAGATTATACCCGGCATTGAGGTTGTAGACCGGGAAGCGAAATTCAGCGTGGAGGTGTGATTTGATGGCTAATGCAATGATTTACGGCTTGATTGGTCAAGCAATGCGCAAGATTGGGGCTATTGGAAAAGATAGCAAGAATTCACAGCAAGGTTACAAGTTCCGGGGCATTGATGCGGTATACAACGCCCTGAACCCGGTTATGGCTGAACTTGGCTTGTTTATTTGCCCGGAAATCCTTGACCACAGACGGGAAGAGCGCATTTCGGAAAAGGAATACAACGGGCAGAAATCACAGACGGTTTTGAAATACTCCATTCTGACAATCAAATACACCCTGTTTGCGCCGGATGGGTCAAACGTGTCTTGCGTGGTAGTTGGTGAGGGCATGGACAGCGGTGACAAGGCAAGCAACAAAGCCATGAGCGTTGCGCTGAAATATGCGTGCTTCCAGTTGTTTATGATACCAACGGAAGAGATGGTTGACCCGGATGCGGAAACGCATGAGGTGACAAGCAAAGCACAGACACCCGCCGCACCAAGGGCGGCAAAACAGGAACGCATTGCTTCAAAGCCAACGGCGCAGGTGACACAGGCGGCAACCGTGCCCCCAACCCCGGCACAGCAGACCCCGCCGCCCGCACCCGTTTCCCCGGTGCTTGAGTATTTGGCAAAAGAGCGGGAAGCATTGCGGGTTGTGCGGGAAATCAGCAAGGCAGAGAATAACGCCATTTGGAAAGCACAGGTGACGGCATTGATGGATGCAAAGCTTGCCCCGGCAAAACCGTTTCCGGAGTATACGCAGAAGGAAGCGGAAAACCTGATTGGCGCAATGTATGCCAAATTTGCCCCGAAAGGTACGGTGCTGAAGGATGACGGGAAAGCTTCGTGACGCAATACCGCTTGCGGGTGGCGAATGGCTTGTGTCTTTTGTCACCCGCACCCCTCCGGGGGAATGGTTTGACAGCTTAAAGGGCAAGCCCGTTGCCGTTGAGATCAAGAAGGAATCAAAGGGCAGGTCAAAGGATGCGAACGCTTTTTGTTGGGCTTTGTGCGCTGACATTGGCAAGGCAATGAACCCGCCATTGAGCAAGGAAGACGTATACCGCATGGCAATCAAGGCGGTTGGGGTGTATTGGCAAACGCCGATTCCGCTTTTCAGCCTTGACGATGTGCGGCGGCGTTGGGAATCGCACGGCACGGGGTGGTTCCTTGAGGTTGTAGACGATGACGCACCCGGACGCAAGCGGGTCAATATGTACTTTGGAACAAGCACGTACACGGTTGAGGAAATGCGGGTGTTGCTTGACTGGTTGGTTGACCAAGCACAGCAGATGCAGATACCAATACCGCTATCAAAGGCAGAGCAAGAACAGATGTTGGAAAGGTGGGGGCAGAAATGACGCAGGTGCAACGCATTATCAAGCATATACAGGCGCACGGTTCAATAACGCCAATGGAAGGCTTTGAAATGGGCATAACCCGCCTTGCGGCACGTGTCAACGATATGCGCCGCCAAGGCATCCCGGTAGTCACGGAAACCGTTGAGAGCGTCAACAGGTACGGGGAAAAGGTGCGCTTTGCCCGGTACAGGATAGAGGGGTGACAAGGGGCATGAATGACAGCATAGTACAGGACTTGACCGTTGAAAGGTGCTTTGTGTGTGGTTGCACCCGTGGGCTTGAGTATCACCACATTATGCACGGCACAGCGAACCGCAGGTTGTCAACCCGGTACGGTTTGACTTGTTGGTTGTGCAGATCACACCACAGGGGGCGCAACGGCGTACATTACAACGCAGAGCTTAACCGCAAGTTGCAAGAGACAGCACAGAAGGCGTTTGAAAAGACGCACTCCCACACAGAGTGGATGAAGATTTTCGGCAAGAATTACTTGTAAAGACGTAAAGAAAGGATGCAAGGGCAATGGCAAGACACAACAAATTGACGGAAGGACAGTTCAAGGCAATCAAGACCCTTTTGCGGGGCGGTGCATCGCAGAAGGAAGCGGCAGAATATATGCAGTTATCAGCACCAACGGTGTGCAGAGTTGCCAAAGCGGAAACGCTTGAAGAGTATCAGCAAATGATTACCGAGGGGCATTCGGCAAAGGAAGCGAAAGGAACAGCGGCACAAGCAACGCCCGCACAACCCGCCGCCCCGCAGGTCGTGGAGTACCGTCAAAATGTGACCATACAAGCAACGCATTACATGATGCAGGAAATGCAGAAAACCAACGAATTGTTGACGCTGATTTCACGCAAGCTTGCGTTCATTGTTGATGAACTGTGCGGCGTAGGGAAAAAGGACGGTTGACCAACGATGACGATTGAAAACGAACGTATATTTTTGTCAAGGAAGGGGCGGTTGATTGCATGGCAATGAGTGGGTTTATCTGTCATGACGATTATTTGCAAAAAACCGCCAAGTTGACGGATGAAGAGGTTGGGCGGTTGTTCCGGGCGTTGATGCACTATCACGCAACCGGGGTTGTTGATGAGGTTGACGGGCGTGAATCAATAGCGTTTGACTTTATCAGGGAAGACATTGACAGGACGGAAGCGGCGTATAAGGCAAAGTGCGAGAAAAACCGCAATAACAGGCTTTCCGCATTAACTAACGACCGTCAACAATCGTCAACGACCGTCAACGACCGTGCCCAAAAAGAAAAAGAAAAAGAGAAAGAGAAAGAAAAAGAAAAAGACAAAGATAAAGATAAAGCGTCACGGCGCACACCCGTGCCCACGGTTGACGAGGTTGCAGGGTATTGCAGGGAGAGGGGCAACAATATTGACCCGCAATATTTTGTTGACTATTACACAGCCCGGGGGTGGGAGTTAAAGCCGGGGCAAAAGGTAAAAGATTGGCGGGCTGTTGTGCGCACGTGGGAACGCAGAGAGGGTGCAAGCAACGGCAAAGGCAAAGGGGTTGAGGCGCAAGCATATACACAGCGTGATTACTCCGATAAAGATAGACGGATGCAAGCAATTTTTGACAGCATGACCGATGGGCTGATGTGAAACATGCCGCCAAGCGGCGAATTCGGGGCATTTCAGCCGGGGTTCGCCGTTTGGCGGGGTATTTATCCAAACAACAAACGCGCTGAAAGGGGGCATTTTGATTGAATAACGGGCAACGAAATCTTTGCCGGGATTGCGAGTGGGCAAGAGATCACTTCAGAGAAGCGTGCTATTGCGTGCATTATGGCTATATCGTGAGCAATGGCAAGACAACATGCCGGGGGTACAAAGAACGTGAACAAGTACAGGAACAAGAAGTGGGAACTGGACGGGAAAACGTTTGACAGCCAACGGGAAGCCCGCAGGTATCAAGAATTACGGTGGCTTTTGCGGGCGGGCGTGATAACTGACCTTCAAACGCAAGTATCATTTGAGTTGATACCAAGCCAAAGGGTTGGCGGCAAGGTTGTGGAACGCCCGGTCAAGTACGTTGCGGATTTTGTGTACAAGGAAAACGGCGAAACCGTTGTGGAGGATGTGAAAAGCCCCGCAACCCGCACGCCGCAATACATCATTAAACGCAAATTGATGCTGTGGGAATTCGGAATTCAGATAAAAGAGGTGTGAAAGCAATGATTAACCCTATTGTTGGAGCAAGGTGTATTTTGCAGGAATCCGGCGGGAAAGAAGTGGAATGCCGGGTAACAAGCGCAATGCTTCGGGAATGCGCAGGATGCGTGCCGGAAATTGACTTGACCGTTCAGATAGATAGCACGCCTGTTGTGCATAGCGTGCCGCCGGAGGAAAGAAAAATGACAATTGCACCGCCCCCAATTTTTATTGAACCGCCGGAATTCAGATATGCGTTTCGATATGGCACAAAGTACAAGGCGAAGCAGGTTATATTCAACCCGCCCGCAACAATTGTGCTTTGGGCAGACGGCACGAAAACGGTTGTAAAGTGTGACCCGTTAGACATATTCAACGAAACAACGGGCGTTGCACTGTGCTACATGAAAAAAGCACTTGGCAACACAAGCCGGGAGTTGAACAAGGCGTTGCGCAAGGCAAGGGGGTTAGAACGTGGAACCAAAGGTTGAAGTTGTTGGCAAGGAACGGCGGCAGTTTATAAAGCGTGAACGGATACGGCGGGCATTACAACACACAAAGCCGGGGGAAACAATTTGCTTGCAAAGCGAAGAGGTTGAAACCCTGTTGGAATGGGTCAAAGAACTTGAAAAAAGGGGGCGCAACAATGGGAATGCGTAAAGAATTGCGGCAGATAGCAAAGGCACGCTTGAAGGCGGCGGGTGCGGGCAACGTCAACAAAAAGATGGCACGTGTTGTTGACGGCGAAAAGGTGTGGCGGCGTGCGCTGACCGGGGAAACCGGGAAACGTGCGTTTCAAGCGCAGATGATGGCGGGCACACGGATTGCAAAGCCGAAAAAGCTGAAGCGCAAGTTGTGGAAGGTGAGCGCATGACAGACGCAAAGCCTTGCCCGTTTTGCGGGGCAAGTGACCTGTATAAGTTTGAGTATCCGTTTACCCGCAGACCCGGAGTTCGTGGTTGCTATGTAAAGTGCAACAAATGCGGCGCAAGAAGTGACAGTTATGAAACAGTTGAAGACGCTTTGAAAGCGTGGAACGAAAGGAAGGAAAAACAATGAACAAAATCACGATTATTGGCAACTTGACCAAAGCCCCGGAATTGAGGAGTACGCAAGACGGAACGCCCGTTTGTGGTTTTACGGTTGCGGTAAACCGCCCGAAGACCAAGAACAACCCCGACCCCGGCGCAGACTATTTCAACGTGAACGCATGGCGGGGGCTTGGTGAAACTTGCGCCAAATTCCTTGATAAAGGGCGCAAGGTTTGTGTTGTGGGGCGCATTAGCTTGCGCACATGGGAAAAGGACGGCAAGCACGGGGCAAGCCTTGAAATCATGGCTGAAGACGTTGAGTTTCTTTCAAGCCGCACGGAAGCGGCAACGCCCGCACAGCCCGCCGCCCCGCAGATTGACCCGGCAAGCGGCATGGAAACCGTTGAACCGGATGACCTTCCGTTCTGATGGAATGCCCGTGTAAAACGTGTGCCCGGAAAGGGTGTGGCAATGCGCATGATACCTGCCCCGAATATCAAGATTGGGTGCGGGTGCGTGCGCTTGCCAACGCCCGCAGGTATGCGCACGAAGATGCAACAGCCGCAATTGTGCAAGCACGGTTGCGGATAAAAGGGAGAAGAAAGAAACGATGATTGACCACAAACCGAACCCGGCAAAGGCGTACTTGATGCGGTACAGGGGATTAAAAGCCAAGTGCGCCGCCCTTGAGCGGGCAATCCGTGCGGCTTTTGAGGATGCAACAAACACAACGGTTGCGCTGAAAGAAATATGCGTGCAGACAAGCGGCGGCGGGGAAATGATGGCAAATGCCGTTGTAACCGCAATGGACGCAACCGCAATGCTTGAGGACAAACGGCGGGAATGTCAAACGGCTTTGCGGGAGATCATGGACGCAATTGACAGCGTGCCGGATGAGGTGCAACAGACGGTTTTGATTGAACACTATATCAACGGGCGCACGTTGGCAGAGATTCAAACGGATATTTGCTACGAAAAGCGCAACACAATCATTATCCACGGGCGGGCGTTGTGGCAGGTGTGGCAATGGATGAAACGAAAGGGGTTGTGTGATAGTGCCGATGGAGCGTCATAGATACCCGGCAGAATGGCGGCGCATAGCAACGGAAAAGAAAGAAAGCGTTGGTTGGGTGTGCGAAGTATGCGGGAAACAATGCAGAAAACCGGGTGAACCGTTCGACACACACAAAAGAACGTTGACGGTTGCACACCTTGACCACACCCCGGAAAATTGCAATCCAGAAAACCTGTGTGCAATGTGCGCCCCGTGTCATTTGAAGTATGACGCACAGCAACACGCAGAAACACGAAAAAGACGAAAGGGGCTGTGCGAATAATGCTAAGATACGGAAGGAAGCAAATTGACCCGGAACGCCGGGTGTGCGCAAACTGCCAACGCTTTTGCGTTGATATAGACCCGCACAGCGGTTGGGGCATTTGTACCGAAGCAAAAAACAACGGTTATTTCACGAACCACACAAAGCACGGAACATACAGAGCGAAGCACACAAACAGCAGGTATTACACAACAAACGCTTGCAAGGTGCGCTTCAAGGGGGTGGGTGAATCTTGAGCCTTGACAAAGCAATAAAGCACGGCAAGGAGCATAGGCAACTATACACGGGCGGCAAAGCTTTTGCACGCAGTTGCCGCAATCATGGCGGTTGTTCGTTTTGCGAAGGAAACAGGCGGTTCAAATTCAGGGACAAGCACCCGGCAGAAAAGGGGGATAAAGATGGAAATTGAATTGAGGAAATACCCGGTTGCGGATGACCTGCTTTGGATGAAGCAATGCACAGTCGGCACAATGGGCAAAGACGCAAAGACCATGCCAACCTCCGATTTCGTGCGGCGGCTGTTGGTAGCACGGCACAGCCCAATCCGGGAATTGCGGTTTTCGTTTGTTATACGGGATATTCCATATTGGGTTTCCGTGCATTTGGTTCGTCACCACGTTGGCTTCCAACCGTATGTGCAAAGCCAACGCAATGACAGGCAAACCGATTATGACCGCACAAAAGCCCCGCAGGACACCCCGGTCACAATGCGGGTGACGCTGAACGCAGAAGCATTGCTGAACCTTGCAAACAAGCGGTTGTGTGCCAAAGCAAGCCCGGAAACCCGTGAGGTTGTGCAACGTATGTGCGCACTTGCGGAAAGGGTCATGCCGGAGTTTCACGGGCTGTTTGTGCCTATGTGCGAATATCACGGCGGGCGGTGTGATGAGGTACAACCGTGCGGAAGGGCGGCGAAGGCGGAATGAAATATTCAAAGGGTGATATATTTATTAGTGTTCAAACGGTTGATGGATTTGGGAAAAATCCGGGGTTGTATATCGGAACAGCAAACCCAAATCAAGCCGTAAAAGTTGCATCATTTGGGTCGAGAGAAAAAGCAATACTGTTTTGTAAATGGTTGGATTATATGTTTGAGCTTACGGGAAGGGAAACGGTGAAGTGGGAATGGACGAAATAACATTGGAGCAAATTGCTGAAAAGGTCGCAAAAGAGAAAGTAAGAATCACGGTTGATATTACGCCAAATGAAAATGGAACTATTACACAGCATATAGAGGTTGAACCGTGGGAACCCTTTAAAATGGAGTGCCCGTACAAGTGATTTATTGGGGGGAAAGAATGATTTACCTTGCCTTGACTGAGTTGCTTGCAGGTGTTGCAGAGGAAGCCGCAGAGCTTGCGCAAGCCGCATTGAAGCTCCGCAGAGCGTATGACGGCACAAACCCAACGCCGAAACCAATAAACGAAGCAATTGACGCATTTGAAGAGGAAATTGCGGATGTGCAATTATATTTGGACATGATAGCGTATAGCCGCAAGCACGTTGCAGAGATCAAAAAGATCAAGAAAGAACGTTGGCAAACAAGATTATCAAACAATAACAAAACGGAACAAAAGTTTGCACCAAATTGCACCACGGGGCGTGATAAAGTATAAATGCCCGGAAGGGCAAAAGGCGGGAGCGGATAACCCGCCTTTTTTGTGTCCGTTCTTCACTTTCTTCAAACGGTCACAATTCAGCGGGGCGGCAAGCGTTCCACCTCCTCCGTTTGCCGGGGTTGTACGCCATTATGTGCGAGGTGTGGTCACGGCGTACCTTTGGGGGTATATCGTAAACGGGGAACCGTTTCCGTCAACAGGGGTGAAATAGAATGAAACCGGGGTGAATTGGCGAAAAGTTAAAGCTGAATACATTTCCGGGGGAATTAGTCAAAGGGCATTGGCAGAAAAGTACGGCATTCCGTGGGGAACAATGCGAACACGGGCGAATAAAGAAAAGTGGAACACTAAGCGCAAGAGCGCGGAGAAAAAAGCAATGCAAAAGACGGAACAGAAAACCGCCGAAGCAATTGCCGATAACGCCGTGTTGATTGAGCAGATCAAGACAGGACTTCTGCAACGCCTTGCAAGTATGGTTGCCGAATACCCGGACAAGAATGCCGCAGAGATCAAGAAAAAGGAAAACGGTGCTTTGCTCATTTACAGACTGAAGGATATTGCCGCCGTTCTGTCCGTACTGGAAGACAAATCAACAAAGGCGGTAAGCGCGGACATTGAGGATTTGTCCCCGCTTGTGGAGTTGTTGAAGGAATGAGCAAGACAGCAACAATCCCTTGGGGGGCGTTTAGTGACAAACACAAGGCGTATATCAAGGCGGCTTTAAAAAACCGCATGTGTGTTGCCGAAGGGGCTATCCGTTCCGGGAAAACGATTGATCATTGCATTATTGCGGCGGCGTACCTTGAGCAAACGCCGGATAAGTACCACCTTGCAAGCGGGTCAACCATTGGCAACGCCAAACTGAACATCGGCGTTTGTAACGGGTTTGGGCTTGAAGCCCTGTTCCGGGGGCGTTGCCGTTGGGGCAAGTACCGGGACAATGAAGCCCTGTACATACAGACGCAGACCGGGGAAAAGATTGTCATATTTGTTGGCGGCGCAAAGGCAGATGCTTATAAACGCATCCTTGGCAACTCTTACGGGCTTTGGATTGCAACAGAGATCAACGAACACTTTGACAGCACGGACAGCCGCATTTCCTTTGTCAAGGTCGCAAGCGGCAGACAGATTGCGGCGGCGCACCCGTTTACGCTTTGGGATTTGAACCCTTGCAACCCAAAGGCACGGATATACGAAGATTATATTGACAAGTACCGGGAGCAAGGGCTTGCGGGCGGGTATCTGTATCAACACTTTACGATCAAAGACAACGCAACGATAACACCGGAAAGGATTGCGGAGATCGAAAGCAGGTATGACCCGAACACAGTTTGGTACAGGCGGGACATACTTGGCGAACGTGCCATTGCTGAAGGGCTGATATATCAACTGTTCGCAGATCAACCGGAACGCTTCGTTGTTGATGACCTGCCACGGGTGCAACGGGCAACAATCGGGGTTGACTTCGGCGGGGGCACAAGCGCACACGCCTTTTGCTGTTTGGGCAGGTACGGCAACAGCATTGCGGTGCTTGATGAGTACAGAGAACAGGAAGCGTTGAATCCAAACAAGTTGCAAGCGGATTTTGTTGACTTTGTGCGCCGCTGTCAAATGCGTTGGTTGGTTACGGATGTTTGGTGCGACAGCGCAGAGCAAACCCTGATAAACGGATTGCGCACGGCGGCGGCACAAGCGCACTTGCCCGTCAATATCGGGAATGCCCTTAAAAAGCCCATAAACGACCGAATCCGGGCTTTGTGCATCCTTATGGGTGCGGGGCGGTTCAAGATACACAGCGGGTGCAAATGGACAATTGACGCATTGAAAAGCGCAGTATGGGACAGCAAGCAGGTCACAGAGGATGTGCGGCTTGATAACGGCACAACCAACATTGACAGCCTTGATGCGCTCGAATATGCGTATGAGCGGGACATCCCCGTACTGATTGAGGGGTGGGGCAGATAATGCAATGGTTGGAGAATCTGAAAAGAAGGTGGAAAAGCGGGATGCAAAAAGCGGTTGCGGGCACGGGGCTTGCAAGGGAATACAAAAGCGTTTTTGACCTTGCGGGCGTACCGTCTTTCCAACAATTCTATGATTTCGGCATTTTTATATGGAAATGGCTGTGGAAGGGGTTTTA
>OCVV011345453.1_pt1 | contig 16940 bp, 16 predicted proteins | sample 1539721 | NCBI WGS metagenome assembly OCVV01 (sample SAMN02144230, study PRJEB22623) | gut metagenome | biome: sheep rumen | host: Ovis aries | place: New Zealand | reverse complement strand
GAACGTCTTTGGCGCTTAGCCATGAAAAGAATCCGAGGATTTTCGCTTGCGAAAACCGCAGGATTCTTACACAAAAACGGCTCTGCCAGCGTTTTAATTCTGACGTAGCGCAGCTCCTCGTTTTTATACACAAAGTATTAATCATTGACATTTGACTTATCATCAATAATAATAGTTAAAAAGAGGTTTTTTTGAACGAATACACAATAGTAGTTCCCGACAACGATGTGCTTTCTTGTGTGTGTGGAACTAATGATAAAAATTTACAACTCATAGAAGAACATCTTGGAGTTCCTGTCTTTTATAAAGGCAACGAACTCTCTGTAGAAAATGCTGCTCCCGAAGTTTGCCAGAAATTTCAGTTCATTGTAGACCGTATTATAGATGAAGTTCATTCTGGTGGCCGCAACAGCGATGATATAATTCTTACAGTTCTAAATACAAAGAAAAAAGTTGATGCAGATGAGATGGTAATCATGGTGCCTGGTGCTGTTCGACGGGTTTATCCGCGTACTCAGGGGCAGGCTGAATATGTAAATCTCCTTCAAACCAAAGATATGGTCTTTTGTACAGGCTCTGCAGGTAGTGGAAAAACCTATCTGGCAGTAGCAGAAGCCCTTCGACTTATTCTTACTCACAAGAAGAATAAACTCATAATAACCCGTCCGGTAGTAGAAGCGGGGGAGAGTCTTGGCTTTCTTCCTGGTGACCTTGAAGATAAAATTGACCCGTATTTGAGACCTCTTCGTGATGCAATGGAAACAATCCTTCCAACTGAATCAGTTAAACGACTGTTTGAGGCAGGTATTGTAGAAGTTGCTCCACTTGCCTATATGAGAGGCCGCACTCTAAATAATGCGGTTGTAATTCTCGATGAAGCGCAAAATACAACCTGCGCTCAAATGAAAATGTTTCTTACCCGCATGGGAGAAAATACAAAGGTATTTGTTACCGGCGACCCGTCACAAATTGACCTGCCTAAAAAGGTAGAGTCAGGTTTAATGCATTCAATCAGTATATTATATAAAATAGAAGATATTGGTTTTATGGAACTTACGGCAGAAGATGTTGTAAGAAATCAGTTAGTTAAGAAAATAGTAAAGGCGTATGAAAATGAAAAGGAATAATTCCGAAAAAGAAAACGGCAAGACTTCGATAATCAGTCTTGTAATGAATGCAACAGGTACCTACATAAGACATAATTATCCGTTTCTTATTTTATTTTTTGTAGGGCTTCTTGCAATTTCTGCCTTAAATTTTTTGAAAATCAGTACTGCAGAAACAATTGCAAACTTTTCTCTTAATGATTTTGAAATTGGACAGATTGCAGACCGTACAATTATTGCTGATCGTACTCTTCAGCCGGATAATATTGATCCGGTTGCAGTAACCAAAGGCGAAAAAATAATCAAAAAAGGCTTCCCAATTACAGAAGAAGGTTTTTCAAAGCTTAAAAAAATGTCTGCATCTCCGCTCTATATAGATTACAGGGCTTTTGCAAACAGTGAACTTTATCTGTTGCTGCTTTCAATTATGTGGTACCTGCTTTTTACCTTTATTTCTGTAAATAGAAAACTTGTATTTAGAGAGCCTTTGCTTCAGGTGTTGTTTTTTATTGCAGAGTATGCGGTAACTGCCTTTTTAGGAAAACTCTCTTTATTTTCGAGTCCCTATAGTATTTGTATTGTAATTCCATCTGCACTTTTCATTATGATTGTAACGATTTTGTATGGAAATCTTTCTGCACTTTTGCTTTCAATCGTAATGTCTATGGGAGTTTTATGTGCAACAGGCTGGCAGATTCCTACGTTCCTGTTTACACTTGCATCTTCACTTACATCTGCAGCTATTGTTCGCAAAATAGAACGCCGTCTGGATTTAGTTTTTGCAGGAATTATGATAGCAATTTTTAATATTGTTTATCTTATTCTTTTCTCTGTTATTTTTAATGAAACCTTTGATGAAATTGCAAAACTGATGATTGGTCTTGCCATAAACGGCTTCCTTTCTGGAATTTTAACTCTGGGATTTTTAACTCCTCTCGAAATCATGCTTAATACAGCCTCTGTTTTCCGCCTTATGGATTTGAGCGATAATAATACTCCTATCTTTAAGCAGATGCAGATTCAGGCAAACGGAACCTATAACCATTCTATGATGGTTGCTCAGCTTGCAGAAGCCGCTTGCCGCGAAATTGATGCAAATCCATTGCTGGCTCGCGTTGGTGCATACTATCACGATATTGGTAAAATGGACCAGAGTGAATACTTTGTAGAAAATCAGGCCAATATGGAAAATAAGCACAATGATCTGAACCCAACTCTTTCTGCATCTGTAATCAAAAGTCATGTGCGTAAGGGGGTTGAAAAAGCTCATCAACTGCATTTACCACAGGCTGTAATTGATATTATTGCAGAACATCACGGAAACAGTATCATTACTTATTTTTTCAATGCGGCAAAAGAAAAAGATTCTTCTCTCGAAGAGGATGATTTCAGATACCCAGGAATTCCGCCTGTAACAAAAGAGTCTGCGGTTGTAATGCTTGCTGATACAGTCGAAGCAGCCTGTCATACCCTTGATAATCCTACATCTCAGCGACTCGAAAAGTTTATTACACTTTTGATAAATCAGAAGGTTGATCATAAACAGCTTGATAATTGTTCTCTTACCTTCAGTGATATTTCAAAAATAAAGGCAACATTTGTAAATCTTCTTACTGGTTATTATCATAACCGTATTAAATATCAGAATCAGCAGGATCCGGATGAAGTAAAACCAAATCCAGAAGAAGCGGTCATTCAGACTGAGGCACCAAAAGAATTACCAAAGCCCACTGTAAAAGAAAGTACTAAAGGGCCGGTAAAAGTTACTTCAGCAAAAACTTCTGCCGTAAAACCTGCAACCCCAAAAACAGTAAAGGAAAAGAAATGAATAGAGTATTTGTAGCAATGCATGACGGCGTTGAAGAGCCGGAATGGTTTAATAACGTAGAACCTTTTGTTCTAAAGGCACTCAAAGAATTTAAATTTGATGGCGAAGAGGTTTCTGTGCTTTTATGTGATGACACATATATGCAGGAACTTAATAAAGCATACCGTCAAATAGACAGCACAACAGATGTTCTTTCTTTTGAAAATGATGAAGAGTATGAAGATGAAGAAGGAAAGTGGAAGTGCGTAGGCGATATAGTAATAAGCCTTGATACTTTACCTGTAAATGCCGAATATTTTAATGAGAGCCGAAATGATGAGCTCAAACGACTGATTGTTCATGGCCTTTTGCATCTGAATGGAATGGACCACGGAGAAGAACATATAGAAAAAGGTATCGCTCCGGTTTGCGAAATGCTTGTACTTCAGGAAAAAGTTTTAGAAAAATTAAAGGATGAAAAAATAATCAAATGAGTTTTTTTAAGAAAAAGAAAAAGAACACTGCTGCCGAAGAGGCGGAAAGTATACAACAGGAAATTTTAAACGAAGAAAAAAAAGACATGATTCAGGGAGTAGAGGATCTGTCTAAAACTTCTGTAAAAGAAGTAATGATTCCCCGAATTGACGTAGATTTTATTTCAAGCGATACACCACGCGAAGAGCTTTTTACAAAAATCGTAGCAAGTGGTCATTCAAGATTTCCGCTTTATACTGATTCAATCGATAATGTAATTGGTGTTCTTTACGTAAAAGACATCATAAAGTGTCTTGCAGAAAAAAAAGATATTGAACTTACAAAGATGGCACGCAAGGCATACTTCGTTCCGGAAAGCAAACGTATTGACTCATTACTCCGCGAGTTTAAACGTCACCACCTCCACATTGCCATTGCCATCGACGAATATGGCGGGGTTTCGGGAATCGTTACAATGGAAGATATCATTGAGGAAATTGTAGGCGATATTCAGGACGAGTTCGACAAGGAACAGGAAGATATTCTTAAGGTAAGCGACAATGTATGGCTCTGCGATGCCCGTGTTGACCTTGATGATTTAAACGAGTCTTTAGAAGCCGAGTTCCCGAATGAAGATTTTGATTCTCTGGGTGGTTTTGTATTTGATTTGTTCGGTAAAGTGCCTGTAAAATATGAAAAGGTGAGTTGGAATGATTATGACTTTATTGTTCAGGATATGGAAGGTCACCGAATTAATATGGTAAAAATAATAAAAAACACAGATGACGGAAAGGATGATGAGTAAAAAAAGAAGCCGGGTTTTATTCGCAATGATTTTGACTGTGGCAGTTAGCGCAGTTACGCCAGTATTTGCCGCAGATTCAAAAAATATCCTCAAAACTTATAACGAAGCAGTGGAACTTCAAAACGAAGAAAACTGGTATACCGCTTCGCAGTATTTTATTGAGGTTGTAAATTCAAATCCGGCTTTTAGTGATGCCTGGTTCCGCCTTGCAGACTGTTCTTATCATCTTGGTGAATTTGACCTTGCGTTTCAGTATCTTGAAAGTGCAGAAAAATACGAAAAAAATAAATCAGAGATTAAAAATCTCAAGGGAATGATTTTACTGGCACTTGGCCGTACAGATGAAGCCCGACAGATTTTTAATGAGGTCTTAAAAAAATATCCGAACGACATAGATGCTCATTTTGGTCTTGCAGAAATTGAGTTATATGACGGAAAATTTTCCGGAGCAGAGAATCAGTATGCAGAGGCTTTAAAGCGACAGAACTCAAACCGTAAGGCATTGCTTTCGCTTGCTCTAGTTTGTGCAGAAACTAAGAGATATAATCAGTCAGAAAAATATCTTCGTCAGGCAATGCAGTATTATTCAGGTGAACCGGAAGTGCATTATCTTGCCGCAATAATTTATACAATGAAGGGCGATTATAAAGACGCCGAAAAGCATGCCCGCATTGCAGTAGAGATTCGAGGCGGATATGAACAGGCTTATGAACTTCTGGCACAGATTGTATATCTTCAGCACCGATATAGTGAAGTAATTGATTTGTGTGATTTTATAATAAGCCGCAATCGCAACAGCGGAGCCGCCTGGTACTTAAAAGGCGTGGCTCAGTCCAAGCTCGGAAACAACGAAGACGCAATTAATACCTGGGATACAGGACTCAGTGTAAAACCTCAGGACGAACTTATGCGGATGATGCTTGAGCTCACCGCAAAGAACGAACTCGACCTTGATGACAAGCGCCGCAGCGAGTGGGCAGGCTACCATTTAAATAACGCCCGTCAATACGATAGTCGTTACGATAAGGCTGGAAGTACTTACGAGTATCAGCGGGCCTTAATCCTGGATCCTGCCAATTCTGCAGCCCGCCTTGCATACGCAGACATCCTCGAACTCAATGGTATGCATGAGCTTTACCTTGAACAGTTGAACTTTGTAAAAGGCAACTCAGATTCTGCAATTTCCACACAGCTTAAGGACACCATTGAAGCGTATGAGTCGCTGCTTAAAAATACGCTCGCAAAACGCTGGAAGGTAGATGCCTTTTATCTTGATAAAATCCGCTGGAATATTGCGGTTTTCTATACTGAAAATACTTCTACTTTTAATCATGCGGATGGCGACCGCCTCACGGCTTTGGCTTGCGGCGATGTGTTTAGCGGGGTGGCAATTACTTCTGTAAAAACTCAGGTTACTCCGGTTTCCGGCTATGGTGAAGCATTTAAAAATGCACGTGCTAATAATTATGATTATTTTATAATGGTTTCGTTGAGCGAGGGTGAAGATGATTTGAGCCTGAGCGCAACAATGTATTCTGGCCGCACAGGAACAGAAACCTTCAGCGAAAAATATTATGCAACCGGAAATAACAGATTCTCTACAGTTCTCCGACGTTTCAGAAATTCTGTTCTGGAAAAACTTACAGTTCGCGGCAAAATCTTACAGCGCAATGGAAAAACTGTTTTGATTGATCTTGGTCGTTCAGAAAATATCGTAAAAGATGCAGTGTTTAAGATTGTTAGAAAAGGCTGTGTAAAAACTGCAGATGCAGGAACAGGGCTTTTCTTCCGCGATGATGATGTAGTTGGAATGCTTGTTGTAACAGAAGCAGGGGAAGAGGTTTCAGAAGCAGTTATTACGAGTCATGGTTTTTATGATCGAATAAACGAAGGCGACGAACTTGTTCTTGTGAGTATGCCTGAACAGAACACAGAATCTGGAATGGATACAGTTCCAAATGCAGATGAAGAAGGAAACCGTGTTGTAAATAACGATGTTCGCGGCGATGAATTAGTTGCAGAAATAAAGAGAGCTGTTGAGCGCCCTGCAATTATTGATTTGTTACGAAAGATTCGTTAGCGTCATTGCGAGGAGCCCGCAGGGCGACGCGGCAATCTACAATGGATTGCTTCGCACTACGTGCTCGCAATGACGTATTAGTGTTATATCCTATCCAAAGAATCTTCAAGCCACTTTTTTGAAACTGTCGGAAATGCTGCCTGAACTTTAACAAAGCTTCTTACAGCATCTTCGTAATTTCTGCAGAAATATTGTGATTCACCAAGATAGAAATACGCACGGTTTCTTGTGTCATCGCTGATATTTGTTCCAATCAACTGATTTAATTTATCGATAGTCTCTTTATATTTTTTTGTAACAAAAGAAGCTTTTAAGATTTCAAAGAGTAAATACTCATCACCACCATCCGGCGAAACAAGATCTTCTTCGAAAATATAAGGGGTAAGAAGTGGACTTCTGGAAGTTTTTGAACTTCCGCCTGTGAGACTGCTAACCTGAGATACGGTTGAATCCGAAACCAAAGGCTCAGCATCAATTCCATCAATCATATCGATAAAAGGAAGTGGTGTTTTGCGAAGAGTTCCATCAGGATAAATCTGTTCAACATCTTTTTTTTCTGTAGGGGCCTCTGTCTGTTTTTTTGCTATGAGATGCACGCCTGTTACGGTCGTATTAAAAGAAAGAAGAACAACATCGTAAGGTCCTTCTGTGGTCTGTGCAATTACAGTATAAAAATAATCACGCAAATCGCTAAGCTGGTCTGTATAGCCTGCTCGGTCCGGAGTAAGGGCAGTTATAGGCTGAACATTTCTAAGTTGAGAGTATGAAGTAACCTGTTCTGTAGTTCTATATAGTATAAGAGATTCAATTTCAGGAGTTGTCTCTTTAGGGAGCTGCCAGATAATGCGAACCTTTGTTCCGCTTCCTGCACGTGCCTGAATGTCGCGTACAATCGGACGTTCTGCAAATACAAATGCTGCTGTGAGAACCAAAAATAGAGAACAAATTATTTTCTTCATATATATAATAATAACATGAAAGGATTGCTTCGTCCACTTCGACATTACGTGCGCAGCGAAGCGAACCATTCAATACGTGTCATTGTTAAAAACTCAATTTTCGTGTATTCTATATGTATGTTAGAAGAAATTAAATTACCAATAGAACAGTTGAGAGAAGAAATTATGAACGTTTGGGGGCGTCTTTGACTCTGCTGCAATTGAAAAAGCAATAGCAGAAAAAGAAAAGCTTACAGAAGCCCCGGGTTTTTGGGATGACCACGAAGCAGCCGAAAAGGTGATGAGTCAGATTCGAAAACTCAAAAACCGAATTGAACCCTGGAAAAAAATAATTGCAGATATGGGTGACCTCGAAGCAATGTATGAGCTTGCCGCAGAATCCGGCGAGCAGAGCGACGAGGACGAAGTTCGTACAATGTACGAGGCTGCAAAAGCACAGTTTGACAAGCTGAACATTTTGAATCTCTTGAGCGGCGAGGTAGACCAGAACGATGCCTTCCTTACTGTACACGCAGGTGCCGGCGGAACAGAAGCCTGTGACTGGGCCTTTATGCTCAGCCGAATGTATTTGAGATGGGCAGAACGTCACGGCTACAAAACAGAAGTTGTAGATGAACTCGAAGCCGAAGGCGGAATCAAATCAATCACAATTCAGATAAGCGGAGACTTTGTTTACGGTTATCTGAAGGGAGAAGGTGGTATTCACCGATTGGTTCGAATCAGTCCATTTGATGCAAATGCGCGCCGTCATACCAGTTTTGCTTCAGTTTATGTTTATCCTGTTCTGGATGATACAATTGAAGTTGACATTAAACCGGAAGACCTGCGCGTAGATACTTACCGCGCTGGTGGTAAAGGTGGTCAGCACGTAAATAAGACAGACTCAGCAGTTCGATTTACTCATATTCCAACCGGAATTGTAGTAGCCTGCCAGACAGAACGCAGCCAGCTTATGAACCGCCAGACTTGTATGAACATGCTCAAGGCTCGTCTTTACGAATACTACCGCGAGCAGAAAGAAAAAGAGAACTCAAAATTCATGGCCGAGAAAAAAGACATTTCCTTCGGAAGCCAGATCCGCTCTTATGTTTTCTGTCCTTACACAATGGTAAAAGATCACAGAACGCGTCACTCAGTCGGAAACATTCAGGCAGTAATGGATGGCGACATTGACGATTTTATGAACGCATATCTTGTAGCAAAATGGAAGGGGCTTCCAATGGATGGCTCTGGGGATGATGACGACGAAGTATAAGGTTTTGCGCCACATAAGTATTATCTCATTGATTTTTCTCTTTTGCAGCATTTATCCGCTTTTTGGTGAAACCGGAAAGTGGGTAATTGCGGCTCAGAAATTTCAATATACACGCGGACAGTCAGAAGGAGCCGTTCAATCAGGTGTTTCTGAAATGCTTCCGTCTGCAATACTTGAAAATCTTAATCGTTCACTCCAGCGAAACGTAATGCCCGATGAACAGCTGGAACGAAATCTTTATAAACTTCGTACCGAGCGCCAGTCTCTTTACCTTCAGCTGTCAAGCGAATATAAAAAAAGAGACGCTCTTGTTCTGGAGCATTATTCAGATTCAAAATTAAAGTCTGCAATCAAAACCGAAGAAAAGAAAATAAAAGAAATTCAAGACAAAATTGATGCAAATCTTAATGAGCTTAAAGAGCAGACAGAAGAAGCCACATTAAAGATGAATCTTATTTCAAATCAGACGGTTAAAAATGATGATGAAGAACTTTCTGAATTTGAAAAATTTCGACAGTTATTTAAAAATATCTTTGTAAAAGATAAAAGCCTGTATACTCCAGAAACAATTGCTTTCTATCGAAATGACAGTGCAAGCTTATTTAAACCTTCAGAAAATGCTGTAAAAGCTGGAATCACAAGCGGAACTTTTGAAAAAGAAGTTGTTTCTGCAGGTATTAATTCTTTGATTGTTGGAAGCATAACAGGCTATGGAGATTATATTTCTGTTTCCGCTGAATTATTTCTATATCCGGGTGCAAAAAGTGCAGGTATAGTTACAGAAATCGGTTCAACGAATGATATGGAATTAATTTCATCATCAATTGCAATGCAGTTGCTTCCATTGATTACAAACGCAATGCCGGTAGAATTAATAATAGAAATCTTTCCTGCAACTGCCGCAGCAAATTCTGAAATTTATATAGATGATGTTTTGCAGTCTAATGATACAAATAATCTGATCCTTGATTCAGGTGTACATAATATTCAATTTATTTCTAAAAACTACCGAACGGCAGGAACCTCATATTATTTTGAAGGAAACAAAAGATATTCAATTCAGGTAAATTTTGAAGAATTAAAAATCGGAAATATTCAGATAGGCCTTAAAAAAAATATACCTGGTGAAATTTATGCAAATGGTGTAAAAGCAATACCAGTTACAGATACAAAATCACAAATCTCAATCGACGGAAATGCAATTCTTGGAGAATTCATCGCAGAAAATGGTGAAACTTCTTTTTACTATATTCCTAAAAAAAATGTTTTAGACGGAAACTTTGTAAAAATAAATCCAAAGCCAATGGACCGAATGTCTTATATTGATACAAGACGAAAATGGATGTATGGAGCTTATTCTGTTTTCATGCTTTCTTTAATTCCAGCCTTTTATACGGACGGGCAGTTTAAGAATAAATATCAGCTTTATAATAAAGGGCAGATTGATTATTCCGAAGCTCATGCATATCAGACTGCAATGAATATAACCCGTGGAATTGCAATTGGCTGCGGAGTTTTCTGGGGGTATGAACTTGTTCGTTACCTTATTGCGGCTAATTCTGTTTTACCTCAGAAGGCTAAACGAGGTCCTGCTACAGAATTTGTAATTCCAGATAATTCTAGTCAGACAGATACAACAGAAGAAAATAAAATAGATGATGGAGAACAACAATGAAAAAATCGTTTGGTGAAAAATTAAAATCCCTGTTTTCTAAAGGGGCTTCCATTAATGATGATTTTTATGATGAGCTTACAGATATGCTCGTTGAAGGCGATATTGGAGCAAAAACTGCTTTTGAAGTAGTAGACGAATTGCAGGCAGTTTGCAGTAAAGAAAAAATCCGTGAGCAGGATGCAATTATTGCAAAACTGAAAGACCTTTTGCTTCAGGATGTAAAAGCCATAACTCTGGAGCCAGAAGCAGGAAAGCAGAATGTATGGATGATGCTTGGTGTTAATGGAGTTGGAAAAACTACTACGGCTGCAAAGCTTTCTGATTATTTAAAAGGGCACGGTACAGATAATATTGTGCTAGCCAGTGCAGATACCTTCCGTGCTGCAGCGATAGAACAGCTTGCAATGCATGGGGAGCGGCTTGGAGTTCGTGTTGTGAGCCACCAGCATGGTTCTGATCCTTCGGCTGTAGTTTATGATGCGGCAGATGCCCTTCGTGCAAAGGGACCTGGAATTGTCATCGCGGACACGGCTGGTCGACTTCATAACAAGGAAAATCTTGTGCGCGAGCTTCAGAAAATTGACCGCACCTGTTCTCTCAAAGCAGACGAAGGCTGTTATAAAAAAATTCTTGTAATTGATGCAACAACAGGGCAGAACGCTTTACGCCAGGCAGAAGTTTTTAATGAGGCAGTAAAAATTGATGCAATCATCATGACAAAATATGATTCAACTGCTAAGGGTGGTGTTGCAGTTTCTATTGGCCGTGAACTCGGACTTCCTGTTGCCTTTGTCTGTACAGGAGAAAGCTATAAGGATATTGGTCCGTTTAATGCAGAAGCCTATATAAACGATTTTCTTGGTTTGTAATTTCAGAATAAAGGATAAAAAGAGTGTTTCTGAATTTGGCTGAATCAAAAAAAATAATTTCTCTTTTTGTAGTTTTGATTTTTTTAATTGGAATTATTTCCTGTAAAAAAAAGCCACAAAACGAAAATCAGGAAAATCAGAATGCTCAGACTGAACAGACAAATCAGCTGGAATCGGTAACTGAAACTGATTCTTTAGAACAATCAGATTTCGATTTTTATACTCCCGCTTGTGATAACGGCGCATGGGTAGAAGAACTTCTTGCAAGGCTCGAAGAAGAGCGTATTGCAGATGAGCTTGCTTCGATGGAAGAAAGTCTTTCTGAATATCAGAATGGAGAGATAGCCGAAACTGAAAAATCTGAAGTGGAAAATGAATCAGCGGAATCTGCCGAAGCTCCAGAAAACGCTGAGCCACAACTAAGCGAAGTAGAAAAATTTTTCAGCCAGGAAAAGGCCGATACTATAATTCACGATAAAAATAATAAACTGAAATTTTATGAATTTGAAAACGAGATTTTTGCCCCTCAATATCAGAATGGAAATCTTATAAACATTCACGCAAATGGTAATTATATAGACAGATATTTTTACGATGATAATTATCATCTTATAAAAAAAGAAAACTGGAATATTCCTTCTGTGCAGGGTGCAAAGTTAGAAAAAACAGAAGAATATGAATACTATCAGGATAGTAATGTGATTTCAAAAAAGACGGTGACAACTTCTGCAGCATTTGAAAAACTTACTTACAGTAAAACTTCAAAAATCCTTACGTCAGAAAAGTATGCAATTACAGAGGAAAAAAATCAGATAACTTCAAAACGTAAGCTTTCGTATGACAGTGAAGACAGACTGGTTTCCGATTCACTTACAGAATATTTTTATGCAGATAAAGAATATAAAGAACTGGATTACAGCTTTACTAAAAAATATGATTATGCGTATAACGAAGGGGAAATACCTCCAGATTTTAAGTATTATGAAAACGACGTATTAAAAATGCTAAATAAGTATTCTTCTGAAAAAGGAAAATATGTAAGTGAAATTTTCTTTGATAAAAATTTCTCTGTAAAAACCTATTATGAAAATGATGTTCGTGTAAAAGATGTATTTTATAATGGCGGAAAGATTACGAGGGAAAAACTGTATGATAAGATGGATTAGTGCTGTTTCTCGCCGTTTTGCCCGTGTGGACAGAAAGGGGCGTTCTGCCGTTACTTCTGCTCTGGCAACACTTGGAATCTGTTTTGGTGTTATGACACTCACAGTTGTTATGAGCGTGATGAATGGATTTCAGATGAGTTTTATAGATGCAATTCTAGAAGTTTCATCTTATCATCTGCGTGCTGTTGATGTTCCGGAACAAGAAGAGCCTGCTCTTGTTGCTGCTTGTGAGGCAGATAAGCATGTGAGATCCTGTGTGCCGTTTTATGAGGTGCAGGCTTTGATGACAGGACAGAAGGGCGGGGCTCTTGCTGTAAATGTCCGCGCTGCAGATGAAGCTATTTATTATGAAGACCAAGGCTTTAAGAAAGAATTAAAAATGCTCTCAGGTAATTTTGATTTTTCTGAGCCGGATTCGATTGTGCTTGGAAGTACACTGGCTCGTAATCTTGGGGTGCGGGTAGGAAGCGAAGTTACTCTCCTTGTTATGAGCGGTGGAAGTGATGTAGAACTTTTTTCTGCTGACAGAGTTTTTGTAGTTCGAGGCATTTTTACAACCGGTTACGGCGAAATAAATAATTCTTATGCTTTTGTTGGTACAGATTCTGCTTCAAAATATTTTGGTGCCTCTGCAAAAAAAATCTGGGGAATCAAACTGAAAAAATATGATGATGATTTGAAGGCAATTGCAAGCCTTAATAAAAAACTCGGGTGGTTGAGTTCGTCAAATCCTCAAATCATTTCCTGGCGAAGTTTTAACCGTACCTTCTTTGGTGCTCTGCGTATCGAAAAAAATATGCTTCTGCTTCTCGTTGCTTTGATTTTTGTTGTAGTGGCAATTAATATTTACAATGGAATGAGACGCCTTGTTTTTGAACGTCGTACTGAAATTGCAGTTCTTTCTGCTCTTGGAGCAAGACGAAACGGAATAAAGGCAATCTTCATTATGCGCGGTTTTATCACAGGTGCTGTAGGTGCGATAACTGGAGTTGCACTAGGTCTCCTTATCAGCTTTAATACAGATGTAGTATTTACGCTTGCTGCAAAATTGATGTACGGTATCCAGTATCTTATTACAGCCCTTACAGACCGTGCAAATCTGCAATATGTACAGGTTAATTCTTCTTATAATCTTTATGCTTCAATTCCTGCCCGCGTATTTCCAGGAGAAGTAGTTGCAATTACTTTATTTGGAATTTTTTCTCCTTTGATCGCATCCTGGGCCGCAAGCAGAAATGTATTAAAAATGACAGTTTCGGAGGTGCTTCATAATGAGTAATATCCTTACCATAAAGAATCTTAAGAAAGTATATGAAACCGATAGCGAAAAACTTACAGTATTAAAAGATTTAAATCTTACTGTAGAAGAAGGTTCAAAAATTGCAATTGTAGGTGAGAGTGGAAGTGGTAAAAGTACACTTCTCAATATAATTGCAGGAATAGACAGTGTTACCAGCGGAACTGTTGTTGCCGGAACAGAAAAAACTGGACTCTGGGAAGTTAATTCATTAAATGAAGCTAAAATGGCAGAATATCGCTCACATTTTATAGGATTGATTTTTCAGTTTCATTATCTGCTCAAGGATTTTACTGCCCTCGAAAACGTATATATGCCTGCTTTAATTGCCGGTATATCAAAAAAAGAAGCAATGGAACGTGCAAAACAGCTGCTTATTGATGTAGGTGTTGCAGACAGATCTGAACATCTGCCATCGCAATTATCCGGAGGCGAACGCCAGCGAGTCGCCGCGGCTCGTGCCCTTATCAACGACCCGACCTTAATTTTAGCCGATGAGCCAACAGGAAACCTTGACCCTGCCAATGCACAAAAGATTGGAGAATTATTGTTTTCCATGGCAGACAAATACAAAAAAACGCTTATTCTCGTAACTCACGACATGAACCTTGCCTCAAATGGCGACAAACAATTAAGAATTGTGGAGGGCAGGCTTAAATGAAAATGAACTTAAGCTATTCACTGAAATTTGCAAAAAGCCTCATTTTCCCAAAAGCCGAAAAAAAATCCATTGCGAGAAAAAGCCTTTTTGGTGCAGTACTATGCATAGGTCTCAGCATTGTGCCGCTTGTTGTCGTAACCTCTGTTACAAACGGAATGATTGATGGAATGACAGAGCGAATTATCGGACTTTCTAGCAGCCATATTCAGGCCTACGTTGCACCGAATATCAGCAAGGTAAAAACAGTCGAAGCTTTTACAAAATATGCTGCTGAGTCGGCAGAGGTTCGTGGCGTAATTGCTGCATATCCAGAAGTAGAGATTTCTGCCCTTGCTGCAGGTAAAAACGGTCGCAGCGGAATAGAAATCCGGGCTGTAGAACCGGATATTTTTATACGAAATAAATCTTTTGCAAAACTGTTCGATGTCTGCGAAGGAGAGCTCGGGGAGTTTGTGGCCACGGAAAAAACTGAGAACTCAAAAACATCTCATCCTCTTGCTATAATCGGTCAGAAACTTTCAAAAGATATGGACCTTCACGCGGGGGATACAATCCGCATAATTACAACCCGTTCTGCCGGAGAAAACAGCGAACGTATTGTTCCAAAACTTACATCATTTAAAATAGGTGCTGTAGTTTCTTCTGGCTATCAGGAGCTGGACCAGTTCTGGGTATTTGTTCCACTCGAGACTGCCTATAAATCCCTTTCCATGGAAAGTGCAAATTACAATATAATGATAGAAACCCAAGATGCCTTTTCACCAGAGCTTGTTGCAATTCAAAAACGCCTTTCAGATTATTTTGGGCGTTACGCAAATGTTTACCGCTGGGATCAGATTCATACCGCCGAGTTTGAAAACTTTTCTTCAACAAAAGTAATGCTTGTATTTGTAATGATGCTGATAGTTCTTGTAGCAACTGTAAATATTTCTTCTGCAATAGTAATGCTTGTTATGGAACGCCAGAAAGAAATTGCAATTCTTAAGAGTATCGGTGCAAAACCTCGTGGCATTACTTTTGCTTTCCTGTTGGCGGCTTTGTCATGTGGAGCAGGCGGGCTTATACTTGGGCTTCCAGTTGGAATCCTGCTTACAGTTTTTTCAAATCAGCTTGTGCATGGACTTGAAAGGCTGGTAAACTGGTTTAGTACTTTGGGCGGGGGAGGCGAAGTTCATCTTATGGATCCGGCCTATTATTTAAGCGAAATTCCAGTTGAAATTCCTGTAAATCAGGTTATTCTTATTGCAGCGGCAGTTTTACTGCTTTCGGTTTTGGTTTCGTATCTGCCATCCCGTAAGGCTGGCCGCGAAAAACCTCTTGATATTTTGCGCAAGAACTAACATAATCGAGCCTTATGAAATGTTGTTCAGTGTGCGGATGCACCTTTGACCAGATTGCAAAGTCTCAGAAAATTGGTTGTGCCGAGTGTTATTACACGTTTGCAGATGAATTCCGTAAAACTCTCGAAAGTTATGGAATTTCAGGCGAATATAAAGGCTCGCTTCCAAAACGACTCAAAGGCTATCGTTCAACTCTTGTAGACCGCATGACTATGCAGATTAAACTCGAAGAAGCAGTTGCCGCAGAAGATTACGAAAAGGCAGCTTTATATAGAGACTATCTTAAGGTTTTGAATCATGGCACGGAAATCAAAGACGGACAGCAGTAAAAACACCGGTGATACGGCAAATTCCAGTGCCTGGTTCGCTGAGCCTGGCAAAGATGATGATATTGTAATTTCCACACGCGCTCGCCTCATCAGAAATCTTGCAGATTTTCCGTTTCCTTCAAAAATGTCAGAAGACGATAAGGCTCGTGTACAAGCCCTTGTTTACGATGCTTTCAGCAGTACCGATGACTGGCATTTTATTGATATGGCTGGTATTTCTCAGCCTGGCCGCCAGATTTTAAGCGATAAAAACATAATTAAAGATGATTGCAGTGCTGTAGCTATCAATTATGGCGACGAAAGTACATCCTGCCTTGTAAATGAGAGTGACCATATTAAAATATCAACCTTTGTTTCTGGTTTAGATTGCGAAAAAGCAATGGAAAAGGTCTATAAGGTAGATGAATTTTTGCAGAATAAGCTTCAGTTTGCGGCAAATATAGATTTCGGCTATCTTACTTCTTATATAAAAGATTGTGGAACCGGTTTAAAGTTTACCGTTAGGCTTTTTATTCCGTCTATTGTTCTTTCAGGACAGTTCGAATCCGTTTTATCCATGGTACGCGAAAAAAAACTTTCGATTCAGCCGGTTTTTAAAAGCGAACAGATAGCTGATTTTTCCAACTGTATTTTTGATGTAAGTACAATGAGTTCTGCAGAGGGTACAGAATTAGACCAGATGGCTGTAATTCAGTCAGTAGCAAGCGTTATTTTAAAAACAGAACGCAAGATTCGGGCAAATTTTGCCGATAATAATCCTACAGTAGTCTTGAATTTTTTCAAGCAGAGTTACGCGCGGGCAATGTACTCGCTGCTTCTTTCATATGAAGAGGCTGTAAGCATCATTTCTGCGGTAAAGTGGGGGCTCCAGCTCAAACTTGTAAAAGGTATTTCAGAAAATGAACTGAATGGCCTGTATTATCGGGTTAAAGACGGACATTTGAAATATCTTTGCGACAATTTTGCGTTTACTTTTGAAGAAGACGTAAAATCAAGCGAAAATCTGCAGATTAAAAGACTAAGAACTATTGTAATTCAGCAGGCCTTTGAGGATATTGTTAATGAAAAACCTGTCTCCTAGAGCAAAAAAAATCTTGATGGTTCTGGCCCAGGATGA
>OCVV012841137.1_pt1 | contig 16942 bp, 13 predicted proteins | sample 1539721 | NCBI WGS metagenome assembly OCVV01 (sample SAMN02144230, study PRJEB22623) | gut metagenome | biome: sheep rumen | host: Ovis aries | place: New Zealand | reverse complement strand
GCAGACGGTACAGGTGAAGGTCTTGACGCCCGGCTCGGTGCAGGTGGGCTTCGTGGTGACCTTGCCCGCGTTCCAGCTATGATTGCCCGTCGCGGGAATGATATCCGAATAGGTGTCTTTGCATACCACGCAGGTATAGGTCATGGTGCCCTCCTCGCCGCAGGTGGGCTGCTTGGTGACCGTCCCGTCGTCGTAGAGGTGGATCTGGTGGTTGGTCACGGCGGACTCGTACTTGGTGAAGCCCAGGTCGGCCAGACGGTAGGAGTTGTTCCAGATGAGCCATGCGGTGAGCTCAAGCACCAGGGGGAAGCCCTCGTTGAGCAGCGCCTGGAGCTGAGTCTTGTCGGCGCCGGACCCGAAGACCTGGTAATTGGAGAAGGTCAGCTTCGTCGTGGGGACGTAGGAGGCCGGATACACCTTGGCCTCGCCCCTGGCAACGCCGTAGTAGTTGACGTAGGCGGTATAGGGGGTCTTCATGTTTGCGGTGAGAACCAGGGTGATCTCGAAGTTATCCGTTACCAGGGCGAGCTCGATCTTCCCATCGGAGGGATAGTAATAGTCGCCGAAGTAGATGGTTTTCCCCGAGTCCACGAAGATGCCCACGTAGTAGTAGCCGTTTTCGGTATCGTTGTAACCGTTCAAGGCCTGGCTCTTTAGCCACTGGTAGACGTCGTTCTTGGTGGCGGCGGAGGCGGGCATCGCCAGCATCCCAACGAGCAGCGCCGCGATCAACAACAGGGACAGAATGCGCGTTTTCATTTTCTTAGACTCCTTTCAGATTGCATATGTCAATCATTCCCGCCGGATCACGCACCCGGAGAAACGAATGAACATCTATGTAAATTATATATCAAAACAGAAAGAAAAGCAAGACGAATGAGAAATTATTCGCAGTTTGCCATAAGGCGGACGAACCGCATCAGGATGGTGGCGACTGCGGCGCGGGTGGCGGTGCCCTGCGGGGAGATTTTCGTGGACGAGGTGCCTTTGATGATCCCGTTTCCGACGGCCCAGGCCATCGCCTCGGTCGCGTAGCCGGAGATTGAGCTGCTGTCGGAATAGCAGCTCAGGTCTGCGGAGGGGGCAAAAGAGCAGCCGAAGGTCTTTGCGTACCGATAGAGGATCGTGACCATCTGCTCCCGCGTAATCTGGGAATTGGGGGCAAATTTGGTCTTTGAAACACCTTCCACAATGTGGTTTTCCGCTGCCCAGTTGACCGCATCGGCAAACCAGGCGTCGGCGGGGACGTCTGTAAAGCCGTGGGCGGCGGTCTTCTCGCCGGAAATGTTATAGAGCACCTGCACCAGCATCGCGCGGGTCATGCCTGCTCCGGGCTTGAAGCGTCCGTTCTCCACGCCGTTCATCAGCCCGGCGTTGTAGCAGAACTTCACGGCCGTCCCATACCAGTCGTTCAGACTGACGTCCTTGTAAGGACTTTCGCCCCGGCGTGTGATCCGGGCGAAGCCGGTTTTGTCGTTTGAGAAGACGGGGAAATAGCACCCCTCCGGCAGCAGCGTGCTCCAGTCGTTGACCGTGTATCCCGAAGGCAGGGCGTTTTTGCCGGTACGGCCGTCAACAATCTCACTGAAAGGACCGCTCTGCTTTTTCACGCAATAATAGGGATATTGCACGGAATCTATGCCGGAGCTGATCGGGTAGAGATAGCAATAATCATAATCGGTAAGCAGGTTTCCGCGTCCATCCGCAAAAGCATACTTTCCGTCCGCCCGGCCCAGCGCGATGGTATTTGCATCGATGGAAATGACGCAAACACCCGGAACAGATCGGATCAGTCTGCCGTTCTGATCATAGAAGTCTGTACTTATGTAGGACCCGTCCACCGCCGTATTGGAAAATGCGAAGCCCTGCTTTGTGCGGCCGGAAGGTAATCCGGCGACCTCGGCCAACAGGTTCAGATCCCAGTCATAGAACCGCGTGACGCCCGCAGGCCGGAACCAAAGAACCAGACTGCTGCCGGTTTGCATGACCACCGAGAACGATTCCGAAATCAGCGTCTGGCCCTGATCATCCGCAAGCTGCGCGTACCCTTCGGAATCGGTCAGCAGATACCAATCCTGCCGGAGCAGCCGGTTATGCGCCCGATCCCATTCGGCTTTGGTCTGATAGCCGGAGGACGAGGCGATATAGTCCTCGGTCTTCCCGTCAACGGTCCCGCGGAAGGCGAAATAGGCCGGATCTTCCTGCAGGAAATAGGTCTGCTCGATCTGGTCGAAGCAGAGCGGGGCGATCTCAGAGCCGGTTCCGTTCAGCAGTCCGTATTTCCCGCCCTTGCCGACGATCATGGCCGGAAACTGGGACCGGAGCTTTTGAACGTCGTCATAGGTCTGATCGTCCAGGGGCGTACCGTCCGTGCGGATCATCCGATAGACGCCGTTCTGCCTGGAGAGCAGCAGGTCTGCGTCTGTGAAAGACAGGTATTCGTAGTCGTCCGGCAGATGCTTGTCCCCAAAGGCCTCCCAGAGGCTCCAGCCCTGTTCCGTATTGCAGCAGACAAGGCCGTTTTGTACCTCGCCGACGGCATAGGGGAACTCGGAGCCTTCCCATGAGACGAGGATCGACGGCACATCCTCCCACCATGCGGACCATTGCCCGATCCGGAAGCCCAGCGACGCGCCCGTCACGCTGTCGTAAAGCGCCATGACTTCATACGGAGACAGGAGTATGTCGTAGAGCAGCTTTCCGCTGAAGTCATACAGATATCCTGTCCCATACGGGGTCTCGCTGGTCAGAAACAGATTATCGCCTATGACAGTATCGGGTTCGGGGCGGTTCGGGCCCGGGCTGTAAACGATATTCCCGCGATAGTCCACGATACCATGGCCTTCTGTAAGAATATCCTTGTACACGGCGTAGCCGCCATAGAACGACGAGATGTCCGCCAAATAGAACTTCGGCTTCGTCTCAACGAAGATCGCGTTTTTGTCGGTATCGCCTTCCGCCTCCAGGACGCGGAAATCCATGCGCTCTGCCGCCAGCGCGAAGGGGATCGCGCCGACCAGAAGCGCAAGGGTGACAAGCAGTGCAGTGATTCGGGTCAGACAGGTTTTCATCTCTATTTCCTCCTTTGTGTTTTGTTATCCTTCTGTCACGATGACCGTCGCCCAGGGAAAGAGCGTATCGTAACCCGTACTATAATAGATCGTGTAGGTCCCGGGCTCCGTGGGGGTAAAGCTGATGTTTGCGGCGCCGAGCGTTTGCGTTCCGACGCGGGCCGCCGACTCGTAGATCGCCGGCGCATCACTGGGCAGGGCAAGGAACTCCAAGCTCCACGCCGTTCCGGTCCCGTGGAACGTCCAGGTTTCGCCCAGGGAGATCGTAACGGTCCCGGGTTTGGGCGGATAGGGCGGCTCGGTGGGAAGCGTGCCTGACGACTGCGTTGTGGCGGCCTCTGCGGGCGGTGCGCCGATCAGATTTTCCTCGCTGTCGGAGTTCCCTTCCGGCTCCGTCGCCTGCGGCGTCGTCGGTTCGGTTACGGTGGGCGTTGGAGCCGTCGGCTTCGGTTCGGTGGCTTTCGGTTCCGTGGTCTCCGGTTCCGTGGTCTCAGGTTCCGTGGATTCCGGCTCGGTGGTGGTCTCTGCGGGCAGATCCTCCGGCGTTGCATCGCTCGTGTCCGGCGGAGCCGGCACGGTATCGATTGGAGACGTCGTCACCAGTTCCGGCTGGATGGGCGGCGTGAACAGGAGCTCGGAGGGAACCGATGGGTCCGTCGTGTGCTGTACGGTCAGCGAGGCATTCTCCCGGTAATCCTTCCAGGCGGCATAGCCCACGAAGCCGCCGCCGATCATCAGAACCGAAAGGCCGCCCAGGACGACGCGCCCCAGGGCGGTCTCGAAGAAGGTCCTGCCCACGCGGAGCGCAACGGATGGGATGGCGCGTTTGCCTGCCTCGACAACAGGCGTCTCGTTGCGCAGCAGGGCGACCAGGAAGGGGATCGGGCCCAAGCCGTAGAGCTTGACGCCCTCCTGTTCCAGCTTGCGGACGCGCTCCTCCACCTTCCGGCGGCTTCGGGCAAGCTGGCTTTTCACCGTGCCGGGGCTGATCTGCAAGGTCTCCGCAATCTGCTTGATCGGGACGTTTTCATAGTAGTACATGGCGACCAGCATACGCTGACCGTCCGAGAGCTCGTCCAGGATCTCGCGGACCAGGCGGGCGTTCTCCTTTTGCTCCAGATGGAGGGCCGGGTCGGCGTCGGGATCCTCTGATCTCAGCGTGGGCTCCGGGACGGTATCCGCCTCGTCGGGATTCAGCTCCGAAAAGAGCACCGGCGTCCGCTTGCGGAGCTGGGATCGCGCCTCGTTGACCGCGATCTTCCGCAGCCAGGGCAGGAAGCTGCCGGCATCCCGGAGCTGATCGAGATGGGAAAAGGCGTGGAGGTAGGTCTCCTGCTGCACGTCCAGAACGAGGTCTTCATCCCGGAGCAGAGCGTGAGCAGTCCGGTAAACCTCCTGGTGGGTGCAGTCGTAAAGCGCGGCCATAGCCTCCCGGTCTCCGGCGCGTGCAAGGTTCAGGAGCTCCTGGCTGATCTGCGATTTGCCGTTTTCTCTCAATGGAAAACGCCTCCTTCTGTTCCGGTCTCATTCTTTTGGTTCTGCGCATGCAGCGCGTCGAGACGATCCAAAATCAGCTTGAGCTGCCAGGCGGCCTGTTCATCCGGCAGCCGATAGTAAGCGATCAAGCTTCGATATAGATCGGCAAAGGTATCCTGTGCCATCCTGCCGCCCCCTTTCGTGATTCAAAAATGACGTCTATCTTATAGACGCACGAGGCGGGCAAAAGGTTTACAAAATCCGAAATCTTTTTGGCGGATTTGATCGAAACAGGAAAGATGCCGTTCGCTGCACGCATTCTTCTATAATATATCTGAATCGCTGTCAAAATACAATGACGATTTCTGATTGAGGCCGGAGCCCTGAGGGATACCGCGCTTCGGGCGCTTTTGCTGCCGCAGAATCTCCCGGAGCGCAGAAAAAGAGGGCGCGCTGCAATCCCTTCGTTTTGCAGCGCGCCCCTTGTAATTCAGGCGCGTTATATTCAATTATTGTTCTTCAAATGCGGGTTTCCAGCCTGCGAACGCAACAAGCTGTTCGTCTGTGCGGTCGTAAGTCGATGCTTTGGAGCCGGTCAGCTTCCAGGCTCCATCTTCCTTCCGCAGGGTGAAATCGCCCTGCAAACGCCAACTGCTTTTCCGCCCGCCATAGACTGCGGCGACCACGCGGCTGCGGCCGGTCATCACAGCCTTCTCGCCGTCGATCTCCACCTCGATGCTGTCATGGTCCGCGGAATAATAGTTGAAGGTGCCGTCCAGAAGTCCCCTCAGGAAGGTCTCTGCCGACTGCTTTACGCCCGTCATGTGCAGCAGATGGTAATCGCTTGCCATCAGGCTGTGCAGGGCGTCGGCATCCTTGGCGATCATAGATCGCCAGTATTCCCGGTAGATCTCCCGGATGATCTCACGCTCGTCCGTCACTTCAGCAGCCCGTTCGAGTCAAGCCAGCGCCGGACCGCTTCCTTGGCGCTCGCGGCTGCGCTTCCGGTGATGGAAAGGCCGTTCTTTACCGTCGCCCCGGGGCAGGTCCGCTTGAGGTCCCGCTCACTGGAGCCCATGCCGCTGCCTTCGTTCGTGCAGAGAGGCAGGATCGTTTTCCCGGAGAAATCATAGCGCTCCAGGAAGGTGAACACCGCCATCGGCATCGTTCCCCAGTAGTTGGGATAGGCCAGCACAACGGTGTCATACGCGTCGATCGATTCCGGCATGGATACCAGCTCCGGCCTGGCCTTTGCGCGCAGGTCCTTCTTGGCTTCCTCGATGCAGGTCATGTAGACCGGGGAATAGGGATTCTTCATCTCGATCTTGAAGCGGTCCGCAGCGATCAGATCCCAGGGATCGCCGTGCATGATCTGTTTGAAAGCCGCGTCTATCTGATCGCGGACCGGAACGACCCGCTCGCGTCCAAAAACCTGATCCGGGCGGAAGACCTCTACGGACGCACGCTGATGGTCGGCGGAGGCTCGCCTTCGGCCTTGAAAGCCGTGCAGCATCGCCTGATTGCATCCGGGCGGATCGAGTATTTCAACAGCCCCGACCACGACACCACGCTGACCAATATCGCGGCGGGAAGGGGCGTCTGTCTTGCGCCCGGCTTTCTGAACGACCACAGCGGTCAATTCGCATGGATCCCCTTTGACTGCAGCGAGAGCTTCTCTTGCGTTCTGTGTACGCATAAGGATGACCGCCGCCCGTCCCTGAAGGCATTCCTGACGACGCTGCAAACCCTTTACGCGGAAGCCACAGCCTTTCCGCTGTAAGCGGTCAATCGCTCTGCAAAGATCCGGATGCGCGAAAAAACAGGTGATCCGGCTGCGCGAAAAAATCGGTGATTGTCGCTTGTTATCTGATTCGTTATGTGCTATAGTAATGATCCAGGCAGAGCCTGCGGAGGCTTCTCTGTCTCGGCGCGCAAACGACGACGCAGCCGGTCCGTGAAACCTTATCCTGAACCCTGAGATCGAGAGAAAAACAATGACCAAACAACTTTCCAGGAATCATCTGACCGAGGGCACGGTGTGGAAGAGACTGCTTGTCTTTTTTCTGCCGATTGCCGCGGGAACCTGTATTCAGCAGCTTTATAACGCCGTGGACGGACTGATCCTGGGCAGATTCGTCGGCACGGTGGCTCTGGCGGCGGTGGGCGGGAGCTCGGCGCAGATCATCAATCTGCTGATCGGCTTTTTCGTTGCCTTCACTGCCGGCGCGTCCGTCGTCATCTCCCAGCTCTATGGCAGCGGGCGCGCCGACGACGTGCAGGATGCATCGGGGAACGCGATCGCGGTCTTCGGCCTGCTGGGCGTGCTTCTGATGGCCTTCGGCCTTGCCGGAACGCCGGGAATGCTCCGCCTGCTCAAGACCCCGGAGGAGACCGTGCCGCAGGCCGTTCTCTATCTGCGCATCTATTTCCTCGGCGTTCCCTTCGTTCTGATCCTGAATATGGAATCCAACATGCTTCGTGCCGTCGGCGATTCGGTCAGCCCCTTCGTGTACATGGTTGCAGGCTGTGTGACGAATATCGTCCTCGACGCCGTGTTCGTGATCGTCTTTCATTGGGGCATTGTCGGCGCAGCCGCTGCCACGGTCGCAGCCCAGGTGCTGAACACCGCCCTGCTGACGTGGAAGCTGATGACGACGAAGGAGACCTACCGCCTGCGCCTGCGCGATCTCAAGCTCCGCAGCGGCTATCTGAAAAGCATGCTCCGTCTGGGCATCCCTTCCGGTCTGCAATCTTCGATGTATGCAGTCAGCAACATGATCATCCAGGTCGGCGTGAATTCTCTCGGAACCGTCGTGGTGGCCTCCTGGGTCATGTCCGGCAAGACGGACGGCATCTTCTGGGCCGTGAGCAGCGCGCTTGGCGCAGCCATTATGAGCTTCGTCGGTCAGAATCTCGGCGCGGGCAGGGGAGACCGCGTAAAGGAATGCGTGAAGCAGGGTATGATCCTGTCCGTGGTCATTACCCTCTGCCTGAGCGGTCTGATCCTGCTCAGCGGACGGCCGCTTCTGCGTCTTCTGACCAAGGATCAGGCGGTTCGGGATACCACCTGGCTGATTATGCTCTACTTTGTGCCGTTCTATTTTACCTGGTCCGTCGTGGAGGTCCTCTCCGCCGTTCTGCGCGGCTCCGGCGACGCCGTGCGGCCCGTCGTCATCACGGGCCTTGGGATCTGCCTGTTCCGCGTGATCTGGATCTACACCCTGTTTGCAAAGGTCCATACCCTCCTGGTTCTCAGCCTGTGCTATCCCGTCTCCTGGGTTTTGACCGGACTTGCCATGTTCATCTATTATCGCAGGGGAAGCTGGAGGCAGAACGGAAAGCTGATCGTGGAGCGGTAGACGCAGCCGCAAAACAACGGAGAGAGTGTATTATATTTGGATATGAATATGGATATGGATATGAATATGGATATGGATATGGATATGAATATGGATATGTTGCTTTTGTTGAACGCTGTTCAGCACGGTTGAACGCTGTTGAAGAATGCTCCTGCCCCAAGAAGCGGTCTGTCAGGATGTGATTCCGCAAACGGTTTGGGGATCAGAACCAAAAGCAACGATCAAAGGCGTGAAAGCGCGTTGGGGAGATCGCCGGGACAACGGCCGGACGATCCTCAAGATACGAAAATAGCTATGAAAGCAGGAGAACCGTATGAACAACAAGGAAGCATTGCACGATCAAAAGCCGGCGCTTCACCAGAAGCTCTGCGGCTTCACGGTGACGCGCACCGCCGCGCTCACGAATCCCGTCGGCACCCTCTATCAGCTCCGGCATGACAGGACCGGGGCGGACCTCGTCTGGCTGGATCGCCCGGACCCCAACAAGACTTTTTGCGTCGCCTTTCAGACCGTCCCGGAGGATGATACCGGCGTCTTCCACATCATCGAGCATTCCGTTCTCTGCGGCTCGGACCGCTACCCGGTCAAGGACCCCTTCGTGGAGCTGCTGAAGGGCTCGCTGAACACCTTCCTCAACGCGATCACCTTCTCCGACAAGACGATGTACCCGGTTTCCAGCCGGAACGACCGGGACTTCTATAACCTGATGCGCGTCTATCTGGACGCGGTGTTCTTCCCGGCCATTTATCACAACCCGAACGTCTTCCGCCAGGAGGGCTGGCACTACGAGCTTGCGGAGGACGGTACGCTCCGCCGCGTGGGCGTGGTCTACGGCGAGATGAAGGGCGCATTCTCCTCGGTGGACCGGATGGTCTACGGCAATCTGAACCGGATGATCTTCCCGGATACGACCTACGGTTTGGAGTCCGGCGGCGACCCGGCGAACATCCCCGATCTGACCTACGAACAGTTCCTTGCGGCCCACCGCCGCTTCTACCATCCCTCCAATGCCCGGATCTTCCTGGACGGCAGTTTGGATCTGTCTGCGGCGCTTGCCATCATCGACGGCGAGTATCTCAGCCGCTTTGCGCCGCGGCCGCGCGACTTTGCAATCGGCGTACAGACCCCGATCGCGCCGACGGCCCGGACCCTGACCTATGAGATCGCTCCCGGCGAGGACCCGAAGGACAAGGCCCACTTTGCCCTGGGCAAGGTGATCGGAAGCTGGCAGGACGCCGAGCGGATCACCGCCGTGAAGATCCTGTCTGACGCCCTCTTCGGCTCCAACTCCGCACCGGCGACCCGCGCGATCCTGACCGCCGGACTGGCCCAGGACGTGAGCGCAGAGGTGGACGACAGCATCGCCCAGCCCGCCGTCTACGTGCATCTGCTCAACTGCCCGGATGCCCGGCTTCCGGAGATGCAGACCGCTCTGCATGCGCTCCTGCGCCGGGTCCTGGGATCCGGCCTGGATCGGGCGGAGCTGACTGCCAGCCTGAACCGGATGGAGTTCCGGAATCGGGAGCGAAACGAGCCCTACGGGGTCGAGCTTGCCGTCCGCGCGGCGAGCGCATGGATGTACGGCGGAGACCCGGAGCAGTATCTGGATCTCTCCGGCGTCTATGCCGCCCTGCGCGCAAAGCTGGAAGGGTCCTGGTTTGACGACCTGGCCGCTGAGGTGTTCTTATCCGAAGACGGCTTTGCCGCTCTGACCCTGCTTCCCTCCAACACCCTCGGCCGGGAAAAAGCTGAGGCTGAGGCCGCCGAGCTGGCGCGGATCGCCGCCGGCTGGAGCGAGGAACAGAAGGCGAAGATCCGGGCCGAACAGGCGGAGCTTGCCGCCTGGCAGCAGCAGCCGGACAGCTCCGAGGCGCTGGCCTCCATCCCGCACCTTGAACGCTCCGATCTCTCTGCAGAGCCCCTCTGGACCGTCTGCACCGAGGAGCAGCGCGGCTGCGTTCGCATCCTGCGGCCCGCCATTGAGACGACGGGCACGGTCTATCTCAACCTTTATTTCGCCCTGCCGCCGATGGCCCTGACGGAGCTGCCCCGGCTTGCGCTCCTGTCCGATCTGCTCGGTGAGCTGCCCACCCGGCTCCACAGCCGCGAGGACCTGCAGCGCGAGATCAAGACCTGGCTCGGACGCTTGACCTTCTCCGTAAATCCGATCGGCAACCCCGCCGATCCCGCCAATACGGTCTGCTGGCTGCGTGCAGGCTGCGCCGTTCTGACGAGAAACGCTTCCCGCGCCGTCTCGCTGCTCCGCGAGATTCTGCTGGAAACGAACCTGGATCAGCCGGAGGCCGTTCGGGAGATCCTGCAGCAGTCCAAGCTCTCCGCCACACGCCGTCTGATCGGCAGCGGTCACCGGTATGCCGTTCTGCACGCCCTCTCCGGGACGAGCGCGGAGGCTGCCGCGAACGAGCTGCTCAGCGGCTACGGCGCACTGCAGGCGCTTCGGACCGAGGCGGATCTGCCCGACTTCCCGGCCCTGCGGGACGAACTCGCGGCCCTGCTGACAAAGCTCCCGAAGCTCCCGCTCACGGTCAGCGTGACCGGCGACCTGCCGGAATCCGACCTTGCGGATCTGATCGCCGGCTTCGGCGGTCCGCAGGTTGGGCCGACGGTCACCCTGACGGCGGAAAAAGCCGTCTGTGACAGCGTGGTCATCCCCTCCGGCGTCGCCTACGCCGCGCGCTGCGGCAATCTTGCCCGCCTGGGCACGGCCTACCACGGGAGCTTTGCGCTTGCTTCCAAGCTCGTCTCTCTGAACTACCTCTGGAACGAGGTCCGCGTTCAGGGCGGCGCCTACGGCTGCGGCATGCAGGCGTCTGCGTCGGGAACCTTGAGCTTCTATTCCTACCGCGATCCGAATCCCGCCCGCACGCTTGGCGTTTACCGCGACTGCGCCGACTGGCTGCGCGGCTTCTGTGACCGCCGGGAATCCTTTGACCAGCTTCTGATCGGCGCGGTCTCCGATTCCGAACCCCTGCTTTCCCCCGAAGACGGGAGCCGTCTGGCTGCCGAAGCTGTTCTGCGCGGGGTCACGCTCGCGCAAAAGCGCAGGGAGCGCCGCGAGCTGCTGGACGCCTCCTATGACGATCTGCTTCGGTTCTGCGACCTGCTGGACCGTCTGGACGAGCATCCAAACACCTGCGTCGTCGGCGGCGCGAACCTTCTGGACGCCTGCGGCGAAGCAGCCGGGACCCGCCTGGACTGAGCAGCCGTTTCTTTTGAAAAAGGACCGTCTCCGCTTTGAAGCAGAGACGGTCCTTTCCGGTCCGATCAGAACAGATCCAGCGAGGCGTGAAGATAGAGCTTTTCGCGGACGATCAGATGATAGTCCGGCTTGGTCATGTAATAGAGCAGAAATTCAAGCAGCATCGCGCTTCCGAGACTTCTTCCCTCGATCTTGAACTCGGTGTAGCCCTCCGGCAGCAGAACGTCCCGGATCCGGTCGAGGCCGATGAAGCCCGGGTTCCGCATTGCCTTGGAAAAGACGTAGCCCTCTTGCGCGTCCGGCGCGCGGCAGACGTGCTCCGGCCCGTCCTCGCCCAGGGCCTTTCGGCTCACGGCCTCATAGCAGGCTCGGCGATCCGGGCAGTCGAAGCGGCAGCACTCGTTGCAGAGAAACTCTACCTTGCGCCGCAGCTCAGGCGGCAGGGCCGCCCAGCGCTCCAGGGCGGGGTTGAGCCGGAAATCCGGCACGACCCACCGAAACTCCGGCCGTTTCAGCTCGGCGATCAGGTCCTCCCACCGGGTCAGGACCTTCGTGGTGGAGGAAATGAGGCAAAGGCCGGGATAATGCTCCTTCAGATAAGCCGTCAGAAGGTCGGAGGCCACGATCACCCCGTTTTCCGCCGCGTCACCGCGCGCAAACAGCTCGCAGAGGGCGTTGCACCGCCGGTCTGCAAGATGCTCCGGGCGAAGCAGGGAATTGGAGAAGGTCAGATGGGCGGCGATCCCGTATTCCCGCGTCAGCGCCGCGACCGCCTGCGGCGACGCCTCCCCGAAGCCGACGCGCCCTCCGCCCCAGATACAGTCCGCCGGCGCGCCGTAGATGGAGCCGATCTCGCACCAGTCGTAGAAATAGTCCCGGTGGGACCGATAGAGGGGCAGAAAGGCCGCGTAAAAATCGTAGAATTCAAACAGTCCGGGCAGATGAAACCGCGCCGTTTGCCGGTCCAAGCAGACCACCTCCGTTTCTTCGCCGTCTTGCGGGCGAGCCTCCTTCGCGGATGCAAAACATGAAAGCGCGGGCCGGCTCAGAGGAGCCGGCCCGTTGAAAAGCAATTGCGATCAGTTCAGTCTGGTTCCGCACTCCAGGCAGAAGTTGCAGTCCGGCTCCATCACGGTGCCGCAGTTCGGGCAAACCTTCCCCTGCGGGGCGGCAGGGGTCTCCGCGACGGGCTCCTGCGGAACGTACTGCTCCGGCGCCGGGGCAAAGGCGGGTTCTTCGACGGGCGTTTCCTCCGGCACAGGGACGGGCTCAGACGCGGGTGCGGGGTCATACGCGGGCGCGGGTTCGTTGACCGGCGCGGGCTCGAACGCGGGAACGGTCTCGTAGGCCGGAGCGGGCGGAACCGGAGCTGCCGGAGCGGGCGGCACGGGCGCGTAGGCGGGAGCGGGCGGAACCGGAGCCGCGGGAGCGGGCGGAACGGGCGCATAGGCCGGCGCGGCGGCATAGGTCGGGGCGGCGGCATAGGTCGGGGCGGCCGGCGCAGCCGGCTGAGCCTGCTGCAGGGGAGAGCCGCACTGGTTGCAGAAGCGCTGGGAGGCGCTGCAGCGCGCGCCGCAGCTCTGGCAGATCACGGTGTTCATGTTGGTGGAAACGGCGGGCTGCGGCGGCGCGGGCATTTTCGTACCGCAGTGATTACAGAAGGCGGAGGCAATGGAGACCTCGGCCTTGCAATTCGGGCAGATCGCGATCCCGCGCAGGGTGTTGATCTGTTCCTTGTATCCCTTGGCGCGTTCCAGCGCGTCCAGAATGCCGCGGATGCTTTCCGCCTGATTCTCCTCAGGATCGTTTCGATGGGCGGCAAAATACGTCTGGCCGATCCTCTGGAAAAGGGCGTTGATATTCTGCTCCTCGGCAGAAATCGCCTGGTTCAGCCGATTGATTTCGGAACGGTTGGGCTTGCTGTTGAATTCAAAGGCCATGATACCTTCTCCTCTCTGATAGTTGAATCATTTGGAAACGAACCGATTTCTCAGTTCCCATTATAAAACCAACCGGGGCGAATGTCAATCTTTCGCGTCGGAAAATTGTATTTTCATTTCCCGTTTTCCGTAAGTTATTCACAGAAAATTTATGGAATAGCCGTTGCAACCAACCGAAAGATGTGCTACAATAGCGACATTCTACGGAAAAAAAGAAAGCGAGTGAATCCTATGCAAAAGAAGAACGCGCTCCGCCGCCTGCTGGCGCTTGCCCTGCTTTGCGCCATGCTTGCCGCCCTGTTTGTCGGCTGCGCGAAAGACACCAAAAACGCGGACGGTGCGACCGCATCCCAGAACGGCGAAACGGTTCCGACCGGTACGCTGGCCCCGGCTGAGAGCGAAACGCGCGACCCCTCCATCGACTATGACGGTCTCGCCACGCTGCCCGCCTACACGGTCGCGGAGCTCGGCGCCGACGATCCCCGTCTGGACGCCGTCGTTGCCACCTGCGCCGGTGAGGAGCTGACCAACCGCCAGCTTCAGGTTTATTATTACATGCAGATCTTCGGCCTGGCCAACCAGCTTTCCCAGTATGGCATGAGTCCGAGCGACTTCGGTTTGGATCTGAACAAGCCGCTCAGCGAACAGCCCTGCCCGCAGGTCGCCGATCTGAACTGGGAGCAGTTTTTCCTGATGACCGCGCTGGAGCAGTTCCATCAGATGGCTTCGGTCAAGGCCGCCGCCGACGAGGCGCAGTATACGCTTCCCGAATCGGATCAGGAGAATCTGGAAACCGCGAAGCAGAATATCACGAAGGACGCCGATGATCAGGGCTGCGAGGATCTGGATGAATACATGCACAAATCCTTCGGCACAAGCGTTGCGGGCGAGGACTATTTTGACTATCTCGGCTACTATTTCCGCGTCGTCTCCTATGAAGGCGACCTCTACAAGAACCTCGAGTATTCCGATGAAGACCTCCTTGCCTATTTCAACGCCCACAAGGAAACGGATTATCCGAACGTCAGCACGGACCAGACCAACGTCAACGTCCGCCACATCCTGATCACCCCGGAAAAAGCGGAGGGCGCGAGCGAATCCACCGACGAGCAGTGGGACGCCGCCAAGACCAAGGCCGAGGAGCTGCTGGCCGAGTATGAGAAGAATCCCACGGAGGAAAACTTCGCCGATCTGGCGACCAAGAACTCCACCGATCAGGGCTCTGCCTCCAACGGCGGTCTCTACGAGGACGTTTACCCCGGCCAGATGGTCGAGACCTTCAACGACTGGTGCTTTGACGAAAGCCGTCAGCCCGGCGATACCGGCATCGTGAAGACCAACTACGGCTACCATATCATGTACTTCGTCTCCCAGACGGAGAACTACTATTGGAAGACCGCCGCCGCCGAGGGCTATAAGAACGCCCGGATGCAGACCATCCTGGACGAGCTGCTTGAAAAGAGCCCGATCGAGACCGACTACGCCGGCGTCGTCATCGGCCCGGTCCCGGAAAACTTCCTGCAGACGGAATCCTGACCGCCGTCTGCGGCATGCAGAAAAACGGAGCTGACGCAAGTCGGCTCCGTTTTCCAATGCGCATTCAAAAGTCTTACAAGGGATCAGGGCTCCTGTCCATCGCGGAAGCGCTCGATCATCTCGCCGGTCAGGCTGATGCCGGAGTGGTCCGCGGGAAGCTCGGAGCGGCGGAACCACCCGCCCTCCGAAAGCTCGTCGGTCTGGAGCGTGATCCGGTCGCTGCCGTCCAGATCGCAGTAAAAGCCCATCAGCAGGCTGTCCGTGAAGACCCAGGGCTGGGATTTGTAAAACCGCAGATTCTTCACGCGCAGCCCCGTCTCCTCGTACACCTCGCGCCGCACCGTGTCCTCGATGGATTCCCCGATCTCGTTGAAGCCGGCCACCAGGGCGTAACGCTTGAAGGCACGGCCCTGATACTTCGTCAGCAGCAGCCGGTCGCCGTCCGTGACGGCCACGATCACCGCGGGACAGATCTTCGGATAGAGCGTCAAAGCGCAGTCGGGGCAGACCCTGGCGCGCTCGGTCGGGCTGTCCTGCAGCTTTGCGCCGCAGCGTCCGCAGAAGCGGGTCGAAGCATACCAGCGATGCAGACTTTCCCCTACGGCGCAGGCAAAGACCTGCTCCTTCGGCCCGAGATTCCGGTACTCCCGGCTTGGGATCAGGCGCTCCGGGGGAACTGCCTCCGCGTCCGCCAGATAATACCGCTCCGCCCCAAGGGAGAAGGCGTACCGAAACGAAAGCTCCGCCTTCAGACCGAGGTCTCCGATCTGCGGCAGCGCCAGCTTCCCGTCTTGCAGCGAGGCAAGCACGGCGTCGCCCTGAAAGACCAGCGCCCGATCCCTTGCCTCCGGCGCGTCGAAGCGAAAGGAATTGTCATAAACTAAGTCCAGATCCTGAAACAACGAAATAACCTCTTTTCCTCTTGCTGAACCCATTATAGCCGAAACCCCGCTCCGGGTCAATGAAGAATTGAGCGGAAGCTGCCGATGATCCGGAACCCTCCCTTCGTGCGCTTTGCGCTTGCAAACGAGGGAAGAATCTGTTATCATACAAAAAGACCATTTCTTTGAAAGGAGCCCCTTCTATGGCGACTGTTGCAGAGGGCTTCATGCCCTTCCTCGGATATCAAACCTGGTACCGGATCGTCGGGACGAAAACCGACAACGGAAAAGCGCCCCTGATCTTCCTCCACGGCGGACCGGGTTCCACGCACAATTACTTTGAGGTCCTGGACTGGATCGCGGACGCGGATGGGCGTCAGCTCGTCATGTACGATCAGCTCGGCTGCGGCAATTCCTATCTTGACGGCCATCCGGAGCTCTGGAATCAGGAGACCTGGCTCAACGAGCTGGAGGCTCTTCGCGCCCATCTCGGCCTGAAGGAATGCCATATCCTGGGCCAATCCTGGGGTGGGATGATGCAGATCGCCTACGCGATCGAGCGGAAGCCCGAGGGCGTCAAGTCCTTCGTGATCTCCAGCGGACACCCCTCCAGCAGCCTCTGGCGGCAGGAGGGCATGCGCCGCGTGAAGATGCTCCCCGCGCCGATGCAGGCGGCGATTGACGAAGCCCTGCGCACCGGCAAGTTCAGCGGCGAAGCCTATGACGAAGCCGTAGCCGAGTATATGCGCCGCTACTGCGACTACCCCGTGCGGGCGGACGCCCCGGCGTGCCTGACCCGCCCCAAGCGGCGCGGCGCCGAGGCCTATCTCTACGGCTGGGGTCCGAACGAGTTCTCTCCGACCGGATCGCTCCGGGACTTTGAGTACGTGGACCGCCTGGGCGAGATCGAGATCCCGTCGCTGATCATGAGCGGCGTCTCCGATCTCTGCTCCCCGCTGATCGCCAAGACCATGTACGACGGGATCCCGAATTCCCGCTGGGAGCTTTTCGCCCATTCCCATCATATGTGCTTCGTGGAGGAGACCGAGAAATACGCGAGCATCCTGCTCCCCTGGCTCAACGCCCACGACTGAAAGCCCTACGTAGGGGCGCGTATCCACGCGCCCGCCGACGCAGCGCCTCGTAGGGGCGCGTATCCACGCGCCCGCCAACGCGCTCCAACGCTGTAGGGGCGCGTATCCACGCGCCCGCCGACGCGCTCCAACGCTGTAGGGGCGCGTATCCACGCGCCCGCCGACGCGCCCCAACGCTGTAGGGGCGCGTATCCACGCGCCCGCCGACGCGCCCCAACGCTGTAGGGGCGCGTATCCACGCGCCCGCACGGATTGAGTTCAGAGCCCCGCCGAATAATCCGAAAACGGTCATTCTCCGCCGTAGGGACAAGCATCGCTTGTCCGGCATTCGGAACGAATGCAATTTGCCGGAGGCAAATGACGAT
>OCVV010815508.1_pt1 | contig 16943 bp, 15 predicted proteins | sample 1539721 | NCBI WGS metagenome assembly OCVV01 (sample SAMN02144230, study PRJEB22623) | gut metagenome | biome: sheep rumen | host: Ovis aries | place: New Zealand | reverse complement strand
CGCGATCGCCAAATTCGTCGAAGCCAATGAGCAGGAGATCAAGAATGCCGTATCCGAAGCAAGGAAGGCTTCGAAGAAGAACGATATCACCCTCAATAGCTTCCAACGCGATTTAAGCACGGCGAAGGAAAAGAAAACCGACTATAAGGTCGGTCAATATATGCCTATCCATATCCCCCACACCACCAAGGTGAAAGGCGGGAAGGCTTATGCTTTCTTCAAGAGGGCGTTTGATATCTTCGCTTCCTTCATGGCCTTGCTTCTTCTTTCTTGGCTCTTATTGATCATCGGCCTTGTTGTCGTTTTGACTTCCAAAGGGCCGATGATCTATGTTTCCAAGAGGGTTGGGAAGAACGGGAAGATCTTCAATTTCTATAAGTTCCGTTCCATGTACAAAGATGCGGATAAGAAATTGGATGAACTTTTGTCTCAGAACGAAGTAAAAGACGGTGTCATCTTCAAGATCAAGAACGATCCGAGGATCACCCCGGTTGGGAAGTTCTTAAGGAAGACTTCTTTGGATGAGCTTCCCCAATTGGTGAATATCCTTCGGGGTGATATGTCAATTATTGGTCCTCGTGTTGGATTACCGCGTGAAGTGGAACAATATCCAGAAGAAGCATTGGACAGGCTTCTTGTTCCCCAGGGTTTAAGTGGGGAATGGCAGGTCAATGGAAGAAGCACGACCACATTCGATGATATGGTAAAGATGGACTTGGATTATATCCAAAACAAGAGAAGCTTTTGGTATGATATAGGCCTTATGTTTAAGACAGTGGGCGTAGTGCTGAAGGGAAAAGGTGCAGAGTAGCCCAAAGGCAAAAAACGCCGTATAGCCAAATCGGCGCGCGGCGCATCAAAGGCTTTTCTTTAGAGGGATCGGGAGAGAACAAAAATGATAATTACCAAAACTCCATTTCGCATGAGTTTCTTCGGCGGCGGAACCGACATGCCAGAGTTTTTTAAAGAGGGCCGGGGCTGAACTGACCCCCGTTTAGTTCACAGGTCTAAAAAGCCTCCTCTCCTATAATTTGGGAAAGGAGGCTTTCTTTATGGCGAGAATAGGCCAAAAATTCAGGAGATACGATCCAAAGCTGAAGGAGGAGATCGTCCTCAGGTATCTCAAAGGCGAATCGGGGGGCGAAGGGAGCTCACGAAGGAATACGGCATCCCCCACCAAACCATCCTCAGCTGGATCCGAAAGGCCAAAAAAGACATCGACTACAAGGCGGACAACCGCGGCGGGAAGGGCAGGCCGAAATCCAAGGGCCTGACGGCGGAGGACTGGAAGGAGAGGTACGAGATCCTAAAAAACCAGGCCTTGGTCTCGAAGAGGGAAGCCGCGGAAGCCAAGGCGAAAAAGCAAAAGTGATTGGCGAGCTATTGTCCATTCATGAGAAATGGAGACTTTCTAAATTGCTTAAAGTGGCTTCCCTTCCCAGAGCGACCTATTACTTCGAGCTCAATAAGCCTGACAAAGACATTAAAAACAAGGAAATAATGGATCTGATCCAGGATATTTTCTATGAAAACAGACAAAGGTACGGCTTTAAGCGCATCACAGCGGAGCTCCGTAACCGCGGTTATTTAATCAACCATAAGAAAGTCCTCCGATTGATGGCAAAGCTTGGCTTACGAGCGGTCAAAAAGAAACAAAAGTACCATTCCTATATTGGTGAAGTCGGCCATATCGCGGGAAACCTCATCAACAGGAACTTCATAGCGAATAAGCCAAACGAGAAATGGACGACAGATGTGCCCCAATTCAACTGTTCGTTTGGCAAATGCTATCTGTCTCCGATTATTGATATGGGGATGGGAGATGTTGTTGCGTGGGATTTATCATTATCTCCGAATCTAGAGCAAACCAAGCGAATGCTAGACGGGGCTTTTATAAAATATCCCGATCTAGAAGGACTAATCTTTCATAGTGACATGGGCTGGCAATACCAACATAGCTATTACCAACAAAGGCTTAAGGAAAAAGGCATTATTCAATCAATGTCCAGGAAGGGAAACTGCATCGACAACTGCATAATGGAATCGTTCTTCGGGGTGATGAAGAACGAGATGTTCTATGGCCACGAATCAGAATTCAAAACGTTTGATCAATTTAAAAAGGCCGTTACTGAGTACATTGATTATTACAATAACCAAAGGATTAAAAGCAAAACAAAATGGATGCCTCCATCCAAGTTCAGGGAAGCATCCATGTTAGCCTTATGATACAATCCAGTTAACAAACATTTGATGTCTAGGAAACTGGGTACCCATCAGTTTTATATTTTTCTCTAATTGATTTAGTATAACCAGCTGTTATGGTTGATTTAACAACCATAACAGCATCTTTATATGCGGTAGCGCCATCAAGAGTGGCCACTAAATCTAGTTTCTTCTCTTTAAAATATTTTTCAATATAGTCATCTTGAATTGGGGATATTCTATTATTAACTTTATCTACCTTTTCAGGTATATTATCCGCTTTATAGAATTTATAATTTGGATTATTTAATTCTCCTTTAATGGTGTTTGGATTAGCGGCATAAGTTAATGAATCAACGTTAATGACTTTATAATCTTTTCTTTCTTTTAATAATAATTTGCAGAAGCAGTTACCAATAAAGCCCGCTCCACCAGTTACTAAAATTGTTTTAGCCATAAAAATATCCTTTCTAATCATCTGCCTTTAAATGCGCTTTTTCTGTCTGTGAAACATCGTGTTCGTTTTCAGAGATTTTTTCATTGACGTTAATCTCTCTTTTGCTTTTCTTAAACAATCTCTTGAGAGAATCAATGAGGAAAGAATCGCGAAGCATCAATAAACATACGAAATATGCAACCGCTCCTTCCGCAATCATTACAAAGATGGCCAAAATATTGGGTTTAACAAAGAAAGCAGTGATAAATACAATAAAAAACATTATTATCCCAGACAAAAAACTTTTCCACCACTTCTTAATCAAATATGAAAGTGAAATATAACTTCTCGAAAATATCATAAAGATAACAAAAATAGAAATCTCTGCCGCGACTGATGCTATTGCAGCGCCAATTGACAAAAAGAATGGAATTAAGGCCAAGTTTAATGTCAGATTGGTTAAAGCGCCAGCAACAACTCCTATGTTGTAGTATTTTTGTTTTCCTTGTGCGACAAGACATTGATTTCCCAGTAAAACATTCGCCCCGCTAAAAAAGACAAGGACGCTAAAAATACGTAACAAAATGATGCATTTTTCAAAACCCTCTCCTAAAAATACGGGGATAAAAACATCGGAAATTGCAATAAGACCAAACATAATTGGAAAAGCAATAACCCCAAAACCATGCATGGCTTTTTGCAAAAGTCTCTTATATTCATCTTCCTTTTTTTCAGAAAAAAGAAATGTCATTCTTGGAAGCAAAACTGTACTAAGAGAAGAAACTATTGTCATTGCAGTAAGTTCTATTTTATGAGCTTGTTCATAAACTCCATTTTCATAATCAGAATTTGCAATCCACCCAAGCATACTTTTGTCTAAAATTGTATAAACGGACGATGCAATTGTTGGGATAAAAAAAACTAAAGACGATTTGATGTGTTTAAACACAAACATTTTTTCTTTGTTAAACAAAGAGAGATGCTTCTTTAAGCCAAGCCACAAAGTTAAATTAGCTATAACAGTTGAACCGTTTAGTATCAATGCGTAAATAATCAAATCATCAGGTTTTTTAACAAAGGTAAAAATCATCACCACAGATATTAACTTAACAACAATATTTCTTATTGCTATCTTCTTAAAATCTTCCAAGCCTTGATAGAACCACGATATGTCAAATATGTTTGAAAACAAAAGCATCGACAACACTAAGTAAAGCAATTTATTCTCAAAAAAAACCAATAGAAAGATTGAAAAAATGATGATAACTAAAAAAGAAGTAAAAGCTTTAGATAAAAAGATACCAAAAAAAGTAGAGGACCGTTCTTGTTCGTTTTCTCTAACTTTAGATATCTGCAATTGGCCATAAATGTTGAGCCCCAGAATACCAACTAAAGAGAAATAGGTGACAATTGAGTTCGAATAACTATAAACTCCAATGGCATCGACTCGCAAAACCCTAGAAAGGTAAGGCATTGTAACAAGAGGAACCAAAACAGCAAGGAGTTGATAGAACAAATTATAAACGTAATTCAAGACAATGTTTGGCTTTTTACTTTTCATATAAGAAACATCACATCTTATAAATTTTTTTCATGTCAATGGCAAATAAGATACGCCCAATAATAGGAACTTTAGACCAAAAAACCCATCCCTTCATAATAATCGACTTCATAGTAGAAAACTTTCTAGGTTTTCTTTTTATAAAAGAAGTATCTCTAAAAACAGTTGATAAGGAAATAATACTCAACCATTCGCGATTATATGGGTGAAAACAAGGCTGATCCCAAGGCCTTCTAGTCCAAAGAGAGCCTGTAAAATGAACCATTATTGGATTTCTAACAGCCAAAGAAATATCGTTTTTTGAGTAATATGGGTGCCCTTTAAATAAATCTACACACTTTTTCCCATAAATTAGTGTCATAGGCATCATATTATAGGAAGGCGGTAGAGGGATTGTTTTTTTTCCAATCACTTCATTCAGCACATCTTGATCCAGATGAGGGAAGACCCCTCTTTTTTTCTTTATACATTCAACAAATTTATCAGTAATTTTATCAATTCTCCACTTTTTTAGATTTATATACAAAAAACCATTGCTGAAATAGTTTTGGTCGTTATTCATTCCATACAACTTCTTGGGTTTTGGTGAGCAATCAAAACAGGCGCAGCAATAATTATCGTTGAATTTAATATCACAAACGCTCTTCAATGAAGAGCGAATAAGTGTGTCACAGTCTATATGAATAACTTCTTCAATGGTCGATGGTAACAATTCTGCATAAAAAAGGCGAACAAAACACACAAAAGACCATCCTGATGAATCTGGGTTGAAGCCAATTCTGCTCCTAAGATTAAGCGCCCTGATAAGGGTCAATGAACGACCATATTCTTTGCAAACGGACTTTATTCTTAGCAAATTGCTATCATCAATTCCACAATCAACAACAAATATGTTGATAGTCTTTTCTTCTTTGTTACTTACAAGCAAAGATACTAAAGAAACCAATGTTATGTCTGTATAATTGTTGTCAAATGTATAAACAATATTCATTGTTGTTATATATATCAATATCGAAGTTGTTTTAATATGGGATGAAGAGATTGCGATTACTTTTTAAAATCGTTCTCGGTCAAACCGAAATGATCGAGTAGTTTTTTTATAGATTCATCATTTTGATTGCGCAAAACATTAGACTTTAAAAGAGCCTCGCTCTGAGTGTTTTTAATAGTGAACCATTCTTTTGAGTTTTTGTCGACTTTTACAACTGAATAGCCATTTTTAATGCCAACACACTTCAACCACAAATCATCGGTTGTCGGACAAATGCTATGAATTACATCATAATCAAGACTATCGTCATCAAAGAATCCTTTTGGGTAAAGAATTCCACCCACACCAACTGGGACAAGTGCTCTAGATGGACCATCGATATCTTTGGAAAGACTTTCCCAATCAGAATACGGTAGAACTGTGCCATTAGAGAATTTAATTAAATGTGCTCTATAGCAGACAACTTGTTTAAGACCATCAGTTTTTTTGCAAACAAGACGCTCCAACCAATCCTCGGGATAAAGAACATCATCATCGGCAGTAACAATATCATAATCCTTAAACTCCAAAGCTGTAGGAATGAATTTTTTGTAGGATTTATAATCGTGGCAAAACCTAATTTCTAAGCCTTTCTTTTGTAACGCCAAAACTGACCTAGGCAACGAATCTAAACCTTTAGGAAATTGGGAATCAGCTAGCCACAAAATTAGTTTAATTGGCTTATATGTTTGATGGATAAGACTACTAATGCAATAGTAAGCTTTTTTAATTCTAGAAGGAGTTGAAGTCAAAGACACAACAACTTGAACATCTGCTTTGCTCTTTATTTTAAACCGAGATAAAAAGAAACAATGAAGAGGATACAAAACATTCACAACAAAGGAAATCGTTCTGTTATATTTTTTTTGAAAACGGTTGCTAATGGCCCAGGGAACGACCAATTTATACCACGCTTTGAGCATTTAATTTACCATCAGTTTTATGATACTTTATTTCCAATGACAATACAGCAAAAGGAAAACCAAGCAAACAGCAGAAATATACGTAATGCATATTGAAAAAAGCATTAAAAAACCAAACTGAAATAATCAAAATCGTAGCAACAACTGGAACATTTTTGCGCCACAAGCATCTCTTAAACATTAAGAAGAGAACAAAAAGATAGAGCAGCAAACCAGTAATCCCACAACTGCATAGGATTTCTAGGAAATCATTATGAGCCCACAAATCAGTTAAATCGTGTGTAAAGTTTAAACCTGAACCAAAAATTTTGTTGATATTTGGTTGATTAATCCACGCATGTATATCTTCTGCCCAAAAAACCGATCTGCTGCTTGATAGCCTATACCAAATATCGCCATAATTGGATTCGTTCAAAGTATAAGCGATTTTATTCATTAAATTAGAATTCAAGAAAACAATCAAGCCTATCAACCCAACTGGAATGATAATCAAAAAGAATGAGGTTTTAGTTTTGCAAGCCCAATAAATAGAAACTAAAAATAGACACAATCCAATAAACAGATATATTCTAGAAGACCCAGCAAAATAGCAGAAGATTGGCAAAATAGAAAAAAGAAAATAGAATCTCTTTTTGAATATCGAGGCAGATAGCAAAGATAAAGATTGGATGAATATCGCTGATGGTCCAAGTCGGAAAATTGTTCCACAGAACGAACCAAAATATCTCGTGCCGCCTTCTTTATAGTAATACGATCCTGGATAAAATATAGAAATACCGACAATAATGCTCCAAACCATCATGATAAACATCAAATATTTTTCATTTTTAGCTGCCCATGAAAAAATATTTTTTTTCTTTATAACGAAATAACACGTGTAAACAATAGTGAAAGGGTAATAAAAATATAAATTGATGTTCCAAGCTGTATCTTTTGTTGCAAAAACAGAAAAAACAAAGATAGGTAACATGATAGCTACTACTACTAAAAATAACTTGGTTAGTTTTTGAGTAATAACAAGAATCGCAAAGAGACCGAGCATAACGGCAAAAAGTAACTTGTTTTGAATTCCCTCATTAGCTATCACGGTGAAAATAGGGAAAATGCATACAATTTTCCAAAACAAGTCAAACAAAGACAAGCCCTCTACCTTTGATGAATTTTTAGATTTTGAAACAATGCCTAGTTCATTCATAGAATAATTAATAAGTTTTCGTGTACCCCTGCTTTTGAACATCCGCATTAACAATTTCCTCACCAGTTTTATCTTTTAATTGCTCATTGGAAGCATCTGATAAACCGTTATTGATTGTTGCGCACATATCGCAAGTTGAAAGAGCATCGAGTTCTTCTTTTGTAACTTTTCCATCGCGATAATCTCTAACAATTTTATTCTCAAACATCGAGTATTTTTTCTTCTTAAAGAATCTAAAGAGTTTATGGCGAATGACCCACCACGTTGGTTTTAGAATATATTTCTTCATTGCTGGAGAAACTGAACCAATCATCCAGCATTCTCTATCACAACAACGAACTTTCTTTCTAACTTCATCAGCTTGTTTTGAATTCCAAAGCTCATCCCAAGTCGATTCATTTAAATTACCCATGACTTCTTTGTCCTTGGTGCCGTTGCAAGGCATCACATCACCATATGGGTCAATGAAGAATGTATCAAAAGACATATCACATCTTAATAATCTCTTTTGACCAAATATATAATTGATGAGACCATGGTTAAAATATGCCCTAAACCATTTTTTTGGTGAATTAGTTTTTAAGAGCTCATTGATTAAATCTTCAAAGTTTTGAGCAACCATTAATCTATCGTGAATAATGTTTTTGGCTTCAACAAAGTAGAAAGAATTATGAAGAGAAGCTGTGGCAAATTCCATTCCCAATTCTTCCGACTTCTTATATAAAGGCACTAAATCTGGCGCATTCTTATCCTGAACAGTCATACCAAAGCCAACATCAGGATGCTTCATTTCCACCAACTTTTTGAGAGTTGTATATCCTCTATTGAAACCATCTGGTAGACCTCTAATCTCATTATTAGTTTCTTCTAAGCCTTCGATTGAAATACGAATGCCAACATTTGGGAATTCCTCACAGAGTTTGATGATTCTATCTGTAAAGAAACCATTTGTCGAAATAACAATACGATCTGACTTTTTATATAATTCGCGAACAATGTCAGGCAAGTCTTGTCTAATAAAAGGCTCACCACCAGTGATGTTAGTGAAATACATCTTGGGTAGTTTTTTAATTGTCTCGATTGATATTTCTTCTTCTGGCAACGATGGAGCTTTGTATCTATTGCACATGGTGCATCTGGCATTGCATCTATAAGTCACAATTACCGTTCCATTTAATTTCTTTGACATAAAAGCACCCCTTAGAAAAAATTTATTTTAAACATAAATGATGTTGAAAAGATTAATTAAGTTTGACAGATTTTGAGTAAGCATCAATAAAGTGCTCTGATAAGACATCCCAAGTAAAACCATCTTTAATTGTCAAATGTGCATTTTCTTTCATTATTCTCGTTTTGTCACTAACCACAACATTGCAAATCTGATCTGCCCACAACTTAGAATTGAGGGAGTCTATTATTACACCATTTTCACCATTTTTTATTAGCATAATTGATCCACCATTCAATGTTGTGAAAACAACATTTTTATAATACATACTTTCTAATAAAACCATGCCGTATATTTCATATGAAGTAGGAAGCAAAAATATATCAGATTTTTCGTAAATCGAACCTAATTGATTTTGCTTCATTTTCTCAATCCATTGGACGCTTTCCATAAGCCTGTTATTGAAAATATATTCTTTAACTTTGCTTACATATTTCTTATCACCAGTTCCGATGATACATAATTCACAATCATGAAGGGATTTCTTAAGTTCTTTAAAAGTTTCTAACAAAAACAAAATATTTCTACGGGGTTCTATTCTACCGACATAAAGAAATTTAGTGGAAGGTCCGCTCTGAAAAATATCATTATTTGAATTAGCACATTCGTCAGATAAAAAATCAAGATCGACACCAACTCCTATTGTAGAGATGTTCTCTTTTTTTATTTTCTTAGAAAGGAGAAAATCAGTAGACAAACTACTTTTACTAATAAAATGAGTCCCTAATTGAATATATTTTTTTAAAAAAAACAAATCGAAAAGAGAGCACATTAAATTATACTTTTTGTTGAAAGAAGAATAATAAGGACCATGATAAATAAATACCTTAGATGGGTATTTCTTAGCAAGTAAGTATGATTGAAATTGATTATATTCACAAGGTTGTAGAATATCATACTTATCAAATAACTTTGAACACCCTTTAAAAATAGTATTTTTCAGGAAAGTGACACCTTTCTTATATATGATTTTAACTTTTTTGTCGCCATCAAAAGGTATCAAAACAGTTTTTTCGTTTTTATTAGTCCAAAAAAGCAAATCGCACTCATGGCCTTTTCTTATTAAAGATTTAGCAAGCCCAAGTTCTTGGATGTTGTATGTCCTGTTCTCAACATCTAAATAAGTTGGGTAATTTCTTATAATAAGTATTCTCATCTTTTAATCCATTCTTCAAAGGTTGTGTTATAAGAAAGGTCAATAACACTTGAAAGTTTAGCGTCCGAAAAAACGGTGTCACCACTTTCTTTAATGAGCGCTAATCTAGGCCAGTCCACACATTCAATCTCAACCCCAAACTTATTTGCTATAAGCGTTGCCATCTCAAATAAACTATAATCCTCACCGCCAACATTAAACACATCGTCGACGCAATCCGTAGATATTCCACTGTCAATCATGATGTTACAAAGATCTTCTATAAAAGTAATCGTTCTTCTTTGTTTCCCGTCGCCATAAAGAATGATGTTATGACCAGTTGAAGCTTTGGAAATCATAAAATCCGCAGTTCCATATGACGAGGCTCCTTCAACCAAAGTGCCATAAGGAAGAGAAATGCGTAAAATTATATAATGCACACCATAAGAAACGTTAAACTGAGCAAGATATTGTTCGCACGAAAACTTATTTAAAGAATATACAGTTTTAAATTCCTTCTCATCATTTTCTGAAAGCAAGTGGCCTTTTTGCCCTTTGTATATAAGTCTGGTAGAAGGAAAGACAATTTTTGCGTTGCTATTTTGATTCACATACTCAAACAAAACATTTAGAAGGGCTTTTTCATTAATGTCAATAAACTGAGAATATATATCGAAAGTATCTGCGTTTCCAGTTTTTCCCACAAAGAAAAAAATCACATCACAATCCAAATTGATTTTTTTAACATCTTCGGAATCAAAAATATTAATTTTTGTATAAATACCGTGCAAATCAGCATGTTGTTCTTGATAATCGTACAAAAAAAGTTTAACAGAATCGCCAAACCTTCTTTTCAACAAGAAAATGAGGTTTCTAGCGATATAACTATTTGCGCCTATAACTGATATTTTCACAATCGTTTATTTTACAGAACTTTTGAACTTGCCAATTGCCACAGATCTTAAGTGTTCTCCATATGGAGAATTTCCATATTTTTTAGCAGCATTGAACAAATCTTCTGAACTAATCCAATTGAATCTAAAAGCGATTTCTTCTGGAGCAGAGATTTTGACTCCTTGTCTTTTTTCAACAATGTGAATAAATTCGCCAGCCTCGAGAAGAGATTCAATAGTTCCAGTATCAAGCCAGGCAAAGCCTCTTCCCAACAATTCCACGGACAAGATGTTCTTGTGCAAGTATTCGTTATTGAGTGTGGTTATTTCAAGTTCGCCACGACTAGAAGGTTTAATGCTTTTGGCATATTTTGAGACCCCTCTAGGATAAAAATAGAGACCTGTTATCGCATAATTAGATTTTGGATTATCTGGTTTTTCTTCAACGGAGATTACTTTTCCATCTGAATCAAACTCTACGATTCCAAATCTTTTTGGATCATTCACATAGTACCCGAAAATAGTTGCTATCCCAGATTCTGCTTTTAATACACAATCTTTGAGCATGTGAGAAAAACGGTCCCCATAAAAAATATTGTCTCCTAAAATCATTGCGCACGAATCATCGCCGATAAAATCCTCACCAATTATAAAAGCTTGAGCTAAACCATCAGGGCTCGCTTGAACCGCATAACTTAGTTTGATACCAAATTGAGATCCATCACCTAATAGTTCTTCAAACCGAGGCGTATCTGAAGGAGTCGAAATAATAAGAATATCCCTAATTCCTGCAAGCATTAGAGTAGAGAGCGGATAATATACCATGGGTTTGTCATAAACCGGTAAAAGCTGTTTAGAAGTTACAACTGTGAGAGGATACAATCGAGTCCCTGACCCACCCGCCAAAATAATACCTTTCATGAGAGCCTCCTATTTTAACATTTTTTTGAATTGATCAACCAATATGGCTTGTTGGACCAATTCATCATATTCCTTCTCACGAACATTTTTATCTTCAATTGATTTTATAAATATTTGTATTGATTTTTCAAAAGAATCATCTGGTTCTAATTCGACTATTTTTGTTTCACCAGACCGTGTTATAGATATTGTTGGTACAAAACCAACTGGGGCTGTTAAAATACGATTTGTAAATAAACTACCTGAACTTCCCCATATATCTAAGTTACATCTATATTCATTTTCCATCCCATAGGAAACTTGAGCAACAAGTCCATCACTGTTTTCTAAAACAGCCGATCCAAACATATCAACATCGAATGAATTGGAGTAGTTAACCTTTGCATATTTGATGGAAGTACTTTCGCCCAACAATATTTTAGCTAGTTTCAAAACGTAGCCACCTGCATCTATCAAGGCCCCTCCTCCTAGAGACTTGTTGTATCTAAAATCATTTTGACTTCTCAAAGGAAAACCAAAATCAATTCTAATAATTCTCGGATCGCCGATTATGCCATCTTGTACCATTTTTTGAATAGCGAGAATCTGGCTGTGGTAAGCAAACATGTAATTTTCGTGTAAAGCCAAGTTTCTTTGCTTTGCGATTCTAACAAGATCTACGCTGTCATTAGAAGAGGTAGTTGAAGGCTTTTCAACCAAAACATGTTTGTTGTTTTCAAGAGCAAATTTTGCCCATTTGTAATGCAAAGACGGCGGAAGTGGTATGTATAATGCATCAATTTCAGGGGAGGAAGCAATTTCAGTATAACTATTAAAAAGTTTGCCTCCGAAAACTTCAAGAAACTTGGATGCCTTGGTCTTCTCTGCGTCTAGAATTTTGCAAGCCTTTTCACGATCAGAAACACCGTTTGGGAACATCTCACATTCAGAGCAAACTGCGACTCCAGCAAATTCTACTCCACCAATTTTAGATAAAGCAGGCAAAAAACGACGAAATGCTATTTCTGAAGGGCAAATTATTCCAATTTTCATGATGTGGTATCCTTTCAATTTATGTCAATGAGCGACAAGAGATTTCTAAGTTGGATGTTTAATAAATTGCTATTCTGGACCAAAACTAAAAGAGTAGATAAACTAACCCATAAATAATCTGCAGGCAACTCAACCATTTCTTTTGAATCTACTCTTATTAAATAATTGTTATTCTCCTCGTGAAAAAACCTTCCACCCTCTTCAGACAAAAGAAAATGAGAAACATTAGGGCTAGAAGAATGAATAATGTCTATTATTCTTTTTTCAACGACTCCCATTTTGTTTTCACAAACCGAAGAATTAAGTTGAAGACTTGGCCCAAACTCAGCTTTGTCAAAAGACCCAATTTCAGGTGTTATTCTAACTAGATATTTTTCAACCCCATCTACCTCTTTAAAAACTAATGCGAAGGTCGCCCTTCCTCTAGCTTTAACCAAAGGCTGGCTCCATTTTGTAACTTCTCTTCCATCAATTTGCACATCAAAATATCCAATTTCAAAATCCGAAACATCAATTGGGGTAATTCCCGTATTAGAAATAGACCACCTATTAAGTTCATACAATGGTATTAATTCACTTGACTCATTGAAAAACATTTTGAAATCATTTAAAACGTGAATACACTCCATTATTTCATTTTGATGTAGTGTAACCATTGAGCAGAGTCGGCTTTTATTCGCGAACATCTCTTTCAAAGAGTTTTTTGTATCACAATCTACTCTTTCTATTCCACTAAGTAGTCCAGACAAAACAGTGCGAGTGTCCATATTTACTAAATTATCAATTTTCATCAATTCTTTTATTTGCCCAAGCGTCATCCATTTAAAATTGTCTAAAACAGGAACATCAGCAGAGCCAACCTCTATGATAATATTTCGATTTCTTTTTTTGTAAAAACGTGACGCTTGTTCAGACTGCAACTGATCATAAAGAATATTGTATTTGTTTGCCTGCGCAAAGAAATCAAAATAAGCAGGAATCTTTCCACCATGCCTTCTTGTAAAATTACTTTTTGTCGCTTGAATTGTTGGCGACAATTGAACAACGTTAACATTACCTGGTTCAATTTTAGCTTGCATTAAAAAATTAAGTACCCCATCAATCTTCTTACAAATGATGCCTAAATAGCCTATTTCATCTTGAACAATGATTGGCTGCTCTTCTTGATTATCTAATAGAGTTTTTCGAATTCCAGAAATAATAAAAAATGAATTCGAATTATTTTTAATAATGCCACGATGCTTATCGTAAAACCAAAAAGACTTTTCGTTGATTTCACTCGAAGTAATTTTAACAAATGTGGTTTTATTTAATTCTGTTATCCAATTGAGCAAATCAATTGTTTTGTTGATATTGCCATCTCGGTTTTTCCACGATTCAAAAATTGATTTAAGCATGTTTTTTTTCTTCTATTAACTGATTATATAAAGAAATTAAATCTTTATAATATTTGTCATATGACAATGTACACGCTCTTAAATAAGTAGCGTTTTGCATTTCCAAAAGGGCTTTGTTATCAATTTTATCTAACGAATCAATTAATCCAGCTAGCTCGTCAATATCGCCTGGTTTAAAAAGAAATCCAGTTTTGTTTTGAATAACTAACTCTGGTAATCCACCAATGTTGGCACAAACAACCACGCGTGATTTTGCCATTGATTCAAGTATAGAGTATGGACAATTCTCATACCATTCCGACGGAACTATCACTGCTCTTGAATTCGCTAGTAATTCTTCCATCTCTTTTCCGTAAACAGCTCCCTTTAAAGAAATAAGGCTTCTTTTTGAGCTATTGTTGACAACAAAGTTAATTTCCTCATACAACGGACCGTCCCCAACAATGACCAATTTCTTATTTGAATTAGACTTTTCAAAGGCACTTAATAAAGTCATAATTCCCTTTTCGGGGCTGAATCTTCCGAAGAATAAATAATAATCTCCAATACAATCATTTTTTACTATGCTTTTAGATTTGGGTATAAAATTGGTCATAGTTTGAAAACGGGACTTGCAAAAATTAGCTTTTTTAAGAATGGCTTCATAAAACTTACACTCAGTCAAAAAAACATCAATCATATCATAAAAATGATGCTTTTTTATGTAGCGGCTTTCTGCAACAGCAAAGATGCTCTTTGTAAGGGAATTTTTAACGCACTTATTTTTAATACAGTTGAATTTTGAATGATTAACACACTTTTCACAAACTTTGCCTTTTGAGAGCATCATATAGGAAGGGCAAACAAAAACCATATCATGCACGCTTTGAACAATCGGAATGTTGTGCTCTCGGATTGCCTTCACAATGGAATAAGTAAGATGTCTATGAACTAATCCAAGATGAACGATATCAGGTTTTTCTTTATTAAGAAGCTCGTTCATTTTGTTATATGCATCTTTAGAATAGATGCTTCCAAACATAATTTTTATCTTCTCTCGCTTACTTTTCGTGTTCATATCAATGTTTTTAACAAAATATTGACTAGTTGGACTATAGGAATTTTTGTCATCGGACATTGAAAAATGAATAACTTCATGACCATAAGCTGTCAGCATTTCTGAAAGAGCAAAGTAGTATGTTTCACTGCCGCCTTTCATATAATGGAATTTATTAACTAGTAAGACTTTCATATTATTTCGCGTATAGCTCCAATGTGTTTTTGGACACCTCATCCCAAGTATTTGCAACAACACTCTTTCTATTTTTGCTTAAATCAGTTTTCAAAGCGGTCATTAATTGCTTTTTTAAGCTCTCGACATTACTCTTTTCAAATACCAAGCAATCTTCATTAATGACTTCTGTATTTTCTGGAATATTGGAGACTAAACAAGTGTTTCCGTATGATAATGCTTCTAAAAGGCTCATGGGCATACCCTCGATATCCGAAGGCAAAACATATAAGTAAGCATTTGAATACAATTCTTGAAGCGTTTGTCCTTGAACAAATCCTGTGGTGATTATTGATTCATCATCTTTAATCTTTTCCATTACTGAATTGAAATAATCACCAGAATGAGAAGAGCCGCCAGCAACTACTAGTTTCTTATTAGTTGTTCCTTCGATTTGTTTCCAAGCATCGATTAAATAATCAAGGCCTTTTTCTGGAACGATTCTTGCAAGAAAGAGAATGTAACTATTTTTATCTAAGCCCCACTTCTCCTTAATAATTTCAGGATCATGTGGGATTGGTTTTTCAATGCCGTTTGGGATACAGGTCGTTTCACGGTTGTAAGTTTCTTTGAAATATTTTTGATTGTTCTTACTTAAAACGATAATCTCATCAGCGTATTTGACAGCTTTTTGTTCACCTTTTTTAAGAATCTTACTAGCGAATCCACCCCATTTACCTCTTTGCCAGTCCAAACCATGGATAGTAACAACAACTTTGCATCCATTTCTTTTTTCTGGTTTTGGTAATTTGTTTAAAAAATAGCAAGGTCCTTCAGCATGGAAATGAACGACATCCACTTGACCTTTCTTAATGAGTTTTTTTGCTTTTTTAGTGGCAAAATATGCATACACAATGGCGTCTAAACTCTTTTTATTGATTGTATATATTTCTTCAACCTTGCATCCTTTATAGGAATCAATGTGTTGATATTCTTTTCTTTTTCTATTGAAGATTGTAACTTCATGGCCTTGAGCCGCCATTCTAGTGGAAAGTTCATCGACCACTATTTCGACTCCACCTTCTCTTGATGGGACATATTTATGACCAATCATCACAATTCTCATAACTCTTTATTCAGCACCCTTACCAGTAATAACGACCCGCATTGTCTTAAAGATGAGACCAATGTCATGCCAGAAACCTCTTTTGTTTTGGATGTAATCTAGATCCATTCTAATCATATTATCGAATGTGGTATCACTTCTACCATTAGCCTGCCACTCGCCAGATAATTCTTTTCTTTTTTCATTGACTAGTTGGTTGGTCCGAGCCCTCGGACGATCTCAATCCCCAGATATACGGTGTGCTTCTGATTGAACAGGACCACTTCGACTTCGGCGATCCGCTTATGGAGATTGATCTTCTTGATGACCCCTTCTTGGCCGAGCAAGGGCCCTTGGACGATCTGCACCTTCTTGCCTTCGAGGATCTGGATCTTCGAGATGTCGATCGTATGATCCTCTTTCCCGGCATAGGCCTTGACCAACGCTTCTTCGTAATCTCTGAGTGGTATGAAGTTGACTTCGTTCATGCCCTTCAGGCCTAGCACTTTGGCGAACCCCTCCATCTCGAAGCACATCTTCTGGATGATCTTGGGGTGTTCCGTCTCAATGAACACGTATCCGGGGAACATCCTCTCTGATACGTTCCTCCACTGCCCTTTGAACTTCTTCCATACCATGCGCCTAAGGCAAAAGATGTCGGTGTAGTAATCCTTG
>OCVV012884783.1_pt1 | contig 16948 bp, 7 predicted proteins | sample 1539721 | NCBI WGS metagenome assembly OCVV01 (sample SAMN02144230, study PRJEB22623) | gut metagenome | biome: sheep rumen | host: Ovis aries | place: New Zealand | reverse complement strand
CAGAAGTCTCCGGCGCAGTAAAGGGCGTCACAGCCGGCTTCGAGGGCCTTGATGCAGGCCTGGTAGCCGGTTTCCCGGACGATGGTGTCGGAGAAGACGATGCTTTTGTCGTACGGCAGGTTGGCGGACTCGAGGGCCATCCGGTAACCGGACAGACGTTCCACATAAGCCTGCGAACTCATATAACCTGCCAGCGTGCCGATACGCTTGTAACCCTGCTGGATCAGGTGGCTGGTGGCTTTGAAAGCCCCGTCGTAGTTGGCGCCGACGATTTTGGCGCCGGGAAGATCCGGGAACACGCGGTCGAACTGGACGAGGGGAATGCTCCTGCCCAGGATTTCGGGAATGTGGCTGCCGTCGGTGCTCTCGATGGCATGCGACAGCAGGACGCCGGCCACGGAGTAGTTGCGCAGGGTCTTGAGGGCTTTGATTTCCGCATCCCGGGTCTCCAGGCTCTGGCAGATAAGGACGTGGTAACCGGCATCGTTGAGGACGCTTTCAGCTCCGCCGATGACGTTCGAGAAGAATTCCCGGTGGATGCGGGGGACGATGATGCCTACGATATTGGAACGCCCTTTCCGGAGATTGGCGGCCACAACATTGCGTTCATAGCCCATTTCCTGGGCCTTTTTCTGTACAGCCCGGCGGGTCTCCTCCTTGACGCGGGTGCTGCCGGAGAGGGCGCGTGAGACCGTGGACGGTGTAATGCCCAGAGCTTGGGCGATGTCTGTAATCGTAACCATTTCCCCACAAAGATACAAACGTTTGCATTAATCGCAAAAAATTTTTACTTTTGTAAAGTATGAAAAGATGGATTTTCCTTTTTTGGACCGCTTGGGTCCTGCTTGCCTGTCAAGGCAGGGAACCGCGCCGTGCGTCGTTCTATGTAAACCCCGTCCTGCATTTGGATTATTCGGATCCGGACGTGTGCCGGGTGGGGGAGGACTACTACCTCACCGCGTCGTCGTTCAACTGTTTTCCGGGTCTTCCCGTCCTGCATTCCAGGGACTTGGTACACTGGGAACAGATAGGCGCCGCACTGGTGGACTACGAGCCGGAATTCAAGGCTGCCGTACAGCATGGGAACGGCGTGTGGGCGCCGTCCATCCGGTTCCACGACGGTTGGTTTTACATCTTTGTCGGCGACCCGGACCGCGGGATTTTCCGCGTCCGTTCCCGCTCGGCGGAGGGGCCCTGGGAAAAGCCGGTCTGGCTGGTCCGGGAGAAAGGATTCATTGACCCCTGTCCGCTGTGGGACAAAGACGGAAACGCTTGGCTTTCACATGGTTGCGCGGGGTCTCGGGCCGGGTTGAAGAGCGTCCTTTTCGTAGCGCCGATGACTCCGGACGGAAGCGCGCTCACCGGGCCTTCCCGTATCGTGTATGACGGACATTTCTCGCAGCCGACCATCGAGGGAACCAAATTCTACGAGCGGGATGGCTGGTACTATATTTTCGCCCCGGCCGGCGGAGTGGCCACCGGCTGGCAGACCGTCCTCCGTTCCCGTTCTCCTTTCGGCCCTTATGAAGAAAGGATTGTCATGGCGTGGGCCGAAGGTACCGTGAACGGACCGCACCAGGGCGGCTGGGTCGAAGCCCCCGACGGGTCGCACTGGTTCCTGCATTTTCAGGACAAGGGTGCATACGGACGGGTCGTCCATCTGCAGCCCCTCCGCTGGGAGGCCGACGGCTGGCCCCTCATCGGTGAAGACCCCGACTCAGACGGTGTCGGACAGCCGGTCGCATCCGGCCGCGGGCCATCCTTCGTCCCTGCCGCTGTGGACAAGAGGGATCCGTATGGAATCGGCCTTCAGTGGCAGTATCCGTGTGTTCCGGGTCCGTACTGGCACATGGCGCTTCCGGACGGCGGAGTTCGTCTTTTCAGTGTATTTGAGCAGGAAAGCGGCCTGTGGAACTGCCCCAATCTCCTTCAGCAGAAATTTCCGGCTGACACCTTTACCGTAACAGCCAGACTCACTTTCCGTCCGCATCCCGGCGGGCTTTCGGAACGGGCCGGTTTTGTGGTGATGGGGGAGCGGTATGCCGGCTTGACCCTTACGGATTCTCCTGACGGAGCGCTGCTGCAGTTTATCTCCTGTGAGGACGCTCCCGGCGGTGCCCCGGAAGTGGCTTCTCCTCTGGCGACACTGCCTTATGAATTCCGCCCCGTAGCACATTCGTACGCTTCCGGAAATGTGCCGGAAGTCCGTTACCCCGACCTTCGTGAAACGGCGCTTTGGGTGCGTATGGAAGTGGCTCCTGAGTATGTCGAGGGCCATTTCCCGGATGCGGTCTGCCGTTTTTCCTGGAGTCGGGACGGGGAGGTGTTTTCTCCCGCAGGGGTCTCTTTTTCCGCCGCTCCCGGCCGATGGATCGGCGCCAAGTTCGGTTTCTTCTGCAACCGGTCTGTCGCGAAGAACGACGGGGGTTCGCTTGACGTGACCGACATCCGCATCCATTAGTTTTTTTCGTAGAAAAAAGAAATTTTTCATCCATTTGTGCAAACGTTTGGATTTTTTTACTTATCTTTGCAGGAGTAACATTGAAACTGGTACCGAGATGTTCAAGCATTACCCGCTATGTTTCATAGCTTTACTTTTGCTTCTTTTCTCTTGTAAGGAGGAGGACAAACGTTTGCACGCCCTCTATGAGGGTCTTCCTTTCGATATGCCCAAGGTGGAAATGCCTTCCATTCCTGCCCATAAAGTCGTTCTGACGGACTATGGCGCGGCAGGGGACGGAATCACGCTGTGCACGGAAGCCTTCGCCCGTGCCATCGAGGCGCTGGAGGCTCAGGGCGGCGGCTGCCTGGAGGTCCCTGACGGCATCTGGCTGACGGGCCCTGTCGGCCTGAAAAGCCATATCCGGCTGCATCTTGCGGACAACGCTGTCATCGTCTTCTCCGCCGACCAGGACCTCTATCCCATCATCGACACCAACTTCGAAGGGCTGGACGTCCGCCGCTGCCTGTCCCCGCTCTACGCCGACGGTGCCACGGACATCGCCATCACCGGAAAAGGAACCATCGACGGTTCCGGCTACCTCTGGCGTGAACTGAAGAAGCGCAAAGTAGGGGACGACCTCTGGAAAGAAACCCTCAAGCGCGGCGGAGTACTGGCCGACGACGGCAGCGTCTGGTATCCGGACGAAGGCTATAAAAAAGCCCGCCTCACCGCCGGCTCGCTCAACAAGCCCTCCGACGACCTGGACGAGAACGAGATCAAGACCTTCCTCCGGCCGGTCATGGTGAGCTTGAAAAACTGCGAACGCGTGCTCCTCGAAGACGTCACTTTCCAGGATTCTCCGGCCTGGAACATCCATCCGCTCTGGTGCAAAGATGTGATAATCAAAGATATCAATGTCCGGAATCCCCATTATTCCACCAACGGTGACGGCATTGACATCGAAGCCTGCGAGAATGTCATCCTTACCGGTGCCAACTTCGACGTAGGGGACGACGCCATCTGCATCAAGTCCGGCAAAGACGCCGACGGCCGTGCGCACGGGAAGGCTTGCCGCAACCTCATCATTACGGACTGCACGGTCTACCACGGCCACGGCGGCTTTGTAGTGGGCTCCGAAATGAGCGGAGGCGTGGAGAACATCCTTGTGAGAGACTGCCGTTTCATGGGAACCGACGTGGGACTTCGTTTTAAGAGCACCCGCGGCAGGGGAGGCCTGGTGAAGGATATCTGGTGCCGGAATATCTACATGAAAGACATTGTATCCTACGGTGTCATCTTCAACCTCTATTATGCCGGCGTAGCCGCCTCCGACAAGGCCGACGACCAGGAAACCGACCTGCTCCCCGTAGATGAGACCACCCCTGAGTTCCGCGACATTCATTTCAGCGACATCATCTGCTCCGGTGCCAAACAGGCCATTTACATCAACGGCCTGCCTGAACTGCCGGTAAGCGGACTGGATTTCCACGACAGTGTCTTCAGCGCGCAGAAAGGTGCCGAGGTGCACTACGCAAAGGACATTACCTTCGATAACGTAACAGTAAACGGTGAAGTGCTATGATTAAGTCATTCCGAGCATGCCGAGGAATCTCTGTATTAGCCGCTGTCTGGTTCACGCTCAGTTCCTTTACCACCGTCCACCTGATGGGGGACAGCACCATGGCGGAGAAGGATCTCCCCAAAGCCGGCGCAGAACGCGGCTGGGGCATGATGCTGCAGAACTTCCTCGATCCTTCCGAGGTTAACGTCATCAATTACGCACAGAACGGGCGCAGTACCAAGAGTTTCATCGACCTGGGCCTCTGGGATAAAGTGTATGAAGCCGTGAAGCCCGGTGATTACGTCTTCATCCAGTTCGGCCATAACGACTCCAAGGCCGACGATCCCGCCCGCTACGCCGCCCCCTGGGGCGCCTATCAGGACAACCTCCGCATGTTCGTGGACAGCGTCCGTGAAAAAGGCGGAACGCCCGTGCTTCTGACTCCTGTCGCCCGCCGCTGGTTCAAAGAAGGTAAACTGGACCGCAACTGCCACACCGACTATCCTGCCGCCATGAAAGCCGTGGCACAGGAAAAAGGCGTCACCCTTCTGGACGTTACCACTCCCACGCTGGACTGGATTGAAGGTCTGGGCGACGAAGCCTCCAAGGCTTATTTCATGATCTCCACCGGAAAGAATGACAATACCCATCTGGTGCCCGCCGGCGCCCGCAAAGTCACCGAGATTGTCTGCGGCCTTCTGGAAGAACAGATTCCCGCCCTCGCGGAGCATCTCGTGAAATACGACATCGTCATATCGGCCGACGGTCACGGCGACTATATGAGCGTCCAGGAAGGCGTGAACGCCATTCCGGATTACAGCCACAAGGAAATCACCCATGTGCTCATCCGCAAGGGAATCTATAAGGAAGAAGTGAATATCCCGCACACCAAATTCCGTGTGCATTTCAAGGGAGAAGACGCTGAGAATACGGTGATCACCTTCGACAAATATGCCAAGAAGCTGTGGCCCGGCAGGGACTTTCCCATGGGTACCAGCGGCAGCGCCAGCATCTATATCCACGCCAGCTACATTACTTTCGAAGACATCACCTTCGAGAATTCCGCCGGCGAGGGGAAGGAGATCGGCCAGGCCGTGGCCGTGTTCACGGACGGGGATTTCCTCTTCTTCAACCGCTGCCGTTTCATCGGCAACCAGGATACGCTGTACACCTACGGCCGATACGGAAAGTTCGGAGGGATCAAGCGCAACTACTTCAAAAACTGCTATATAGAAGGGACGACGGATTTTATCTTCGGCACATCTATCGCGTATTTCGAAGGCTGCTGCATCCATTCCAAGAAGAACAGCTATGTCACGGCCGCCTCGACCTTGCAGGGTCAGAAGTACGGCTATGTCTTTGTGAATTGCAAGCTCACGGCCGACGAGGGCGTAGACAAATGCTATCTGGGCCGCCCGTGGGGCGCTTATGCCAAGACCGTGTTCATCGGCTGCGAACTGGGTTCCCACATCCTGCCCGACGGCTGGCACGACTGGGAGAAGGACGGCAAGCCGGACACCAAGAAGAACTCCTTCTACGGAGAGTGGGGCAGTACCGGCCCCGGTGCGGCAGGTCCCCGCGTAAAGTGGGCCCATAAAATCCGTCCGGAAGACTACAGTTTTGAAAAAGTCATGTACCAGTCTCAGGACGGCATTGTCTGGGACCCCTATAACAATAAATAGATGAACAGATTCAGCATCATATTCCTGACAGCAGCCTTGACCGCATGCACGGCCAGGGCGCCGCTGTCTCTGGAGGTGGTCCGTTCCGAGATGGCCCGCTGCCCCGAAGCCACTTATCTGGACGGTCAGGAAGGTAAACTCAAATGGAATTACACCACCGGCCTGGAACTCAAATCCATGCTGGATGTCTACGAGCGCACTGCCCGTCATTCTGAGCGCAGCGAAGAATCTATTTTCAACTACGTTGATTCCTGGTACGACGCTATCATCGACTCCACGGGCCATATCTATAAATATAAGCAGTCCAATTTCTCGCTGGACCATATCTGCCCCGGACGTACCCTGTTCCAACTCTACGACCTCACCGGCAAAGAGAAGTACCGCGCTGCCATGGATACGCTTTATGCCCAGTTGCTTGCGCAGCCCCGCACCCCGGAAGGAGGCTTCTGGCACAAAGCCGTCTATCCTGAACAGATGTGGCTGGACGGCCTCTACATGGCACAGCCTTTCTACGTGGAATACACCAACCGTTTTGTGGCCGACAGTCTGGAGCGTGCCGCCAATTATGAGGACATCGTGCTGCAATTCCAGCTTGTCTGTGACAAGACGCTGGACCCCGAAACCGGCCTTCTTCGGCACGCATGGGACGCTTCCCGTGAAATGTTCTGGTGCAACCCCGAGACCGGCCAGAGTGCCCATAGCTGGGGCCGCGCCATGGGCTGGTATGCCATGGCCCTGGTGGATGTGATCCCCCTGATGCCTTCCGGCGAATACCAGGACGCCCTCGTGCGCATCCTGAACCAGATTTTCCAGGCCATTCCCATCTTTGCCGATTCCTCCACCGGCATGTGGTACCAGGTGCTGGACCGCCCTTATGGGGAGGGGAACTATCTGGAGGCCACTGCATCGGCCATGTTTACCTATGCGCTGCTCAAAGGCACCCGTTTGGGCATCCTGGAAGGCCTGAGCCGGGATGACGCCCGCGCCCGCTATGAAGAACTGCTGAAAACCTTCGTCACGGTAGGAGACGACGGCCTTGTAAACCTGAACAACTGCTGCGAAGTCGCCGGCTTGGGCGGCAAACAGAACCGCAGCGGAGACTATGATTATTATATTAATGAACCCGTGCGTGCGAACGACCCCAAGGGCATCGGCCCTCTCGTCTGGGCGGCACTGGAATACGAAAATCTATGAAAATAAGACAATTAGGCTTATTCGTTGCCCTCTTTGCCCTGGCCGCCTGCAGTGGCGGAAAAGACAATCCCACGCCGGAAGGCGGAGGAAGCGGTTCTTCCTCTGTGCTCCCCAAACCTGCCGGCCTTACGGTTACCACCACGGAAACGACGGCCGACGTCTCCTGGACGGCGGTCAGCGGCGCGGACAGTTATACTTATCGGCTCACGCTGTCTGGAAAGCTGGTGAAAAACGCCACCATTACCCAGACCAGCGTAACGCTGGACGGCCTGACCGCCGGCACTAAGTACCTGTTCCAGGTCTATGCCTCTGCCGGGACCGAAAAGTCGGCCTACAGCGATGCCCTGGAAGTGGTTACGCAGGCAAAGCCCGGTAGCGACCCTGCCTCGGCCCCTTCCTATGAGGATTTCAAGATCCCGGCTACCGAGGAGGAACTTGGTGCCCTGGCTTTCCCGGGAGCAGAAGGTTGCGGGATGTTTACGACCGGCGGCCGTGGGGGTGATGTTTATCATGTCACCAAACTGAGTGACGACGGCTCGGAAGGGACCCTTCGCTGGGCCATCAACAAGAGCGGGAAACGAACCATCGTTTTTGACGTTGCGGGGCGTATTCAGCTCACGGACATTCTTCAGATTGAGAAAGGAGATGTTACCATTGCCGGACAGACTGCTCCTGGCGACGGAATCTGCATCAGCGACTATTCGGTAAGCATTGCTGCGGACAATGTGATTATCCGTTACTTGCGTTTCCGTATGGGGGATGTTGCCGCCAAGGCTTACAAAGCAACATTTACGGATGCTGAGTGGGCCGCATTGGAGGATATGCCCTTTAAATTGGAAGACTGCATTACCGGAAAGAACCAGAAGGATATTATTATTGACCATTGTTCCATGAGCTGGTGCATTGATGAAGCATCATCTTTCTATGACAATGATCATTTCACGATGCAATATTGTATTCTGGCAGAGAGTCTCAGCGCATCGGTACACCCGAAAGGAAATCATGGGTATTGCGGTATATGGGGTGGCCATGGCGCTACTTTCTCCCATAATCTCATTGCACATCATACTTCCCGTACGCCTCGTCTTTGCGGAAGTCGTTATACGGGGTTGCCCGCTAATGAAAAGACCGAGATTGTGAATAACGTTTTCTATAACTGGGGCCCCACAAATGGTGGTTATGCCGGAGAAGGCGGATCATTCAACTTTATCGGAAACTACTATAAGCCGGGGCCTTCTACGGCTACTAAGGATGTTATCGTCAACAGAATAGTCGCCCCGGATCCGGATAACGGAAAGAATAAGAATGCATCCGGCGTATGGGGTAGTTTCTGGCTTGAAGGAAATTATTTCGATACGGGATGTTCTTCACTCTCTGATTCGCAGAAGACGCTTTGTGAGAACGTGAATTCAGATAATTGGGTGGGGCTTCAGCCCAGCAGTACCTATCCTTCTTCCGTCAAGGCGGCAAGTGCTTTCATTATTTCGTATAATAACAGCCTTGTCAATAAGCAGACTGCGGCCGAGGCTTATTCTACAGTCCTGGCATCTGCCGGAGCGTCTCTGAAAAGAGACAGCGTTGATGAGCGGATTGTGAATGAGGTGAAAAATGGAACGGCACCTAATGGAAATAAGGGAATCATAAATTCGCAGACTCAGGTGGGAGGTTGGCCTGCTTACAGTGGAGAAACCAACAGCAGCTTCCCTGAATGGGTAGGGAACCCTAAGGATTATACGCTTGATCCTAAGAAGCGGTATACCAATCTGGAAATGTACCTGCATTATTTGACTGTGACTAAATAATTTATTACTAACTAGTTATTATTAACCAAAATCCAATTCCAATGAAAAGTTTGACAAAGAAACTTCTTCTTTCGCTCGCACTTTGCTTGGGAACAGCCGCTTTCGCGCTGGCACAGACTACCATTTCCGGTATCGTGACAGACGAAACGGGTGAGCCGCTGATCGGAGCCGGCGTCATGGTGGAAGGTACCACCGTGGGCACGATCACCGGCATCGACGGTGACTATACGCTCACCGTTCCCGCAGATGCAGTGAATCTGGTGTTCTCCTTTATCGGCCTGGCGGATCAGACCATCGCCATTGCCGGTCAGACGGAGATCAATGTGGTCCTGAAGGCCGACCAGACCTTCCTGGACGAGGTCGTGGTGGTAGGTTATGCTACCGTCAAACGCCGCGACCTGCTTGGTTCGGTTGCCTCCGTAGGCGCCGACAAACTGGCCGAACAGCCCGTGACCTCCGTGTCCCAGGCCCTCTCCGGTAAGATGGCTGGCGTGTCCGTCGTGACCACGGAAGGCGACCCGGATGCCGACATCAAGATCCGCGTCCGCGGCGGCGGTTCCATTACACAGGACAGCAGCCCGCTGTACATCGTGGACGGCTTCCCGGTAGAATCCATCAACGACATCCCGTCCTCTGAAATCCAGAGCATCGACGTGCTGAAGGATGCCTTCTCCACCGCTATCTACGGTTCCCGCGGTGCCAACGGTGTTGTCATCGTGACCACCAAGAGCGCCGACAAAGGCCAGAAGATTTCCGTTAAGCTGAATGCTTACTATGGCCTGAAGACCATGGCCAACAAAAATGCCATCCAGCCCATGGACGCCGAGAATTTCGTAAAATTCCAGTATGAGCTGGCCGCCGTCCGGGGCAACCTGGATACGGATTACATCCCGTACTATGGCATGTTCGAGGATATCGACCAGTACAAGGGCATGGCTACCAACGACTGGATCGGTGCCGTCTTCGGAAGGACCGGTTCTTCCTTGAGCACCGACGCCTCCATCTCGGGCAGCGGCGACAACTACAACTGGACCTTGGGTTATGCCCACATGGGCGACCAGGCCATCATGGTGGGCTCCAGTTATGTTCGTAACAACCTCTCTTTCAAGGGACACTTTGACTCTTCGAAGACCACCAGCTTCGATGTGAATGTCCGTTATGCCCTCGTGGATGTCCGCGGTGCCGGCGCCAATGCCCTGAACGATGCCGGCAGTAATTCCGGCAACGGCCGTCTGAAACACGCCGTGCAGTATATGCCGATTCCTGTTGTAACCAAGAAGAGTGCATCCGAAGATGAAACCCTCTATGGTGACAACGTACAGCCGCTGCGCGCCGTTGCTGACAATGACAGCAAGCGTGGCCGCTCCACCTGGACGGTGAACGCCGCTTTCAACTGGACCATCATTGACAATCTGAAACTGAAGATTGAAGGAGGCCTTGAGGACTACCGCCAGACGGATGACCGCTTCTACGGCCTTTCTACCTACTATACGTCCGGCCAGGCTAATAACGGGTCCACCGTTCCCGGAACGCCTTCCAATAACCATAAGGAACTCTTCCGCACGAAGTATCGCAATACCAATACGCTGAATTACGACTTCAAGAAGCTCTTCAATAATGACGACCATCAGCTGACCGCCCTCCTGGGTGAGGAATTGACCATCACCAAGAGCAATCTTGTGGAACTGGTCAACGACGGTTTCCCCGTGCAGTTCAGCTCCGAAGAGGCTTGGATCTATTCCAGTGCCTCCTCCAGCAACAAGACGGCACGCAACTTCTTCTATCCCGACAACAATCTTCTTTCCTTCTTCGGCCGTGTGAACTACGACTACAAGCACCGTTACAGCGTGGGTGCAACGCTCCGCGCCGACGGCAGCTCCAAGTTCGGCAAGGGTCACCGCTGGGGTCTCTTCCCGTCTGCAGCCTTGTCTTGGACCATCTCCAACGAGCCGTTCATGGACAATGCCCATTCCTGGGTGGATCAGTTGAAACTGCGCTACAGCTTCGGTACCGCAGGTAACAACAATATCCCTTCCGGCGTTATTTTGAAAGAGTATGACTTCTCTACCACGACCATCATCAGCCAGGGGAACCGTTATGGTTACGCCGGCACGGTCCTGAACAATGAAGACCTGACCTGGGAGACCACCTATACCCACAACCTGGGTTTGGATTTCGGTTTCTGGCAGGGCCGTCTCTCCGGTAGCATCGAGGCTTATCAGAACGACACCAAGAACCTTCTGGTCGAATTCCCGGTCGCCGGCAGTGGCTACTCTACCCAGTACCGCAACTTGGGCAGCACCCGCAACCGCGGTATTGAGCTCACGCTCAATGCCCCGATCGTTTCCAAGAAAGACTTCTCCCTGAACATCGGCGGCAACATTGCCTTTAACAAGAATGTCGTCACTTCCCTGGGTGGTAATGAGGCTTTTGAAAAGAGCGGTATTTCCGGTAACTCCGGCTGGGCTTCCAGCGAAGTGGGTGTCGACTACCTGGTCCAGGTGGGTCAGCCCATGGGTAATGTTTACGGTTATGTCGCCGACGGATTCTACTCTGTGGACGACTTCATCTATGACAGCGGCAAATGGGTGCTGAAAGATGGCGTCGTGGACGACAGTGCCGTCATCGGCAAGGATTATTTGCGTCCCGGTGCCCTGAAACTGAAGAACATCGACGGCAGTGACGACAACCTGGTGAGTGTCACCGACCGCAAGGTCATCGGCAACACCCTGCCTAAGTTCACCGGCGGTTTCAACCTCAGCGGTTATGTGAAAGGCTTTGATCTCAGTGCCAACTTCAACTTCATGCTGGGCCAGCAGGTGTACAACGCCAACAAGATCGAATTCACATCTTCCCGCAAGTACACTGACCGCAACCTCCTCAATATGATGGATGTTTCGAAGCGTTGGACCAATGTGGACTGGAACACCGGCGAACTGATCACCGATCCCGACCAGCTGAAGGCCGTCAATGCCGGCGCCACCTTGTGGAGCCCCGCCGTGGGTAACGCTGTCCTGACCGACTGGGCCATTGAAGACGGCTCTTTCCTCCGCCTTCAGAGCGTGACCATCGGCTACACGCTTCCTGAAAAACTCACGGAAAAGGTGAACCTTTCCAAGGTCCGCTTCTATGTGACCGGCACCAACCTGTTCTGCCTCACCAAGTACTCCGGCTATGACCCCGAAGTGGATACCCGCCGTACCACTCCGCTGACTCCGGGTGTTGACTATTCCGCATATCCCAAGTCCATCGGCTTCGTGGCCGGTGTGAACCTCGCCTTTGGAAAGAAGACGACAGCCCAGGCTTCCGCCCCTGTCGTTTCCCCTGCAGAGGTTCGTGAAGTGGTCAAGGAAATTGTGAAAGAAAAAGTGGTCGAGAAGGTTGTCGAGAAGAAGGTGGAAGTTCCCGTGAGCACCCTCAAGGGCATCTACGAGGACAACCTGTACTTCCTCATCGGCCAGTCCGAACTCCGTCCTGACGAAGCCTTCAAGCTGGGTCAGATTGCCCAGATCCTGAAGGACAACCCGGATGCCAAGATCACCATCACCGGTTATGCCGATTCCGCTACCGGCACTGCTGAAAAGAACAAGTCCATCTCTTCCGAGCGCGCCGCCAAGGTGGTCGAGATGCTCAAGAAGGCTGGAATCAGCGCCAGCCGTATCACTTCTGCCGGAACCGGTTCCGACAAGGACGCTTCCAAGGGTCCTGAGGCCAACCGCGTTGCCGTATGTATCGTAAAATAAGGAGGACACAAGATATGAAAAATACTTTGAAATCTATCCTGTCTGCGACGCTTGTCAGTTTAGCAGTTGTATCCTGCAACGTCCTGGATGCACCTTCCACTTCTTCTTTCGAGACCAGCTCCGTGTTCTCCAGCTATTCCCTGGCCGAGAGAGCGATCTATGGTATCAGCGAGGTGTTCTCTGAGAATAACTCCTACTACAACCGTTTTGTCTGCTACTACGGTTTCAATACCGATATCGAGTGGGGAAGCGGTTATGACGCCAATAGCAACAAGCATAGAATTGGCATGTACGACATTCTTCCGACGAACGGGGAACTGAACACCCAGAGCAACAATGTTTACAAAAACGTGTTCTCTTTCCTGTACGACGGTATCGAGCGTGCCAACCTGGCCATCGAAGGTCTTGAGAAGTATGGCGACATCGAAAACGATGCCCAGATGCGCTACCTCTATGCCGAGGCGCTCACCCTTCGCGCTTTCATTTACTACGAACTCACCAAGACCTGGGGCGACGTTCCGGCCCGTTTCCACTCTGTGACGCCCGAAACCATCTATCTCCCCAAGTCCAGCCGTGACGTCATCTACAACCAGATCCTCGACGACCTGGACAAGGCCATCCCCAGCCTGCCTTATCCCGCTGCCGGTTCCCGTACCGACCGTATCAACAAGGTTTTCGCTGAAGGTCTGTATGCCCGTATCGCCCTGGCGGCTTCCGGTTACGCCCTCCGTCCCGGTCCCGACGGCTCCGATCCGGCCGACTATGTGAACACCGGTGCAGAAGGTACAGTCCGTCTCTCTTCCGATCCCAATCTGTCCAAGGAAACCCTGTATCCCAAGGCCCTTGCCCATTTGAAGGATGCAATCGAAAACGGCGGCTGCTCCCTGGTCTCCGACCTGACCGAATACTGGAAGCGCTTCAACCTGAAGCAGAACACGGTCTTCGACGGTGAAACCCTGTACATCATCCCGTTCAGCGACACCCGCGGCCGTTGGAACTACACCTATGCCATGCGCAGCGACGAGTCTTCCTACACCAATGGTGTGGCCCGTGGCGGTGATGTGGGCCCCGTTCCCAACTTCTGGTTCAAGTTCGCCGAAAACGATCTCCGCCGCGACATCACCTGCGTGAACTGGAAATGGGACAAGAATGACAAGCCCGTCATTTCCGGCATCGCCAAGTGGTACTTCGGCAAATACCGTTTCGACTGGATGAACCCGAAGTACGACGGTGGCAACAGCGACGGTGTGAAGCCGGTTGTCATGCGTTATGCCGACATCCTCCTGATGGCCGCTGAGATTGAAAACGAAGTGGGTACGCTGGACAATGCTAAGAATTATCTGCGCGAAGTCCGCAAGCGCGCCTTTGCCGGAAACGAGGCTGAGGTGGACACCTACCTGAGTGGCATTACCTCCAAGGAAGCCATGTTCGACGCCATCGTGGATGAGCGCGCCTTCGAATTCTGCGGTGAAACCCTCCGCAAGGGCGACCTCATCCGCTGGAACCTCCTGAAAGCCAAGATCGACGAAACCAAGGCCGACCTGTACCGCCTCCGCAACCTGGAAGCCCCGTACGACTATATGACCGGCACCGTCTATTCCCAGGTGGCTGCCGACGGTAAGTCCCTCGTGATCTACGGTTTCAAACCCGGTGAGACTGACGAGAAGGATCCTTACACCTGGACAGCCAGCAAGGAGTATATCACCAAGACCGTGGGCACTAGCGGACAGGAGCAGGGCCTGAGCGACACCCGCATCGAGGCCTTCTACGTGAATGACCCTGACATGAATATGTTCTGGCCCATCCTCCAGGGTACGCTGGATGACAGCCAGGGCGCTATCAAGAATGACTACGGTTATTAATAAAAGACAGAAACATCATGAAATCCAACACTATCAAATACTTGCTTCTGGTCTTTTCTGCCGTATTGGCCTTTGCGGGCTGTACGCGGGAATTCGCCGAGGTTACCGAGCTGGATTTAACCCGCTGCATGATGCCCCGGGAACTGACCGCCACCGTTGCAAGCGGTAACCAGGTCACCTTCGAGTGGATCGTGACCAAAGAAGCCGAGGAGTATACCATTGCCCTCTCTGAGTCGGAGTCCTTTGACACGACCGACGACTATATCGTTCCTGCCAACGAAGTTCCCTATACCATCGAACTCCCTACTGACAAGACGTACTTCTGGAGAGTCATGGCACAGAGCAAGAGTCTCCAGGACTCCAAATGGTCCGTGGCCGACGAGTCCTTCAGCACTTATCCCGTTCGCCCTGCCTTGAATCCTGTTGTCACCGCCCGTACGGAAAACACCCTTTCCATCAAGTGGGATGACGCTTCCGACAAGGAAGACCTGAATTCCGTCTGGGCCGAGCCGCTTGTAAAGCAGGCCGGCGAGGAGCGCCTGGTCATTGACCTCACTCCCGACGAAATCGCCTCTTGCACCAAGACTGTGGAAGGTTTGAAGGCCGGCCGTGAGTACAAAGTGACTCTGGTATTCGGCCTCGCAGGTGAGCGTGGCAGCGTGGTGGCCTGCACCCGTCCCGACATGGGCGAAGGCGTGGTGACCGTCACAACTCCCGCCGAACTGTACAATGCCGTTTCCGCCGCCGCATCTGAGGCCCGGATCAAAGTTGCCTTCAGCGACAATGCTTATGACATGACGGCCGCATATCCGAGCGCTGAAGCGCAGTACATGACCGTCGCCGGCGACCTGTACCTGTACGGTGAATCCACCGATGCAGGAAAGAAACCCGTTGTCAGTGCCGCCAACTTCAAACTGGCTGCCGGTACGAAGACCGTCCACTTCGAGGACATCGCCTTCGACGGCAACGGTGTCGGTGATCTGATCGACAATGACGCCGCGGATCTCACGGCCGTTGAACTTGTCAACTGCGAGGTCTCCGGTTACGGAAAGGCCATCTACGTGGTGGCCGAGGCCGCATCGGCCACGGGCTGCGCCACGCTCCTTGTGGACGACTGCTACATGCACGATATCAATGCCGACGGCAAGTCGGGCGGCGACTTCATTGATGTCCGTGCCGGTGTGACCGGTGATGTCACTATCAAGAACTCCACGTTCTATGCGGTGGCCCGCTCCTTCATGCGTTTCACCAACAACGCCAAGGTCTCCGGAGGCATTTCCATCGAGAACTGCACGTTCAACTATGTGACCGCTACGCCGTCCGCTTCCAACAACCGCGGTATCTACAGCATTTCTGTATCGACCGGCGCTACCGCCGTGAAGTCCGTGAAGAACGTTTTCCTCAATGAGGTGAACGAGGCCGAAGGTACCAAGGAGGCAAAGGACTGCTGGATCCGTCTGTGCCGCAGCTCCAACGACTCTTTCCGCCCCGACTGCGACGGCAACGTGTATTACAATATCGGCAAGGGCTTCCTGTATTCCACGGCACTGGATGTCGCCAACCAGGAGGAAAAACCCACCAACGGCACTGTCTTCGAGGCTGTCGCCCTGAAAAACGCCGTCACCCTGACGGAGGATCCCTGCGTGAATTCCGCAGCCGGCAAGCTCTATCTCGACGGCAAGGCCGGCGCCCAGATTGTCGCCCTCAAGGCCGGTGACCCCCGCTGGTGGAATGCCGTTCAGCCGGAAGTCATCCGTGAAACGGAACTGACCGTGGCTCCCGACGAGTATACCTGGGACTTCACCGAGAAGACCATCTATGACACCGAGGAAATCACCGTTCCTACCATTATCGGCAACGCCCGCATCTATGCCATCCCGTCCGTCCCGGCACAGGTGGTGATGTCCGAGGGTATCACCTTCAGCCAGGGTGCAGCCCTGAACGGCGGTGTTCCTCAGTACAGCGGCGTGGGCATCCTCACGAGTGGTTACGGTTCCGTGAAAGTGGTTGCTGAAGGCACCGATGCCACCGTCGAGGTGGTCGCTGCCGGCGACCGTTATCCGGTCCTGGCCGACGGTAAGGAGCACACCGTAGTCCTTGGCGACCTCTCCGGCGAGAACAACATCTACGTGATTGCCGACAAGGAAGTGACCCTGAAGTCCATCACTTGGACCAAGAGCCTGACTCCGGAAGAGACCGTTGCCGTCCTTGATGCCCCTGCCCTCACCATGACGCCCAACAAGTTGGATCAGGGCACCGCTGAGGATGTGGTCATTACCTGGGATGCCGTTACCAATGCGGCCGACTATGTCCTCACCTGGAACGGCTCCGAGAACACGCTGACCGAACCCACCTTCACCATCCCGGCCGCCGATGTGGCCGCCCTGGCCGTCGGCGAGTATGTGGTGAGCGTCATCGCCCGTCCTGTTTCCACTTCCACCAAGTATCGCCAGTCCGAAGCCGCCGAGGCAACCCTGAAGATCAACAAGGTGGAAACCGGCAGCGAGGTTACCCTGAAATGGGATTTCTCCAGCGCCGAATGGGTTTCTCAGCTGGAGAGCCACTTTACGACTATCAACACCAATCAGAACGATATCAACTTCACGTATGACGGCCTGACGGTGAACGGTGGCGGCAAATCCATGAAATACAATGTTGCCG
>OCVV010855119.1_pt1 | contig 16959 bp, 13 predicted proteins | sample 1539721 | NCBI WGS metagenome assembly OCVV01 (sample SAMN02144230, study PRJEB22623) | gut metagenome | biome: sheep rumen | host: Ovis aries | place: New Zealand | reverse complement strand
TATCATATATTTTAAGTACATATTCATGGTTATCATTTAATATGTTTTCATAATGATGTTTAAGAGTACAACCACCAATATATAGATTTGCGATAACCGCATCACAGTAGTTTTCTCTTAAAATATCATACATATATTGATGCATATCATCTGAAAATGAATTTCCAATAGACAATAATCTAATATTCTTCATTATCTTTTTACCTCATCATCAAGTTTTAAAACAGCTAGGAAAGCTTCTTGAGGAACTTCTACTTTACCTATAGCTTTCATCTTTTTCTTTCCTTCTTTTTGTTTTTCTAGAAGTTTCTTCTTTCTTGAAACATCTCCACCATAACATTTAGCTAAGACATCTTTCCTTAAAGCTTTTACTGTAGTTCTAGCAATTATTTTAGAATTAACCGCAGCTTGAATAGGAATTTCAAATAGTTGTCTAGGAATAATATCAACTAATTTTTCGCAGATTGCTTTACCTCTATTATATGCGAAGTCTTTATGCACAATCACTGATAAGGCATCTATCTGTTCACCATTTAATAATATATCTAGTTTAACCAGTTGAGATGGTTTATAATCTTCAAATTCATAATCTAGTGATGCATATCCTTTTGTCGAAGATTTTAATTTATCAAAGAAATCATATACTATTTCAAGTAGAGGCATAAAATAATGTAAAGATACTCTATTTTCAGTTATATAGTCCATATCTTTAAATATTCCACGCTTATCTTGACAGAGTTTCATTATAGTTCCTACATATGAATCAGGTGTCATGATAGTGGTTTTCATATATGGTTCTTCTATTTTTTTAATTGTAGCGGCGTTAGGCATTTCCGCTGGGTTATCGATATTTAATACATCGCCATTTTGTACTGTGACTTTATAGATAACAGATGGAGATGTCGCAATTAGTGGTATGCCAAATTCTCTTTCAATTCTTTCTGTAACTACTTCCATATGAAGTAATCCTAAGAATCCCAATCTATAACCATATCCTAAAGCTTGTGATGTTTCTTTTTCATATATCAAAGATGCATCATTAAGTTTTAGTTTATCTAAAGCTTCACCTAGTTCAGGATAATCTGCGTTATCAACTGGATATAATCCACAGAATACCATAGGATTAATGTGTTTATATCCTTTTAGTGGTTCATCTGATTGATTATCTTTTAAGGTGATAGTATCACCAACGTGAATAGTTGATATATCCTTAATTGATGCGGTTAGATATCCAACATCGCCAACAGTTAAATAATCTCTTTCTTCTTCTAATGGATTTTTAACAAAAAGAGTATCAATTGTGTATGAATGTTTAGATCCAAGTAAATAGAAAGTATCACCTTTTTTAATTGTTCCATCTATTACTCTAAAGGCAGGAATTACTCCTCTATATGGGTCAAACACACTATCAAATATTAAACATCTAAGTTTTGCGTTAGGGTCCCCAGTTGGAGGTAAGATATCCTTAACTACTCTTTCAAGTATTTCATGAACACCTTCACCAGTTTTAGCGCTGCATGGACAACAGTTAGTTGTATCTAGACCAATAAAGTCTTCAATTTCTTTCTTTACCATTTCGACATCGCTACTTGGTAAATCAATCTTATTAATAACTGGAATAATAGATAAATCATTGTCGATAGCGAGATAACAATTCGCAAGTGTTTGAGCTTCTACTCCTTGAGTCGCATCTACAACCAAAAGAGCTCCTTCACAAGCTGCTAAACTTCTTGATACTTCATAAGTAAAATCGACATGTCCTGGAGTATCTATCAAATTGAGATAGTATTCGATTCCATCATCCGCTTTATACTTAAGATGTACAGTATTTAGTTTAATCGTTATTCCTCTTTCTCTTTCTAGATCCATTGAATCTAGATATTGATCTCTCATCTTTCTTTCAGGAATAGCGTTACATTCTTCCATAATTCTATCCGCTAAAGTAGATTTTCCATGATCAATATGAGCGATAATAGAGAAATTTCTCGTTCTTTCGATTTTATCTTTATTCTTATCCATAATTAATCTTTTAATAGTCTGTTTCTTAATTTTAACATGAGACAAACTGTTTTCGCATCATGTATTTCATTATTATCTAGCTTCTTATATGCATCTTTAATTGATAGTGGTGAAATAGATAAAAACTCATCTTCATCTAAAGATTGAGTAGATAATTCATTATCTGATGAATAAAATAAATATATCTTTTCATTAGTATATCCTACAGATGGATATATAAAATCTATATATTCCATATTATGAGAAATAAAGCCAAGTTCCTCTTTTAATTCTCTTTTCATCGCATCCATTGGGTTTTCGCCTGCTTCAAGCTTACCTGCAGGAAGTTCAAATATCTCTTTTCTAACAGCGTATCTATATTGTTTTTCAAAATAGATTTTACCGTCATGAACCGCTAGACAACAAACACCACCTCTATGAGAAACATATTCTCTTTTAGAAGTTTCGCCATTATCTAGAGTTACTTCGTCATTATAAAATTTTAGTATTCTTCCATCAAATACAAGATTTTCTTTTTTTGTTTTTTCCATATCTAGTCCATCCAAATAAGCGCATAACTATCTGGTTAAGCGCTTTATTTTATAATAAATAGAATCTATAAGCCATGTTCTGTTATCGACAGCTATCTATCTAGAATAAATTCTCCATAGACTTGTTCATTTCCTTATCTATAGCTCCCCTACCAAATTTGGGTTTCTGACTTAAGGGGCTTACCTCGTTTCATCGATAGGTATTTCCTATCGCTCGTCTCTGTGGCGCTTTATGTTACTCAGGCCTTTTAAATCCTTTTCATCGCCGTCACCAACAAATGGTGCCCAGTCTTATTTTTTCGGCTGGCATAAACATTTACATTCATCTCAGAACGTGTCAGCATGGACTTTCCTAACGTATATACGCTCAGCTGTCCGATTCTATTATATATTAATTAAACTTCAGTAGAGATAACTATTACTTCTTCGTCATCTTCTTCTTTATTTTCTTTTTTAGAAGGTTTTTTAGCGCCTTTTTCCTTATATCCATCAAGAGTTGCGGAATGACTTAGATCAATTCTTCCTTTTTCATCAATCTTAATAATCTTAACTTTTAATGTATCGCCAACTTTGACTACATCTTCAGTTTTTTCAACTCTCTTTAAAGATAATCTAGAGATATGGCATAAGCCTTCTACACCATCCCATAATTCAACGAAACAGCCATAAGACTCAATTCTTGTAACTTTTCCATCATATATATCGCCTACTTCTGGTTTTCTAACGATGTTTTCAATCATTTGAATAGCTTTAATGCAGTTATCTAAATCCTGATGCATAACGATAACTCTTCCTTCTTCAGAGATATCAATCTTTACACCATTACATTTTTCGATAATTGAGTTAATTGTTTTTCCTCCTGTACCAATAACATCTTTGATACAGTCTTTATCGATATTCATTACTTTAATCTTAGGAGCGTATTTAGATACTTCTTTTCTAGGTTCACTTATTGCGGCATTCATAACTTCTAGTATCTGCATTCTTGCTTCATGAGCTTGATTTAAAGCTTCAGATAATATCTTTCTATCGATACCTTTAACCTTAATATCCATTTGAAGTGCAGTAATACCATCTTTAGTACCCGCTACTTTAAAGTCCATATCACCAAAGTGATCTTCTAAACCTTGAATATCAGTTAAAATAGTATATTTTTCTCCATCAGATATTAAACCCATTGCGATACCCGCAACCTGTTTCTTAATTGGAACACCAGCGGCCATTAAAGACATACTTGATGCGCAGATGGTTGCTTGAGAAGATGAACCATTAGATTCTAAGATTTCTGATACTGTTCTAATGCAGTATGGGAACTCTTCCTCACTAGGCATTACTTGAGCCAAAGCTCTTTCTGCTAAAGCACCATGGCCAATTTCTCTTCTTCCTGGAGATCCATATTTACCAATTTCACCTACAGAGAATGCAGGGAAATTATAGTGTAACATCCATCTCTTATTATCAGTTAATTGAACTCCTTCAAGAACTTGAGCTTCATCTAATGAACCTAATGTAGTAATTGCTAAAGCTTGAGTTTGTCCACGTGTGAACATTGCAGACCCATGAGGTCTTTCAAGTAAATCAATTTGAGCATTTAATGGTCTAATCTCATTTACTTTTCTTCCATCTGGACGAATCTTATCTACTAGAATCAATCTTCTGACTTCATTAACCATGAAGCCTTCCATTACGCTTCTAGCATCTAATTCAATCTGTTTTAATTCATCTTTATCAGTAGTTCCTAATTCTTTATAATGTTCAACACACTGTAAAGATACTTCTTCTTCAATCGCTTCAATAGCAGCGGCTCTTTCAAGCTTTTCAACAATAGATACACTCTTTTCAATTCTTTCTTTAGATAAAGGTGTAACGAAATCGATGATATCTTGACTAACTGTCTTATATTCGATTTCAAGCATTGGTTTAGCGTTTTCAGCAATAATCTTTTCTTCGAATTCGATTAATTCTTTTATTGCTTCATGAGCATATAGTAAAGCATCAGTCATTGTTTCTTCAGATACTTCTTTAGCTCCAGCTTCAACCATATTAATAGCTTCTTTAGTTGCTGATACAGTTAAATCTAATAAAGATTTTTCTTTTTGTTCTTGTGTTGGGTTAATAACAAATTCTCCATCTATAAGTCCAACAATAACTCCCGCAACAGGCGCTTCAATTGGAACTCCACCTAATCCTAAGCATAAGCTAGATCCAAATAATGCAGCCATTTGTGGAGCATTATCAGGATTGCATGATAATACAGTATTGATTACTTGTACTTCATTTCTAAATCCATCCTTGAAGAGTGGTCTTAAAGGTCTATCAATCAATCTACTCATCAATGTTTCATGTTCAGTAGGTCTTCCTTCTCTTCTTAGCCATCCTCCAGGAATCATACCATTAGAATACATTTTTTCTTGGTATAAAACTGTTAGTGGGAAAAAGTCTTGAGTTATTGGTGTTTTTCCAACACAACATACACTTAATACTTCTGTGTCCTCATACTTAACGATACATGCACCCTGAGCTTGTTTCGCAACTTCGTTAAGTTCAACGCTTAATTTTCTTCCCCTAAAATTAAGCTCGTAAACTTTCTTTTCCATTTACTTTTTTCTCCTTTTTCATTCTATTGAATTATACCACAAATTAATTAATTAATTTAACATTATTTTTAACAATTAAATTATTGCAGTTGGTTATGTCTAACAAATATTAATATTTTTCATATAAAAAGTGCGTTAGATTTAGATTCTCTAACACACCTTAATTTAGCACTTTTTAATTCTTATTTAGTTATTATTTCTAATTGATATACATCAATTTCAGCTTCACCATTTCCTTCACCAGGAAGCAAAAACATATAGAACGTAAATCCTTCAGATAATGAAGATTCAATATCATTATATTGAGTTAAGTCCCAAACAAAATCAATTCTTCCATTATCATATTGAACTGATACTTCAAAAGCTTTTCTGTCTTTAATGCTTTCGATTTTTAGTATAATATCCTTGCTGTAATCATTTTTTATTTCTGCTTTAAATGCTATTTCTTTAATATTTTGAATTGTTGTATGAATAGGTTTCATATAGTAGAACCATTCATCACCACCAAATAAGTTTTTATTTACAATTAATTTTGAGTAATTTGTATATTGCTCTATTCTAAATTCATCATAATTACAAGTCTCTAGATTATATAACAAATTTGTAACCTTATCTGAAACTTGATTATAAAAATTTATTTTAACATTAGTTAAATCACCGACATATACATTGCTAATTAAATAATTCCATTCTGCTTCTGTTCCACCAAAATTAATTGTATTCAAACTTTCAAGTCCTTCAAATGCTGAACTACCTATAAATTCAATAGTATTAGGAATATATATAGTTTTTAAATTGCTGCACCATAAAAAACTTTCATCACTAATATACAACAATCCATCATTTAGTTCTAAAGATTCTAAACTAGTACATGCTTTGAATGCAGAAGGTTCTATAGACATTAGTTTATTTGGTATTTTTATGTTTCTTAAATTATCACAATATGAAAAAGTGTCAAATTCGATCATACTTATATTATCAGGAAGTTCTATATCTTCTAACATATCGCATCCATGGAACGCAAAAGCACCAATAGATAGTAGATTTTCTGGTAATTTAATATTTTTTAACGATGTGCAACTTCTAAATGCTGAATTTCCTATTCTTAAAATTGAATCTGGTAAAATTACGGATACTAAATTATTACATTCATAAAAACCATTTTCATCAGCAATTGAAATAACAGGTTTAAGTCCATCAACGCCATCAATTCGATCAGGTATTACTATACTTGTTATTCTACTTCTATCAACTTCATCTCTTAACTTGATAGCATATCCTTCAATATTTTCATAAGTCGAATCATTATAAATAGTAGTAGGCTTATATGCTAAAAAGTCATTATAATTGATGTACAAAGATTTAAATACACATTTAATATATTGAATTTCATCGTAATACTGTCTTAATTCACTAAATTCAGTTGTTTGAAAACCTGTATCAGTATACATATAATCTATTATAAAATCTTCAACTGGATATTCTAAACCATCATTACCTATTGCTCCGTTGTAATAATATATTTCTTTATAATCGTTTTCATCATAAGGATTACAATACAACTTTATAACTTTAGCTTCTACAACTTCACTTACAGCTGATTTAATAAATAAAGTGTCCTTATTAGGAACTTCTAGACAAAAATCTATAGTTCCAGAATAATTAGCTAATCCTATTTTTTCTAAGTCAATTAAAAAGTCAAGTTCTGAATCATTATAATAAGAATTCTCAAATTCAATAGAATTATTATTATCTAAATAATGATAGTACGCCGCAATAGAGCGAGGTGATATTCTATATGTAGTTCCATTAGCTAAAATATATAAATCATGTAGATTAACCAATTCGGATGTATGCAAATTAAAACCTACGTATTTTGAATTTTCATCAATATACATTGAATTAAAATAATACTTATCACCTCTATTTATATGAACCATACCTTCAACATCGCCATAATAACTTCCTTGATAGATGAATCTACCAGTTTTATATTTATGGTCTAATGTTGAATATAAAACTTGGATATCTATATAACCTTCTCCCAAGTCTTTAATTAAATATTGAGATAATTCATTTTTCTCTGTAGTTTTAAAACCAATATTCGAAGCATATAAAGATTCGAATTTTTCATCAATAAAATCTTCTTCAAATAATATAGAATTATCATATAGAAAGTCTAATAAATTAGTATTATTGTCAACTTCGTAGTCCATATCTACAGAATAATCAAAATGATATTCGCTAATGTGTACAGTCACTAATTCGCCTTTAACATAATCAGTCCATGTAGCTACTACTTTAGAATCATTATTAATTACCTTATCATATGGATTAGGACAACTTACACCATCAACAACCCAATATTTAAAAGTTAAGCCATCGTGATAAAGAACAGTGTCAAAACCATTATTCTTTAAAATATCGCTTAATATTGATCCTGGTTTAACATAAATATCAATCGGATTCATTCCTGGCAATGATAGATCTATACTTACAAGAATTAATCCATCATTAGAAACTATATTTTGAGAATTATTCGTTGATATAGGATTATTACTATTCTTATCATTAGTTGAGTTATTATCTCCATTATCTACTGTTGATTCTAGAGTTTTTTCAGTAGATGTGATTGAAAACATATTAAAATCAAAACCTTCACAACCAGTTAAGACTAATGTAATAACTATTAGTAATATTGAAAATAACTTTTTCATATAACCACCTTTATTATTAATGAATATATTAAATTAAAACTCGCTATATATTTTAGCATTTGTAGCGAGCGATAATAATTATGATAATATTTTATTTTTAAACGCTCTTAAGAACGTTTTTCTTTTTATAATTCCCATATAGATACCATTAGAATCTACCATAGGAATGAAGCTTTGATCTAACAACAAGTCATAGACTTGTTCTATTGTTGAATCAATAGTAAGTGACTGATAAGGTCTTGATACGATAATATCTCCAACTTTAATCTTTTCAGACGCTTTAAGTGTCATTCTAGGAACTCTAGATGCTTCTAATAAGTCAGATGCGGAAATGGTAGTTACATATTTACCTTCTGAATCTATTAAAGGCATAACACTATATTTATGTATAGTAAATTTTTCAAATGCTTGTCTTAAAGTGATAGTAGACAAATAAAAATGAGTTTCATATTTAGGAGTCAAAAAATCTAAAATGTTCATAAATCCTCTAAAACAATAATATTATCTACTTCTATTATGAATTAAAAATAGATAATATTCAAATTAAAGTTATTATTTATAATAAGAATTTTCATTTTATTCATAATACTTAAATTAAATGATGTAAATCTATTATTTAATATCTATTTTTTATACTTACTTATTCCTTCTAAAAATAGATCTCCACCATTAGTGTCATATGTAACTATAGCGTAAAAATCTTTTACTTCTAGTTTATAGATCGCTTCTGCGCCTAAATCTTCGTAACATACAAGTTCATATTTCTTTACAGCACTAGAAATTGAAGCTGCTGCGCCACCAATTGAACTTAAATATAAAGCATTATATTCTTTTAATAGTTCTTTTAATTTATTAGACCTTGGTCCTTTACCTATCATTATTTTTAAACCTTTTTTTAGTAAAGGCTCTGTATATTCATCCATTCTATATGAAGATGTAGGGCCACATGAACCAATTACTTCTCCCTTTTTAGTTGGAGTAGGACCTACATAATAAATAGTTGAACCATTTAAATCAATTGGTAGTTCTTTATTACCATTTATTAGTTCAACCAATCTTTTATGTGCCGCATCTCTTGCGGTATATAAAACGCCAGTTAGTAAAACTCTATCACCAGCTTTTAAGTCTTTAATTTGTTCATCAGTTAATGGAAGTGTTAATTCTTTTATTTTATCCATAATTAAATAACCTTTGTTTTATGTCTTGATGCATGACACTGAATATTTATTGCGACAGGTAAAGATGCGATATGACATGGATATGATTTAATTTTTACAGCTAAACAAGTTAATCTTCCGCCAAATCCCATAGGACCTATTCCTAGATTATTAATATCTTCTTTAAGTTCTTTTTCTAGTTTATTTAAAATAGGATCATCATTTTCATCATCAATATCTCTTAATAATGCTTCTTTAGCGAGTAGTGCACTCTTTTCTAAATCTCCACCTATTCCAAGTCCAACTATAATTGGTGGACAAGGTTTACCACCCGCATCATTAATAGTATTTAGTACTAACTTTTTAATTCCATCTATACCATCAAGTGGAGACAACATTTTTACAAGTGATACATTTTCAGAACCTGCACCTTTTATAGATAAATCTATTTTTACTTTATCTCCAGGAACTAGTTTAATATGGACTATTGCGGGAGTATTATCTTTAGTATTAATTCTATCAAGAGGATGCTTAACAACTGATTTTCTTAAAAAACCATTAATATATGCGTTATGAACACCAATATTAATCGCATCATAAATATCGCCACTAAAATGCACATCAAAACCAATTTCTAAAAATACTATTACAATTCCTGTATCTTGACACATTGGTAAATTTTTAAATTTAGCTAATTCATCATTTTCAATTATTCTATTTAATACATCTTTACCAAGAGGCGATTCTTCTATCTTTAATCCTTCTTTTAAAGACGATAAAACATCAGATGGAATATTTGTTGCGACATCTAAAATCATCGATTCAATTGTATTAGATAATAAATCAATATCAAATTCTCTCATTTTACCTCCATATTAAGAAGATAATTCTAATTATGCATACATTTTTAGTTATTTAGTTATTTTCTTTATACATCCAATCATTCCATGGTAAGTTTTTAAAGTAATTTACATGCAGTCTATGCATCTCTTCTACAAGCATATTAATGTATAAAGTTGTGTTTCTATTTTCAGGGAATAATTCAGTGAATTCTCCATTATGGTAGAATTCAAAACATGATGTATCAAGTTCAGTTATTAGAGTATAAATCTGTTTATAATCCATATCAAAACTATGTTTATCATCATTATTATCTTTATAATGAACCCCATTATGATCTACAGTAAATACACCATCAGATACTATTTCAGACATTTTATGGTTTTTAACTAGATGGTCATTTGGCAACAATCCTAGCCTTACATTTACACTAAATGAAAAGTTTGAATCTTTTCTTATAGTTTTAATAACATTAACTCTTTCTTGATTAACCCAATCACTAGTTAATTTAGGGAATACTGAATCGTTATTAAGCGCATGCATCTCATAATATTCATCAACAACTACTCCGTTTCCACATTTAGTACAATATAGAGTATTATCCTTATCTTTCATAGTGAATAACTTATGACATTTTGGACATTCAAATAATAAATCACCTAGATTATATGTAAGTTCGTGTTCACCAATTTTCCATTTGATTTTACGATCGTGTTGCCATAAATATTCATCGTGTTTGAAAGCTAAATTAATTTTATTTTCAATCTCTTCTACGCTTAATGTTTCTAAGTCTTCAGGAGTAAATAATTTATATATTGTCGCATACGTTTCGCCATATCTTTCATCTAAACATACCTTATTATTTTGAAGATATTGGCCTTCTAATTTAACATGATATACAGGTATTTTAAATTTCTTAAATAAATGCCCAGTTCCAGGAACAATTGGCCTACTCATTCCATCGTTAGTAGCTAAGCCACCTGGCGCAAATGTTACTGATCCGCCTTGTTTAATAATAGACATTATAGCTTTAGTAGATATTAAATCATTTGTATATTGTTTTTTAGGTAAAACATTATTCATTTTAAAAGCCCAGTGAAGATGACTTCTAAAGAATTCACTATATCCCGCAATCATATTCACTCTTTTTGGATAACATATTTCATTTACATAGAAATGGTCTATTCTAGATAAATGATTGAATATTACGAATACAGGACCTTTTTCTTTGTTCACATCATCAATCACTTTAAAATGAGCGTTATATTTTCTTCCTACAACTTTCATTACTGTTCTATAAAACCAGTAATATGGTCTTGGAGTAATATGATATTTTCTTTTAGCTATCTCTTCTCTTAAATTATATTTAGCCATTATTTTTCCTCTTTTTCATTAGATTCTTCGCTATTATTTAAACCATAAATCTTTTCTAAATTAGTGTTTAATCTAGCGAGTTCAATATTATTAATTTCTACTGGTGTCTTTTGTTCAACCACTTCTTTTTCTTGTTCAATTTGTTCCGCTACTTCATTCTTAAATTCATCAGGATATTTAGTTTTTAGCTTTTCATAAAGAATAGTTCCAAGCTCATCTTCTTCATCAAACCATTCAGGATGTTTTTTCTTTAATCTTTTAACATATTTAATTTGGCTTCTAATATATCCATTTTTAATCCATTTTACTATTTTTACCGCAGTAAATATAGAAAATGCGATAACTAAAAATAGAATAACATTTTGAATAAATTGACCATAATTAATAGATATTTGTGAGACTATCGCATTTTCTTCTGCGTCTAATACTTCTTCTCTTATTATCCATTTAGCTTTTGTAATATCAAAATTAATTAATCTTGAAATTATAGGCATTAATATATCATTTACTAAAGAATTCACTATTGTAGTGAAAGCTCCACCGATGATAACGCCTATCGCAAGATCAAATATATTTCCTCTATTGATAAACTTTTTAAAGTCACTAACAGTTCCATCAACTGTTTTAGATACTTTGTTTCTTATTTTCATATACGCTCCGTTATACTAATATGATATAATTATTTAAAGGTGATTTTTATGGAAGATACTATAAATGTAGAGAATCAAATTGTTGATAATAATAACTATTCTCTAGAAAATTGTGAATATAAGGAAGACAAATGGAATTATGGTATAGATATTCTAAGAATGATATCTATGGCGATGATTTGTATTCTTCATACTTTAAATCAAGGTGGAGTATTATCTCATTGTAATCAAAATGGGATAATTAACTGGAATCAATACTATATGAGTTGGATACTTGAAATCGCTACATTTGGATGTGTTGATATATACGCACTAATAAGTGGATATGTAGGATCATCATCTAAATTTAGGATATCTAAAATACTTTATACTTGGTTAGAAATAGCTTTATACTGTATTGGTATAACATTATTCTTCCAAATCAAATATCCAGATTTAATTGTTGAAGGTACTTGGAGAAAAGCATTTATGCCTATTATATTTAACCAATATTGGTATATGTCCGCATATATTGGCTTAATGATATTAATGCCTTTCTTAAATATGGGATTAAAACATCTAGATAATAAGTTCTTATTGTTCTTTAGTATATTTATGTTAGTAGTTTTCTCATTCTTACCAATACATTTTAAACAAAGTGTATTTGGATTAGGATGGGGATATTCACTTATTTGGTTGCTTCTGTGTTATATATTAGGTGGAACTATAAAGAAGATTGATTTCTTTAGTAAGATTCCATTCTACGTAGGATTATTAATGTATGTTTTAATGGTTGGATTAACTTATCTAATATTTAGAACATCTAAAACAACGCAAGAATATGTAAATTATAATTCACCTACAATATTATTATCCGCAATTGGATTATTAATATGTTGTAGTAAAATCAAAATTAATAATAAAGTTGTTAAATATATTTTAAAGCTCTTCGGCGAAGCAACTTTTGCGGTATATCTAATTCATGTTCATCCACTTATTTGGGCTAAATATATTAAGCTTTATTCTCAGACCTTCCATATGACAGATAATCCAGGAGTATTTCATTTATTCTTAATGATAATGTTAGGATCAATGACAATTTATCTTGGATGTACATTAATCGATATAGTAAGAATCTATTTATTTAGATTGATAAAAGTTAAGAAATGGTTTGGTTATATCGATAAACTTTACGATAAAATACCAATTGTTAACTAATTATTATAGCGGTAAAGCATTGCTTTATCGCTTTTATTTTATTGTCTTATAATGGGTATATCCATCAATAATAATAGATTCATCTAATTTGAATAAAGTATTTAAATAATCATTAAGTTCTAATCCATCTTTAACATATAAATCCCTTGCATAATCATATATAGATGAATTTGAATTTGCGTTTAATGCGCTCTCTGAATCAATATATAATGTATATAATTTTGTACAGTCATAGAAGGCTTTATCATATAAATTTTTTATAGATGCAGGAATTGTTATAGTAGATAATGCTGTGCAACCTTGAAAAGCACCTAACATAATTGTTTCTACTTCATCATTTAATGTAACACTATTTAGACTATTACAGTTTACAAATGATGCTTCACTGATAATTTTAATATGTTTTGGAATAGTGATATTAGTTAAGGCTTTACAGTATGAGAATGCTTGAACATCAATAAATTCTATTGAATCAGGTAAACTAATATTTGTAATATTTAATGCGCTCATAAACGCTGAATAACCTATTCTTTTAAGACCATCAGGCAAATTAATCGTTCTTAATTTTGTGTTATTCAAGAAACACTCATTCCCAATAATTTTAGTGTCATTATGAATAGTTATTGTTTCTGATTTAACTGACTTTGGTTTATAGAAATAGAAATATGGATTATCTTTAGTTCCTAGATATAATCCATCATTATATTCATTATATTCAAAATTATTACAGAATGAATAAATAGATGAATCTATTCCATATATAGTCTCAGGAATAATCATTTTCTTAAGATTATAGAATTTTTCAAATCTTTCTATATATCTTACAGGTAAATTATTATGAAACGTAGGTATTTCTAGTTCTTCTATATTAGTTTCATATGCTGAACTAACATAATAAAAATCTAGATCTTTTGATAATCTATATTCCAACATATCTTCTTTAAATTCATCTATCTCTACAGTAGTAGTTTCATTAGCTTCAGTTGTAGTATTTAAAGATGTTGTATCTTTTTTACAAGCTGATATAGAAACTAATATAATGAATAAAAATATAATTAAAGTTATTTTCTTCATGATAATTACCTATTTTCATATTTATTTTTATTGTATTAATACAACAAAAATACTTCCTTTATTATTATAACATTATTATTGATATATTTATAAAAAGAAAAGAGCATTAAGCTCTTATCTGTTATGCATCAGGATTTGTAGTAGGACTATATGGCACTTCAAAATTTAGATTACCATAAGTAAAACTAAATTCACTTATTATTGTTTGTACAATACTATCATCTTTTTCGTTATATATTTTTTCAGTATATTTATAAGTTTCTACTAGTCCATTATTAGAATTAGATTCAATAGTCGCAGTTAAATTAGAATTTGTTACGGTCAATTTAATATATTCAGTTATAGAATCAACACCATCCTTGGTTTCTGTCTGATTCTTAAAATCGCATTTAAATGTTGAATCTTCATTGTAATAATCTAAATCAATTAAATATCTAGTAAACTTTTTATAGCGTCGATCATATTCTTCTTTAGATATTAAAACACTTTCAGCGTTGCCATCATTATTAATATAGCTTGAATAATATTGTCCATCTTGTATAGATAAATAGAATGTTTCAGATAAATTCGATGCAAAGAATTCCTCGTATTTTTCATTTGTACCATCAATTGATTCATAAAAATCTGCATTGCTTACATCTGAAGTTAATTTAACATGTACAACAAAATTTGTGTTAGATAGTGTCTTATTCATATAATCGTTATATAATTCTTGACACTCTTCTTTAGTATCAACTGAAATATTAAAGTTAGATACTCCATCTCCGTTTAAATTGATTTCAATCTTACAAGCACATAAAGATAGTATAGTTAATATTGAAAACATCATTGATAATAATTTTTTCATAATTTCCTCATATATTAATAATATTTTGATTAGATATTCATCCTTTTCATAATAACATATGCCTATAGAAAAAGCGAGATAAACTCGCTATTCAAAGGATATATTTTCTGAATATGATGTTTCATATTTTTGATATGATTCATCAAGTTTTATTCCAGATATTATCACATTTATTATTTTTACATTTTTAACATAATGATACGATTTATATTCGCTTCTCGCATCATATGAACCTCTAATAGAGACAATTGGATTGTTCGATGATAGTACTGTAACATTTTCTATTGTTACACCATCTATATCGCCAACAGCGGTAACTTTATGATTAGTTGACCAGGTAGTTGAGAATTCACTTGTGATATCTATTAGAATATTTCTTCCATCACCTTTACCCATACTCGCATCTTCAATCACTATATCTTTATATAATACATTAGTGATTAACGCATTATTTCCATTATGTATCGATATTGGTGCTTTATGGAAATTATGTAATACTGTGATATTTGTGAAATTAATATTATCCATTACTTTACCAATAGTTTCAAAACCTATTTCCATAGATTGAGCTAGATCAGTCCATATTACACAGTTATCAAAATAGATATCTTTAGTAGTTCCTTCCTTTCCATCTTTCCATGATACATAGTTTTTAACAACTAGTGAATCATCCCAGCTTCTAACAAATGAATTTTGACACTTTACATTTTCACATGATTGAAGTGATACACCATCTCCATTCGATCTTGATGATATTATTTTTATATCATCTAATTCTACATCTTTACAGAAAAAGATATTGTAACACCACCCTGCAGGATCTAATGTTGATATACCATAAAATTTTATGTTGTTACAATACTCAAAATCATATGGAACAGTGTGTGAACCAGTATTTGCGTTTCTATCAAATTTAGCTCCGCTCACAATTCCGTATCCAACAATAGTAATATTTGATGCGTTTGTCGCTTCAAATCTCGCTTCTACTATAGCGCCTTCATCAATAAATACTACAGTATTCGATGATAATACTATTCTATTATTTGAATTAATTCTATTATCATTTGATGAGTTGTGAACTCCACTATCAAAATACATTAAGTTTGTCGATTCTTTATAAGCATCATATTTTTGATATTCAGTAATAAATAAATGAAGAGTTCTATCATTAGATAATTCAACTGTATATTGACCAGCTTCACTAATTATAAATTCTAGATTGTAGTCATCAACTATTTTTTTATTAACATTCTTAGATAATGGCCTTATATCGCACTTATTTGATACCTTAAATGTAGCGGTTAAAGTGAATTTTGCGGTTCCTTCAAGTTCTAATATCGCTACTGCATTATTCATTCTTGAAGGAGCTTCAGGATTCCAAGAATTAGAAAAATTAGTTTTACAATTATATAGTGGAATAACTAGATTATCAACTTTTAAAGTCATATTATTATATTGATAATATGGATCGATATTTGATGCGGTTCTGATTTTATAGTCAAATGTTTCAGTTGTATTAACTTCGCCAATAGATTTTGAATCAGAATTATCTATATTAGTATTAGTAACCTCATTACTAGTAGAATTATTCATACATGATGATAAAGAAAATATTAAAATAAATAGAATTATTATAGATATAATCTTTTTCATAATAAGATGGATTCTTCAGTTTCTATATCGAATAATGAAGCGTTATCAAGGTTAAATGATAATCCGACTGATTCACCTGATTTATAGTTGTTATAAGTAATCATTGATAATGAATATTCGTTGTCATAACCATCAATATTAAAATATACTAAAGCTTCATCACCAAGCTGTTCAGATATAGTTACTTTTCCATTAATATTTGACATATTATCAATAGATATCGCTTTAGGTCTAACACCTAAACATACTTCTTTAGAAATATATTTATCATCAATTCTATCAAATAATGATTTAGGCAATTTTA
>OCVV011115510.1_pt1 | contig 16962 bp, 13 predicted proteins | sample 1539721 | NCBI WGS metagenome assembly OCVV01 (sample SAMN02144230, study PRJEB22623) | gut metagenome | biome: sheep rumen | host: Ovis aries | place: New Zealand | reverse complement strand
GTGAAGTCTCTGGACGTGGAGGCATGGTCCCCGCGCCAGAAGAAATACTTTGAAGTAGGCAGCTGCTCCAATCTGGGCGATGCCCAGGCAAGACGTCTCCGGATCCGTGTCAAAGGCAAAGACGGCAAATATTTCGCCCACACACTGAATAACACGGTGGTTGCGCCTCCGCGCATGCTGATTGCATTCCTGGAGAACAACCTGAACGCAGACGGAACCGTAAACATTCCGAAAGCCCTTCAGCCGTATATGGGCGGCAAAACCAAAATTGAGTAGCAAAGAAGCTGACAGCCCTGCCGCTCTCCTTCGGGAGAACGGTGCGCTGCCGGCTTCTTTTTTCGCGGAAAAGGATCCGGAAGTTTTTCTAAAAGAAAAAACCTCTGCGGAATGCGGCGGAAGAGATAAAAACTCGAGAATATAATTATTGAAAAAGCGTGTTGATTGTGGTAAACTTTCTTAGAAAATTTAAGAGGCGACCACTTCAAAAAAGAGAATTCCCTCTTTTTTTTTGCAAACTTATAAATAAAACATGCATAAAATGCGAATTCTTGTATAATTATGCAATGAGATCCTGGGCTAATGCATGTCTGCAGAAAGGAAAGGACGTTAAGCATCCATGAAAGCATTTCTAATCCTCGAAGACGGAACAGTGTTTACCGGTACGAGCATCGGATCCACCAGAGAAGTGATCAGCGAGATTGTATTTAATACATCCATGACTGGTTACCTGGAGGTTCTGACCGACCCGTCCTATGCTGGACAGGCTGTAATGATGACCTATCCGCTGATCGGCAATTACGGCATCACACCGGACATGGAGTCAGAACGTCCGTGGCCGGATGGGTTTATTGTACGGGAACTTTCCCGCATGCCGAGCAACTTCCGCTGTGAAGGGACGATTCAGGACTTCCTGGTGAAGTATGACATACCCGGAATCAGCGGAATTGATACCCGGGCACTGACAAAGATCCTGCGGGAAAAAGGCACCATGAACGGAATGATCACCACCGCGCTTCCGGAAGATGTGTCTGCCGTTCTTCCTGCGATACAGGCTTACCGTACCGGCAGGGAGGTAGATAAGGTCACCTGCAGGGAAAAAAGCGTGCTGAAAGGCAGCGGACACAAAGTAGCCCTGATGGATTTCGGCGCTAAGAAAAATATTGCGGCCTCCTTAAACCGGCGCGGCTGTGAAGTGACGATTTACCCGGCCCATACTTCCGCGGAAGAAATTCTGGCATCGCATCCGGACGGAATTATGCTTTCCAACGGACCGGGCGATCCGAAAGACTGCGCGGATATCATTGAGGAAATCCGCAAACTCTACGAATCGGATGTGCCGATTTTCGCCATCTGTCTGGGCCATCAGCTGATGGCTCTGGCGACGGGGGCGGATACCCACAAACTGAAGTACGGACACCGGGGCGGCAACCATCCGGTGAAGGATCTCTCCACCGGACGGGTATACATCTCTTCACAGAACCACGGATATGTAGTGGATACCGACACACTGGATCCGGCGGTCTGTGTTCCTGCTTTTACGAATGTGAATGATGGAACCAACGAAGGCGTACGCTACATCGGCAAAAATATTTTTACCGTGCAGTTCCATCCGGAAGCAAATCCGGGACCGCAGGATTCTGAATATCTGTTTGACCAGTTTATTGAAATGATGGGAGGAAACAAATAATGCCAAAAAATCCGGAGATTAAAAAGGTCTTAGTCATTGGTTCCGGCCCGATCATTATCGGACAGGCAGCAGAGTTTGATTACGCGGGCACCCAGGCCTGCCGGTCGCTGAAGGAAGAAGGCGTGGAAGTATGCCTGGTCAATTCCAATCCGGCGACAATTATGACAGATAAGCAGATCGCGGATCAGGTCTACATTGAGCCACTTACCGTGGATGTATTGAAACAGATCATCTTAAAGGAAAAACCGGACAGCGTTCTGCCGACCCTGGGCGGCCAGGCGGGACTGAATCTGGGCATGGAGCTGGCGGAATCCGGCTTCCTGGAAGAAAACGGCGTAAAACTGATCGGAACTACGGCCGAGACCATCCGCCGGGCGGAAGACCGTCTGGAATTTAAGCAGACCATGGAAAAACTGAACGAGCCGGTGGCCGCCTCCCAGGTCGTGCACAATGTGGAGGATGGAATCCGGTTTACAAACACCATCGGCTATCCGGTTGTGCTTCGCCCCGCGTTTACCTTAGGCGGCAGCGGCGGCGGAATTGCCCACAATGAGACCGAACTGGTGAAAATCCTGGAAAACGGCCTGCGGTTAAGCCGTGTGGGCGAAGTGCTGGTAGAGCGCTGCATTGCCGGCTGGAAAGAAATCGAATATGAAGTGATGCGGGACGCGGCAGGAAACTGTATCACGGTTTGCAATATGGAAAATATCGACCCGGTGGGCGTACACACAGGCGACTCCATCGTAGTGGCGCCGTCCCAGACCCTGGGCAACCCGGAATACCAGATGCTGCGTACTTCCGCGCTGAATATTATCAGTGAATTAAAGATCACCGGCGGCTGCAATGTACAGTATGCCCTGAACCCGGACAGCTTTGAATACTGCGTCATCGAGGTGAATCCCCGTGTCAGCCGTTCTTCGGCGCTGGCATCCAAGGCAACGGGCTATCCCATTGCGAAAGTGGCAGCCAAGATTGCCCTGGGTTACACACTGGATGAGATCAAGAACGCGATCACAGATAAAACCTACGCAAGCTTTGAGCCCATGCTGGATTACTGCGTGGTAAAGATTCCCCGCCTGCCCTTTGATAAATTCATTACCGCGAAACGGACCCTGACCACACAGATGAAGGCCACCGGCGAGGTAATGAGCATCTGCACCAATTTTGAAGGCGCGCTGATGAAGGCCATCCGTTCGCTGGAACAGCATGTGGATTCCCTGGTAACCGATGAGTATTCCGGCCTGTCTTATGAAAAACTCATGGAACGGCTGGCAGTGGTGGATGACAGGAGAATCTGGGTGATCGCGGAAGCAGTCCGCCGCGGGGTTTCCTACGACAAAATCTACGAGATTACAAAAATCGACCGCTGGTTCATCGATAAAATAGCCATTCTGGTGGAGATGGAAGGCCGTCTGCGCAGCGAAGAGCTGACACCGGAACTGCTCCGGGAAGCGAAACGCATCGAATTCCCGGACGGCGTCATTGCCTCCCTGACAGGCAAATCAGAAGAAGAAGTCAGACAGATGCGCCATGCCAACGGCATCACCGCATCCTTCAAAATGGTGGATACCTGCGCAGCGGAATTTGAGGCAGCCACACCCTACTACTATTCCTGCTATGACGGTGAGAATGAGGCCATGGAAACGCATCCGAAAAAGAAAGTGCTGATTCTGGGATCCGGCCCCATCCGCATCGGCCAGGGAATTGAGTTTGATTTCTGCTCGGTTCACTGTACCTGGGCTTTTGCGAAACGCGGCTATGAGACCATTATCATCAACAACAATCCGGAGACGGTATCCACAGATTTTGACATTGCGGACAAGCTGTATTTTGAGCCGCTGACTCCGGAAGATGTGGAAAATGTGGTAAATATCGAAAAACCGGACGGCGCTGTCGTGCAGTTCGGCGGACAGACAGCCATCAAACTGACCGAAAGCCTGATGAAAATGGGCGTGCCGATTCTGGGAACCCGGGCAGAGGATGTGGATGCAGCGGAAGACCGGGAACTCTTCGATCAGATTCTGCAGAAAACCGGTATCCCACGGGCGGCCGGCGGTACGGTATTTACTTCCGCGGAGGCAAAAGAAGTAGCAAACCGTCTGGGCTATCCGGTATTGGTGCGGCCTTCCTATGTACTGGGCGGCCAGGGCATGCACATTGCCTTTAACGATGGTGAAATCGTGGAATTTATTGATGAGATCAACAAGATCGCCCAGGATCACCCGATTTTGATTGATAAATATCTGATGGGAAAGGAAATTGAAGTAGATGCCGTCTGCGACGGCACCGATATCCTGATTCCGGGTATTATGGAGCATATCGAGCGTACCGGCGTGCATTCCGGAGACAGTATTTCCGTATATCCGGCGCCCACCATCAGCGAAGAAGTCAAAAAAACACTGGTGGACTATACCGGACGCCTGGCACAGGCGCTCCACGTGGTGGGACTGATCAACATCCAGTTTATCGTGATGCATGACGAGGTATATGTGATCGAGGTAAATCCCCGTTCTTCCAGAACGGTACCTTATATCAGCAAGGTAACCGGTATTCCCATCGTCGATCTGGCAGCACGTGTCATTATGGGTGAGACCATACGCGGCATGGGATATGAGCCGGGACTGGCACCGGAGGCGGATTATATTGCCATCAAGATGCCCGTCTTCTCCACAGAGAAGCTGCGGGGTGCAGAGATCAGCCTGGGACCGGAGATGAAATCCACCGGCGAATGTCTGGGCATTGCAAAGAATTTCAACGAAGCGCTGTACAAGGCATTTCTCGGCGCCGGCGTCCGTCTGCCGAAATACAAGCAGATGATTATGACGGTCAGAGACGCGGACAAACCGGAGGCAGTGGGAGTCGCAAAGCGGTTTGAAAAGCTTGGCTACCGAATCTACGCCACCAGGAGTACGGCCCGTTATCTGCAGGAGCACGGCGTGGATGCCCGTCAGGTAAACAAGATCTCACAGGAATCTCCTACGGTAATGGACCTTCTGCTGGGACATAAAATCGATCTTGTCATCGACACACCGACCCAGGGACGGGACAAGAGCCGGGACGGATTCCTGATCCGGCGTACGGCTATTGAGACGGGAATTAACTGCCTGACTTCCATGGATACCGCGAACGCCCTGGCCCGCAGCCTGGAGACCGCGCAGGATTCCATGACCATGATTGATATCGCAAAAGTAAAAAATCTGTAAACAGAGCGCAGCAGAGCCGCCGGAGTATCCCCGGTGTCTCTGCTGTATTTTTTATGGCCCGCTGCGGCATCTGACTGCAAAATATAAGAATCTTCTCATTTCATATAAAGAAACACTCAGCGAAAGTAAAAAAGCAGGTCTGGCACACATATTGCAAATGCGCTTAAACACTGGAAAAATCGATTTTGTACAGGATTAAGTTCAATAAAATCATCTTGTACAATTGCAATAAGATAGGGAAAGTGGTATTATTATTTCCAGATAGAATGTTAAATAATTATCAGAGTTTGCATGTGATCTCTTGAAACTAGTTAACAAAAAGCAGGCAGAATATTGCCGTTTCTTATTCGATTTTGCCAAAAGTCGAGTTGCATATTTGCGGTTGAAGTGGTAGTATTTATATGTCTAGCGTTGGTCTGTGCTGCAAAGTGCGGATCAGGTAAAAAGTTCAAAAAGGAGAGAAGAATAATGGCAAACAAAGTTGTATTAGCAGGCGCATGCCGTACTGCTATCGGTAAAATGGGTGGACAGTTTGGTAATACTCCGGCAGTAGAGCTGGGATCTGTTGTTATCAAAGAAGCAGTGAACCGCGCCGGCATCAAACCTACCGATGTAGATGAGGTAATGATGGGCTGTGTTATCCAGGCTACCCTGGGACAGAACCCGGCACGTCAGGCATCCGTAAAAGCCGGTATCCCGGTTGAGACACCTGCATTTACCCTGAATGTAGTTTGCGGTTCCGGTCTGAAATGTGTGAACGAAGCAGCCAACATGATCATGGCTGGCCAGGCAGACGTAGTTGTTGCAGGCGGTATGGAGAGCATGTCCATGGCACCTTTCGCACTGCCGAAAGCACGTTTCGGATACAGAATGTTCAACAATACCTTAGTTGACTGCATGGTTAACGATGCACTGTGGGATGCATTTAACAACTATCATATGATGATTACCGCAGAGAATATCTGCGATCAGTGGAAACTGACCCGTGAGGAACTGGATGAGTTCGCAGCAGCTTCTCAGCAGAAAGCAGTAGCAGCTCAGGAGAACGGTGCATTCAAAGATGAGATCGTTCCGGTTCCGGTTAAGAAGAAAAAAGAAACCGTTATGGTAGATACCGATGAGGGACCTCGTCCGGGCACAACCGCAGAAAGCCTCAGCAAGTTAAAATGCTGCTCCGGCAAAGAAGGCGGACTGGTTACAGCAGGTAACGCTTCCGGTATCAACGACGGCGCTGCTGCAGTCGTTCTGATGAGCGAAGAGAAAGCAAAAGAACTCGGCGTAAAACCGATGGCTACTTTCGTAGCAGGCGCACTGGCTGGCTGCGATCCTAAGATCATGGGTATCGGACCTGTTCCGGCTACCAAGAAAGCATTAAAGATCGCCGGCCTTACAATGGATGACCTGGGACTGTATGAAGCAAACGAAGCATTCGCTGCTCAGTCTGTTGCAGTAGGCAAAGAGCTTGGCTTTGACCCTGCAAAATTAAACGTAAACGGCGGCGCAATCGCGCTCGGACATCCGGTTGGAGCTTCCGGATGCCGTATCCTTGTAACACTGCTGCATGCGATGGCTAAGAGACCGGAAGTAAAATACGGTCTGGCTACTCTGTGCATCGGCGGCGGCATGGGCTGCGCTACCATCGTAGAAAGAGCATAATTTCATTCGAATCAGAATGTAAGATACGATTCAGATGACAGAACGGGGGAGTCCTGACCCGGGCTCCCCTTACTCTGAATCCTGCAAAGTATACAGGGTCAGCGCTTGTTCGGTGAGGATAAGAATTTATTCTGTCATAGGACGGAATCCTGCGGGATTCCGTATTATGAGAGCGTAGGTTTGTTCCAGTTGCATTTAACTGCCTCCGCAGTTAATGATATATGACTTTAAAAAAATTTTATATTTTAAGGAGGACTTCAGAATGAAAGTTGGAGTAATTGGCGCAGGAACAATGGGCAGTGGTATTGCTCAGGCATTTGCAACAACCGAAGGATATGAAGTATATCTGTGTGACATCAATGATGAATTTGCGGCAAATGGCAAGAAAAAGATTGAGAAATCTCTTACCAAATTAGTAAGCAAAGGAAAAATGGAAGAAGCTGCAAAAGATGCAGTTCTTGCTAAGATCACTACAGGTACCAAAGATATTTGTACAGAGGCTGACCTGATCGTTGAGGCAGCTCTGGAAGTAATGGAAATCAAACAGCAGACATTCAAAGAGCTGCAGGACATCGTTCCGAAGACCTGTATGTTCGCAACCAACACCTCTTCCCTGTCCATCACAGAGATCGGCGCTGGTCTGGACCGTCCGGTAATCGGCATGCATTTCTTCAATCCGGCTCCTGTAATGAAACTGATTGAGGTTATCCAGGGCGGAAACACACCGGATGAGATGAAAGACAAGATTGTTGAAATCGCAAAAGCAATCGGCAAGACTCCGGTAGAAGTAAAAGAGGCTCCGGGCTTTGTTGTGAACCGTATCCTGATCCCTATGATCAACGAGGCAGTTGGCATCTACGCAGAAGGCATCGCTTCCGTAGAGGGTATTGATACCGCTATGAAACTGGGCGCAAACCATCCGATGGGCCCGCTGGCTCTGGGCGATCTGATAGGTCTGGATATCTGCCTGGCTATCATGGATGTTCTGTACAATGAGACCCATGATTCCAAATACCGCGCACATGTACTGCTTCGTAAGATGGTACGTGCCGGCAAGCTGGGCCGTAAGACCGGAATCGGTTTCTACGATTACAGCAAATAAAACCGCAGACACGGTGGATACACAGGACAGAGGGTTTTCCCTCTGTCCTTTTTTACGTGCGCCCGCCAGGGAATCTGAAGCAATCAGCCGCCTCCAACCCCTATTTACGCAGAATTTACATACACTATAGACAGACGGAAGAGCTGTTTTGTACAATTGATCCATAGCAGAGAAATGAATGAAGCAGAGCCGGCAAGAAGCCCGTGTGCTGACGGACTGTGGATGCTGCCGGAGAAAGAACAGTGGGAGATAGCAAATGAGTCTGATCTATATTGTGGAAGATGATACCAATATCCTGGAGATTGAAGAATTCGCGCTGACCAGCAGCGGCTATGAAGTCCGCGGCTTCGGAAATGCCAATGATTTTTATGAAGCACTGAAGGAAGACCGGCCTTCTCTGGTGCTTCTGGATGTGATGCTGCCGGATGAAGACGGACTTGAGATCCTGGAGAAATTAAGAAAATCCAGGGAAACGGTCATGATACCGGTGATTATGGTGACCGCCAAAACCACAGAAATCGACAAAGTCCGAGGGCTGGATATGGGGGCGGACGATTATATCAGCAAACCCTTCGGCGTCCTGGAACTGATCGCCAGGGTAAAGGCCCTGCTTCGCCGCAGTTCCGATGTGCTGGACACTTCGTACTATGAGTTTGAGGATATTGTCCTGGATGACAAAAAACATGAAGTACAGACCGCAGAGGGAAAAGTGGAACTGACCTTTAAAGAGTATCAGCTGCTGAAAATGCTGATGCAGTATCAGGGCATGGTGGTGAAACGCAGCCACCTGATGGATGAAATCTGGGGCACGGATTTTACCGGTGAGTCCAGGACTCTGGACATGCATATTCGTACCCTGCGAAAAAAACTGGGAGATTCCGGCAGGTTTATTCAGACCGTGCGGAATGTGGGATATGCGTTAAATCACACCGATGAGGCATAGGATGGACCGATGAAAACAAACAGAAGATACCGACAGGAAAATCACAGCGTGGGACTGAAGCGGAGGATCAACCGCAGATTTATCGGCATCGCGCTGCTGGCGATTGTGCTGACACTTTGCATGTCTTCGGTGGTGTATTTTCGCTATATCAGAAATCTGGAAATCTCCAATCTGCGCAATCAGATGGAAATTCTTTTGCAGTCCGGAAAACTGGATCACGGGATTCAGGCGGAAGAACTGAACAAACTTTACGGGATGGAGACCAGAAACCTGCGCCTGACCATTATCAAGCAGGACGGCACCGTACTTTATGACAGTGAGGCGGACTCCGCCAAACTGGAAAACCATCTGACCCGTCCGGAGATCCGGCAGGCAATTTCCAGCGGTTCCGGTTCCGATGCCCGCCGTTCAAATACAGTGGGGGCGATTTCTTTTTATTACGCGAAACGCATGAGCAATGGCAATATTGTGCGGATTGCCACGGAGATCGGATATCTTTGGAATATTCTTGTGATTCTCATGCCCAGTATGTTTATTATTTTTGTTGTGATCTGGCTGATCTGCCTGTTTCTGGGATATGGGATGACGAACCGGATTCTTCGTCCCATCCGGACACTGGCGTCGGACCTGGACGATGCGGAAAAGATTGAAACCTATGAAGAAATCCAGCCTCTGATTGAAAAAATTTCCACACAGCATCAGCAGCTGAAAAAAAGCGCGCGAATGCGTCAGGAATTTACCGCAAATGTTTCCCATGAGCTGAAGACACCGCTGACTTCCATTTCCGGATATGCGGAGCTGATTGAGACTGGATTGGCTTCCGGAAAAGATATCAAACGGTTTTCCCGGGAGATCTGCAAAAATTCCGAGCGTATGCAGGGACTGATTACAGACATTCTGCATCTGTCCGAACTAGATTCTTCGGATGGAGAGATTGAAAAGACGCCGCTGGATCTGAAAAAGCTGGCGGAAGATACCAGAGATCTGCTGCAGATGACTGCCGAGCAGTATCAGGTGGATGTCATCGTAGACGGAAAGCCGCAGATCGTTGCCTGCAACCGACGTATGATGGACGAATTGGTCTACAATCTGTGCGACAATGCCATTCGCTATAATGAGCCCGGTGGAAAAGTGTGGATTCACACGGGAGAGACAGACGGAAGGGCCTATCTTGCGGTGCAGGATACAGGCATTGGGATTCGAGAGGAAGAACAGGACCGGATTTTTGAGCGGTTTTACCGGGTGGATAAGAGTCGTTCCCGTCAGACCGGCGGCACAGGCCTGGGACTTGCAATCGTCAAACATATCGCAGCCCTGCATCGGGCAGAGATATTGATTGACAGCAAACTGGGCGTTGGAACCACGATAGAGATCCGTTTCCCCTCACAAAAAGAAGGGAGAAAGAGCTGAAAGATACAGAGAAAAGGCATGCAGCTTCTGGCCGGCAGGGATCAGGGATCCCGGGTCAGATACAGCATGCCTTTTTCTTCATCGATCCGGCCTTCCGGAAAGAGTCCCCGCTGTATCATGCGGCGAAGCTGCCGGCAGGTGTTTGCGGCGGGTTCCCCGCAGGATTCTGCCAGTTCTGCTATGGGCAGACAGACGCGGGGGCCGATTTTGCTGATATAGGTATAAAAGCGGATGTACCAGCGAAAGCGCCGCCAGCCCAGGACAAAGAGCAGGATACCGACCGGAAGCAATACCGCCAAGATCCGGACCGCGGTAAAGGCATAGGCGTTGAGTGTATGAGAAATCTGAAACACAGCCAGAAAGACCAAGCCTGCAGCAGAGACGCAGGCGGCTGTCAGGCCGGTGGAAACCAGCAGAGAGACAAATACACTCTTTTCCGGCGCAATCGGGTAGGGCAGCGTACTGCGCAGATCCTGCTCCTGGGTTTCAGCTTCGTCGTTTTCCGGCCGGGGGCTTTTATATGGGAAAAACGGGTGAAATTTCATGGACAGTTCCTCCTTCGGGCACCTTCTGCAGATGCGTCTGCTAGACAGTTTACTCATTATAGATGTTTTTTGTGAAAAATACAATGGACTTCCCGGCCGGTGATCGTGTTCATACCGGAGGATTTGTGCTAAACTGTTGGTGTAGATTGATGAAATAAAAGAGAGGTTGCAGAGGTATGTATCGAGATATAGCAAAACTGATTATGTACGGAGATATCAGCAAGGATACGGTTTTGTATCAGATGGGGGAAATCTTTAGAAAATTCGAGACCCGGGAGGTGTCCAACGCGGCGCTGACCCGGGAAGTCTATACGGCCGTCAAGCATCTGCTGACGGTGGCCACGGATTATGGATTTGATAAAAATCTGTGGCACAACTACCTGACCTATTTCCTGATTATGAATGAAAATCCCTTCAGCATTACCTGCGAAAAAGTAGGGGCAAACGACGGCAGCGTCAATCATTTCGCGAAAAATGATTTCCAGGTGTTCCGCCGGCTGTTTGATTTTGACTTTTCCGAAATCGAGCAGGAACTGCAGATCGACTGCTTTTCACAGATTTCTGACTACCATGCCATCGAGAAAAAGGAACTGATGTACAACCGCAACGTCAGCGAAAAAGTCCAGGCACTCAGCCACCGGCTGGAGCAGGCAGCGGACGACGAGGCATTTTTCCGTGAAATGACAGGATTCTATCATGATTTCGGCGTGGGAATGTTTGGCTTGAACAAGGCATTCCGGATTCAGGACCGCCAGGATGGCGCCCTGGAATTTCTGCCCATCAACAATATGGATACGGTTATGCTGGATGACCTGATCGGCTACGAAATCCAGAAAAAGAAGCTTACCGACAATACAGAAGCCTTTGTGGAAGGCCGCAAAGCCAATAATGTGCTGCTGTTTGGCGACAGCGGCACCGGCAAGTCCACCAGCATCAAAGCCATTGTAAATGAATACTATCCCCGGGGTTTGCGTATGGTGGAGATCTACAAGCATCAGTTCAAGGATCTCTCCAACGTGATCGCGGCGTTAAAAAACCGCAACTACCGGTTTATTATCTATATGGATGACCTGTCCTTTGAGGACTTTGAAATTGAATACAAGTTTTTAAAGGCAGTGATCGAAGGCGGCGTGGAAACCAAGCCGGACAACATCCTGATCTATGCCACATCCAACCGCCGGCATCTGATCAAGGAGAGCTGGAACGACCGGGACGATATGGAGAACACCGGCGGCGGCATGCACCGTTCCGATACCATGCAGGAGAAGCTGTCACTGGTGAACCGGTTTGGCGTGACCATCAATTACTCCAAACCATCCCAGAAGGAATATTTCCAGATCGTTACGGAGCTGGCGCGCAAACAGGGCGTGCATATGGAGGAAAAAGAGCTCTGCGCGGAAGCCAACAAGTGGGAACTGTCCCACGGAGGCATTTCCGGCCGTACGGCACAGCAGTTTGTCAACTATCTGCTGGGACAGCAGAAATAGCATAAAAAACAAAAGACAAGGAGAGGGTGACTATGAAGATCGAATTTCTCGGCGCGGCGCATGAAGTGACGGGCAGCTGCCATTACCTGAGTATTGGGGATTACAATGTACTGGTAGACTGCGGCATGGAACAGGGGCCGGATATTTATGAAAATCAGGATATCCCGGTGAATCCGTCATCGATTGACTATATCTTTGTAACCCATGCCCATATTGACCATTCCGGCCTGCTGCCGCTGATTACACAGCGGGGCTTCCGAGGCAGGATTTTCGCGTCGACCGCTACCGCGCAGCTGTGCAATATCATGCTGAAAGACAGCGCCCACATTCAGGAGACAGAGGCGGAATGGAAGAACCGCAGGGCAAGACGTGCCGGCAAACCGGAAGTTGTGCCGATGTACACCCTTCAGGACGCGGAGGCAGCTCTTCGGCTGTTTGTTCCCTGCTCGTATGATCAGAAAATCGAGGTTTGCGACAGCATTACCATACGTTTCCGGGACGCGGGGCATCTGCTGGGATCGTCTTTTATTGAAATCTGGGCGAAAGAGAACGGCGAGGAAGTCAAGCTGGTCTTCTCCGGCGATCTGGGCAACGGCAACCGAGCCCTGATCCGTGACCCGGAGGTGCCGGAATCCGCAGATTATCTGGTGATAGAATCCACTTACGGAGACCGGATCCATGATACGCCGCCGGACTATGCGGTGGAACTTGCCAAAGTCATGAGCAGTACTTTCAGCAGAGGCGGCAATCTGGTGATTCCCGCGTTTTCTGTGGGACGTACCCAGGAGATGCTTTATTATCTGCGGGAAATCAAACAGAAGGATCTGCTGCCGGGATATAGAAATTTTGAAGCATACGTGGACAGTCCGCTGGCCATTGAAGCCACGCATATTTTTAATGAAAATGTGCTGGAATGCTTCCGGGAGGAAGACAAGGCTATGATTCAGCAGGGTGTGAACCCGATTATGTTCAAAGGGCTGAATACAGCCGTGACCAGCCAGGACTCCATGGCCATCAATATGGTGCAGAAGCCCCACGTCATCATTTCCGCTTCCGGCATGTGTGAAGCCGGCCGGATCCGCCACCATCTGAAGCACAATCTGTGGCGGCCGGAGTGCACGATTCTGTTTGTGGGATATCAGGTGCCCGGCACACTGGGCTACAACCTGCTGCATGGAGCCAAGGAAGTCAAGCTGTTCGGCGAGAAAATCCACGTAGCCGCCCAGATTGTCAACCTGCCCGGAATCAGCGGACACGCGGACCGCAATCACCTGACGGAATGGGTGCGCGAGATCGGACAGAAGCCGAAGCATATCTTTGTGGTCCACGGGGAAGACAAAGTCACGGACAGTTTTGCCGAGTATCTGGCAGGAGCGACCGGCATCCCGTGTACGGCGCCTTACAGCGGCGATGCCTATGATCTGCTGACGGATACCTGTATCGCGGTAGGCGACCGCAAACGGATCGAAAAGAAGAAAAAGAAACGCAGCACTGCGGTACAGGATCGTCTGCTGGCGGCTGCCGAGCGCCTGCTGGCCATTGCGGGCCGATCCAGTGAACTGGCAAACAAAGACCAGGCCAAATTCGCGGATCAGATCAATGCGCTATGCGATAAGTGGGATAAATAAAATGTAACAAAGCGTAAGGAATTTTTAACATATTATTCATACTAAAATGGTACACTATTCAATATGCAGCAGATTGTTAGAAAGGATTCATGAGAGGTAGAGAGTTTTGAAACACACAGAAAGGAAAGATGTGCTCCGTCTGGCAGTGATTGTGGCGGCTGTGGTGGTAATCTGCGTGATTTTTCATGCAGCCGGCAAACGCCTGAGCCGGACACCGGTCATCAAACTGGCCGGGAAAAAGACCGTACAGATTACAATGGGTACGGATTATGATGATGATGGAGCCACTGCGACTCTGGGAGACAAAAACATTACCGGCCGCATTATAAAGACTGACAATCTGAATACAGACAAAGTCGGAACCTATCAGATCACCTATACGGTAAAACGTTTTAAGCAAAGCTACTCCGTGACCCGGACCGTAAAAGTGAGCGATAAGGAAAAACCGGTGCTTACGCTGAAGGGATCTGCCAGCCAGACGGTGACACTGGGGGAAAAATACGAAGACCCGGGGTACACCGCTACAGATGATTCCGACGGTGATGTGACAGCGAAGGTGAAGGTCAGCGGATATGTGGATCCCTATCTGGCAGGGGACTACCGGCTGAAGTATCAGGTCTCGGACCGTTCCGGCAATACGGCCACCGCGGTGCGCAGGATTAAAGTCAAAGGACCGGCGAAAAAAGACGGAAAGAGCATCATATACCTGACCTTTGATGACGGACCCAGCACCAAGGTTACGCCGAAAATCCTGAATACACTGAAAAAATATAACGTAAAGGCCACCTTTTTTGTGATTAATTACGACAAGGAGACGCTGCCGATCCTGAAACAGGAGGTTTCCGACGGCCATACGGTGGCTGTGCACAGCTATACCCATGATTACGCGAAGATTTATCAGTCGGTGTCCGCGTTTATGGAAGACAACCACAAGCTGCGGGACAAGCTCACAAAAGATACGGGCATCAAGCCCACACTGATGCGGTTCCCCGGCGGAAGCTCCAATACCATCAGCCGCAGATACCACAAGGGAATCATGAAGAAGCTGGTGGAAGAAGTCACGGAAGACGGATACAATTATCTGGACTGGAATGTGGACTCCACGGACGCCTCCGGCAATAATGTTCCGGTGTCAAAGATTGTCAGCAGCGTGACCGGCGAACTGGAAAAAGGACGGAGCAACGTGGTCCTGTGCCATGATACCAATGCAAAGGAAACGACTGCAAAGGCTTTGCCGAAGATCATACAGTATGGCCTGAAACACGGATATACGTTTGCGGCATGCAGTGATGATATGTATATGGCGCACCAGAATGTGCTGAACTGATGCGTTTTCGGTTTCCGCGGGAAGTTCGCGGAAAACAGCAGCATTGGATCTGCCGGAAGATTACGAAAGAAATGAGGCGCGGTTCCCGCCGAAATGGGGAACCGGCGCCTCATTTGCCATACTCAGCGCTCCTGAATAATCTGAATGTCCAGACCGTCAGGATCTTTGATAAAAAAGAAGCTGGTGCGGGGATTGGGAGATATGACGGATCCCGGCTTGTATCCCAGTTCCTGCATGCGGACAAAAGCGGCATCCAGGTCATCTGTGCGGAAACCGATGGAGATGCCGCCGCCGTAGTAGAGTCTGCCAGCGGTATGCACCAGTTCAATATTGACGGATCCGGTGTCATCACTTAAAAATACGATGGCGTGATCCGGCTGGTCCCGGAGATCCCGGACAATATGCAGTCCCAGGATATCCTGATAGAAGGAAACAGATTCGTTTAAATTTTTTACCATGATCGTTGTGTGAGCAATCTGCATAAAAACACACCTTCCTTTCGACGGTTTTGTGTTAGTTTTCCTGAATTCAGTGTGACATAATTTCTGCTGTTTCGCAAGTGAAATTCCCTGCGGAAACAGGGAAATTTGCAGGAACCCGTGTTTTATGGTAGAGTGTACTCCATAGGAATCGATCAGAAGGAAGAGGGATAAAATGAAAGATTTGCTGGATTCCCACACACATTCGATTGTGAGCGGCCATGCATACAGTTCTATGAATGAGATGATCGCGGCAGCCGTGGAGAAGAAGCTTTCTCTGCTGGCGATTACCGAGCATGCGCCGGCCATGGATGGATCCTGTCAGAAGTTGTATTTTAAAAATCTGAAGATCCTTCCGCGGAAGCGGGGGGACTTGTGGACGCTTTTCGGCGCAGAATTAAATATCCTGAACAAAGAGGGAGAAGTGGACCTGGACGGGGATGTGCTCAAGGAAGTGGATGTGGCCATTGCCAGCATACATCCGCCTACCTACCATTCCGCATCCAATGCGGAGGACAATACGACCGCCTATATCCGTGCCATGAGCAATCCCTGCATCAACATCATCGGCCATCCGGACGACGGCAGATATCCGGTAAATTACGGGGAACTGGTGCGTGCGGCCAAGGCTTACCATGTGCTGTTGGAAGTGAACAATTCTTCTTTCCTTCCAACCAGCAGCCGGACAGACACAAGAGACAACTGCAGAGCCATGCTGGAGGAGTGCATGCGCTATCAGGCGCCGGTGATTATCAATTCCGATGCCCATGCGGATTTTCAGGTGGGAGCGCATGAGGAAGCGTGGAAATTGATCCATGAGATGGAATTTCCGGAGGAACTGATTGCCAATACCAGTCTGGACCTGTATTTTTCCTATCTGAACTACAATCCGCTGTTTACCTTATAAGGAAATCCTTTACTTTACAACTTTAATATGCTAAAATTTCATGCAGGAGGCGTAAAGGATGAGCAAAACAGTTAGAACCGAGGCGGTAGCCCATTTGTTTGACGCGATTCTTTCCTTGAAAAACCGGGAAGAGTGCTTTACTTTTTTTGAAGATGTATGTACCATCAATGAGCTGCTGTCATTGTCTCAGCGGTTTGAAGTGGCTTATATGCTGCGTCAGAAAAAGACGTATCTGGACATTGCAGAGAAGACCGGGGCATCCACCGCGACCATCAGCAGAGTGAACCGGTCGCTGAATTACGGCAACGACGGGTACGATATGGTATTCGCCCGGATCAGCAGGGAAGACCTGCAGGAAGAATCCGCCGGCGAGTGACCGTAGAGCAGAATGTGCACAGAAAGAAAATGGAGAAGCTGTCAGACTGGCAGCTTCTCTTTTATGATACCGGAGCATGTTCCGGAGACATTGAAAAAGGAGAACAGAATTGAGCAAATACGATATGTTAAATCCGGAACAGCGGGAAGCGGTATTCTATACGGAAGGCCCGCTTCTGATCCTTGCGGGTGCCGGATCCGGAAAAACCAGAG
>OCVV011270061.1_pt1 | contig 16964 bp, 10 predicted proteins | sample 1539721 | NCBI WGS metagenome assembly OCVV01 (sample SAMN02144230, study PRJEB22623) | gut metagenome | biome: sheep rumen | host: Ovis aries | place: New Zealand | reverse complement strand
ACTAATTCCAGGATAACCTGCGTCTGTTACAACCGCAATATCAAGTCCTTCTTTTAATTCCTTAATAATTTCCATATATTTCTTATCTTCATTAAACATATGGTAACTCTTTAACACTTTATGAATATCGTAATGAGCAAGTAGCATTCTAGTATTTCTCGTATCTTCACAATAAATGTGATCAACATTTCTCAATGTCTCCAATGCTCTCAAAGTCATATCTTGCATATTTCCAATTGGTGTTGGAATCAAATATAGCTTTCCCATACTTCTCTCCTAATTAATTCTTGGTCCCTTAGATAATATTAAACTAGCTAATTCACTATTTGTATAATCAGCACTAACAGTGTGTAAATATGTATCAGTATGCTGTGTAGCAGTAAATAGACCACATAAATTACTCAAATAAAAACCTCTTATCTCAGTTGAATCCCAATCAAAGCCTTCACTTTCTGGATCCATATTTCCATTATCAGTTACTTCTGCTATCGCTTTACATAACCAAAGCCACTTATTGTACATTTCACTGTTTTTCATCATGTTGCTAAAATCAACTGAATTCATGTATTTAGTATCTACTTTATCAGCAGTTACACTAACACCAGTAGTATTATATAAATCATTTAACCAGACAGCACTTAATTCAGACACAGTTGGATATAATTTATCCCATTCTACCCACTGTGCAAATACTTTAGTATTCGCTGTAGCAACAGTAATATCATTATTATCATTATCTTTCCAACCGACAAATTTATATCCATCTCGAGTAATGTCAGTTGGTAATTCAATAGCTTCGCTTGAAGCATAAACTAATCTCACTCTTCCAACTCCAGGAATATGGTCTAAAGCATATTTAACTCTTTCACTAGTAAACCAATGATATATTTCATTAAAGTTTGTTTGTAATGTATCTCCATCAAAATAGAAAAACTTAGCTGTGTCTACGATTGATGCCCAATTAGAATAAAAGAAATCATTACCATGAGGATCACTTTGACTATATCCTTCATCAGTTCTCCAATAAGCAAAGAATGTAACTAAATGTTCAATGAAATCATGATATTTACCTTGCTTCCAAATGTAACCAATAAAAGTTGATGTAGGTTGATTCTCTGCTACTCCATTTTCATCTTTTGTAAGATAATATTTACCAAATGCACTTCCAATAGTTGTCATTTCATTTCTATCTCCATACTTAAATGTCATCATAAAAGTATCGAAATCTTCAAATGAGTTTATATTATATGTACTCAATTCTCTTGCCTTCTTACTAACAAGAAAATCATAAAAATCTCTGTAGTAAGCTTTCCTCAAATCTTCTTTAGTTTGATAACAATCATATCCAAAGTCGTATTCCACATGAATCTTACCATCATCCTTTGCACTAAACTTAGCAAATAAAGTAAGTTCACTTGTGACAGCACTATCTAAATCATACTTTACATCGTTTAAATACCAACCATCAAAATCAAATCCATCTTTTGAAGGAACAGGAAGTCCTTCAACTTTATTATTATATTCAACACTTACACTATTTTCTATTCCGTCAACAACATAATAAACTGTATATTTATTTATTTCATATATTGCTACTAATGTAATGTCTTCATATACTTTATTACTAAAATCAAATATATCATTATTACATTCCCAATGCTTAAATGTATAACCAGTCTTTGAAGGTTTATCAGGTTCAGAAACAACTTTCCCTGCTTTTATTTGTACTACATTAATGCTTCCATCATTATCAAATGTAACTTTGATATCATTTGCTTCATATTTAGAAAACAAATTTATATCTTCTTTAATTGGAGTATTAAGATCAAATACCACTTTTTCATCATTTACAATTTGATACCAATATAAAAAGGTATATCCTTTTATCTCACGAACAATTGGTGTATTTATTTTGTCACCATATTTAACTCTTTGGTTTTGTGAAATAGTAGCACTTTTATCTATATCAAATGTAACAGTAAAATATGTGTATTCATATCTTGATTCAATCTCATAATCTTTATTAATTGGAGTTGAAAAATCAAATCTATTATCTTCTCCTTTGATAAACCAACCTAAAAAACTAGCACCCTCTAATTCTATACATTCCCTTGCAGGAACTAATTCTCCTGCTTTAACTTTAATTTCATCATCATCAATTTTAACTGTAAAGTAAACATCTTCATCACTATTATTATTTTGGTTATTTTCATTACCATTGTTATTATCAGATTGCTTACCATTATCGACTATATTATTATTTCCATATAATTCATTAATATCACATCCACTAACAAATACAAGTGTTAGTAATATTAAAACAAAAAATACTCTTTTTAAAATAAACTTATTATTTTTCATACTATTCATTACCTACTCTAACATTATACTATATTAATTCTTAAATTCATAATAAAAACTAAGTTAATATCTTAACTTAGTTTTTACTTAATTAATTAATATTCTCATCTAACCAATTAATTCTATTAATTGTCCATCTTCTTAAGTACTCAACGTGCTCTTTCCACGTCTTAAGTTTATAAATTTCAGCGCTTTCTACGTTAAGCTTAGTGCCTAAAATCTTAAATCTTTCATAGTTTCTATTATATGAATCTTCATAAAGTAATGCTTCATCTAATGTTTTATTGACACATTCGATTAATTTATTTTTTACCTCACTTAATCTGCTTTTGGCTAATTCTTTAAATTCAGGTATTTGCATTAAATTAATAAACAATTCACTAGCTGTCTTAGTATCCAAATTCTTATCAAACCATTCAGATACATACATTCCTTTATATGTCTGATCTCCTCTATTAAGTCCACAGCTGAACTCTAAATCCCAAGGAGCAGTCAAATATACTTTTCCCTCTTTTTCTTTCACAAAATAAAATGATTGCCAACCAACATCGGTACTTTTAATTATTTCATCTAATAAATACATGTCCACAAATGAATCAACATCTGCATATTTTTTAAACTCATTTAAGTCGTGATTAAACACTGCTTCAAACATCTTGGTAAAATAATTAGATACATATTTAACTTGTTCTCTAAACATCTCTTCACTAACCAAATCATCAGGATCAGGTGATTTAACACTAAAAGGATATTTAACACCATCTATTTTAAAATAATCAATTCCTTCAACTGCATTAGTAGGTTTATGTTGCCAATCAGTAATTGCATAAGCATCAAGTTCGATAATGTATCCAGTATCAACATAATCATAAGACTCATCAATATTCATCTTATCTTTTTCTGCTTTTGGTAGCTCAACTAAACTATATACACCCCTATATTCTCCATTAACAAATACTTCTAAATTGACACAAGATGTAACATAATAAATATTATCTAATACATTTGCCATTTCAAAACTCATCTTATTTCTATTTAAAGTTATATCTGTATAACTAGCAATAATAGCCCAATGCTTACTCTTACAATTACCAAATAAATTTTGTTTAGAATCAAACTTAATTCTATAACCTTTCTTTTCCTTGGCCCAACTCCAATTACCTCTTCCTCTAAATAGAAATTCTAAATCACTAAATTCATATTTCTCATCAGTATTACTAATACTCATCTTAGCTTTAACATAATCGACTTTACCAACACTTTCAAGTGATATAGGTAATTCAATATTCATAATCGGCATACTCAATTCTTCTTCTTCAAAAACAACCTTTAAATCGACATCATTATCATCTTTGATTACGAAAGTATCTTCACTTGATAAAGTTATACTTTCCCCATTATAAATAACATTAGTCATCTTATATCCAAACTCAGCATTATATGTAACCTTAACTACATCACCCTTAAATGTTTTAGTTTTATCAAGCTTAGCACTTCCTTTCCCTTCAACACTTACACTAATATTTACATATTTTTCTAAAACAGCTTTAATATTCATATCATCGATAACAATAAAATTTTCATCAACTTCTTCGCCATTATAAAACCAACCTAAAAGATTATATTCTTTTAAAGATACGATTGGAAATGATAAAAAATCACCTCTATAAAAAGATTCTTCTTTTATTGTTTCATCAATATTAAAAGTAACCGTTAATAATGCTTCTCCATAATATAATCTATGTTTAATAACATCTGTTTTAAATTGATCTTTAGTTCCAATATAATCTGGATATATTGCCTTATAAAAATCAAATGCATCAATTATTTTTAAATCATTTGAATTATATTCTATTTCACCTACATTGTATTCCACATCATCAATTATAACTATTAACTGTTCATCTTCAATTTTATATGACAAATACTCATTTTTCTTATTACAACCAATAAATATTATGAATAATAATATGAATAAAATAAAATTAATTTTCTTAATATATTTCATAGTTTTCCTCTATCTAATTATTATTACTTACATTATAGAACTTTCTATATAATTATGCAAAAAAACCGATACATAATGTATCGGATTAATAATTCAAAATATGGCGTCCCAGAAAGGATTCGAACCTTCGACACACGGCTTAGAAGGCCGTTGCTCTATCCAACTGAGCTACTGGGACATTCAACACTTAAAGATTATAACATCAATAAGTGTTAAAATCAACAAATATTTAATTTTTTATTAAAATTTGTTATATAGTTTTTAATTAATTACTTTCTACCAATTAGACATTAATGCACGATATACTGCATCACCAATTTGATAATAGCCAGCAGTTGTTGGATGCATACCCATAGCAGTTCCGTAAGGTTCCTTAACACTTGAATTTGTTGTGTTAACATTCTTTTGCTCATATGGCATATTGTATTCACTATCAAATTGAGCCTTGATATCAAGGTAACGCATGAATGATTTATATTCAGGTAATTTACACCAACTCTCTAAGAAATCACCATAATGATATACAGTTACTGCTTTACCATAGTTGTCAGAATAAGCTTGACTTATTTGATAATAAGCACCTAGACCAGCATAAGTCGATGTTAATGGTAAATTCATTAAACTAATTTTTGCATTTGGATATTCAGAATGAATTAAATCAATTAATTGTTTTGCTTGCTTAATAAATGTTGTATCAAATGTGAATTCAGTAAATGTTCCAGGTAAACCATTGAAAGTCATCATAATATAGAAATCAGTGATTTCTCCGAATCCATTTCTAGTACAATAATCTCTAATACTTGGATTAGTTCCATCTACTGTAAATGGAGAAACTGTGGAAGAATCATATTTACCTAAATAACTACTCCATTGCCATCCAGCTCTACCCTCATAATTGTATTGAACTGAGCTAACAGTCTTTTTAATAGTACCAACTGTTGTTGGAACACCACCAGCAGTTTTATATTTAGACATACTACGATATACCCAATCACCACTTGATGTTAAACTATCACCGATACAAAGAATTGTTTTTTCTTTGTTAGTTGTTTTCTTCTTATCAGCTACGATTAGTTTTGTAGAATCTTTTCCTAAAACAGCACCATTACTATCACAAACTTCTAAAGTTAAATCAAATGTTCCAGCAGCATCAGGAGTGAATTCAAAATATCTATTGAATGAATGTCCTCTATCTCCAGTTACCTTTAAATAATATCCATATGGATCAACAGCTCTAATAACTGAACGATAGAATAATTGGAATGTATCTCCAACTACTAAATAATATTGATCTGCTAAATATACTTTAATACTAGTATCATTAGTAGCAGACATATTTGCTACTTCACTTTCTAATTGACTCAATCTCGCTTCATCTTCAGTCAACTTTGTAGTTGTTTGTTTTGAAGTAGTTTTTAATCTATTAATTTCATTTTCAAGAGTTGCAATTCTATCTTCATAATCAACGATTACAGAATCATATTCTTCATTTGTAGCAGTTTGCTTTTCTAATGCATCTTCTAACTTAATGATTCTCTCTTCATAATCAGTTGATGTTTCACAACCAGCTAAACAAATTAAACATGCAGTTAAAATTGTTAATACTAAAACATTAAATACTTTTCTCATTTTTACGTTCTCCTTAAAAATTATTTACTCAATCCTTTTTTAATTGCACCAACAAGAGTTCCGGTTGTATCACAACCTAATTCCCAAGCCATAACACCAGCTAAATTCTTAGCTCTAACATAATTACACTTTTCTTCAACGCTTTTCGCATTGTCATAACTAATAAACTCTGTTCCTGCTTTATTCATAATATAAGGAACACATGCTTCCATATCATAATAATCATCATAATCATCATTATTCAAATAATTGCTTACGATATTATCATAGAATACACTCTTTCCACTTCCCCAAGAACCATCTGTCAATGTTTGCTTGATTCCATAGAAAGCAAGTCCAACTAAAATTTTACTGTTTTCAACTCCTAAGTTATTGTAAATTACAATACTTTCATCAATGCTACAAGAAACAAGACTCTTACCTGTTACTCTATATAAAGCATTTTGATAATGTTTTTCTGATTTTTCCATGCCATAAGCCATCATATTGATGTAATCTAAATATTGCTTTGAATTACCTAAATCATATGAAGGTGGTTGCCATTTACCAGCACCAATTGCTGCTGTTAATAAATAATTAGGATTCATTGTATTAAGCTTAGCATCAATCTTATTAGCCAAGTTAGTAAACCATGTTTCTTGACCACTCTTTGGTCTTTCCCAGTCAATATCAACTCCATCAAAACCAATTTCAGTAATCTTTGCTGCTAAGTTATTAACAACAGTATCAACTAAATTGTTTGCAGGATCTGCAAATGTGGTCCAACTTGATTCAGGTGCCATTGATAAAATTACATATACACCTTTTTCTTTAGCTTTTGGAATAATATACTCTTTTACATTATTAAAGAATTTAGTTCCAGTTAATTCACCAGCTTCATTTACAGTAGTAAATGCACAGAACAATATATCCATTGTATCAAATACTTCATCAGTTATTTTTGAATAATTTCTATAAACATAAGTTGAAGCAACACTTGTTGCCTTTTCAAGTTTATATCCAGGAACAGTTACATCAAATTCCACAGTTGCGTTTCTTGTAGCAAGTGTTAATGTTGCAGTTAGTTTTACAACAGTCTCTTTATATGGTCTAACTATTTTTCCATCATTACTGATAATAGTTTGTTCATCACTACTCCAAGTAATATTACTAATTCCAGAATATGAAGTTGGAAGTTTGAATGAAGTAAAATTTATTTCACTGAAATACTCATTCATTTCACTTTCAAATTCCGCATCATAATCATCTTTAATTTCCCATTTTGCGTACAATGTTAAATCACTTAAAATTAAAGTTCCTTCAAAATTGAATGAAGTCTCTTTAAAATTCTCTCCTTCTTTTTCAAACCAACCTAAGAACTTATATCCATCTTTTGTAGGATCAGCAGGTTTTTCAACTAATTCATCACCCTTCACAATCTTAAAATTGACGTTACTTCCACCATCACTATCGAATGTGACTTTATATGATTCTCTTTCCCATCTAGAAACTAACTTTATATCACTTTGAATTTTAAAACCTTTGAAAGAAAACTTTTCACTACTCACAACTCCATCAACCTCTTGATACCATCCTAAGAACTTATATCCAGCTTTCACTGCATTAAACTCTTCAGGAATTGTATTCTTTACATATCTTTCAACTCTTTCTGTATTATCAAATAATACATACGTAATTGATGCTAAGTTACTAGCTTCTTCCCATTTTGCTTTCAATGTCATATCAGCCTTAACAGGTAAACTGAAATCATATTTATTTCCTTGCTTAAACCAACCCAAAAATACATATCCTTCCTTTGTTGGTTCGCTAGGTTCTGTAACTGTATCATCAGCAGTAACCTTAACATTTTTATTTTCCAATCCATTTTCGTATACGAATGTCACAATATAATCTTCTTTATCAGTTGGTGTAAGAACAACCTTTGGTAACTTCTCACAAGCAACAAATAAAATACAACCTAATAGTAATAATACTATTAATAATACTTTGCTTCTAAATTTTTCCATTAACTTTTTCTCCCATGTTCTAACTTTGTTCTAATCAATTATTTTTCATTTCCATATATTTATCCATAAAGAATTCATATATTGCAACTTCACTTGCCCCATAAGCATAATTCTTAATTACTTTTAAACAAGGAATTTCAATTACTTCTGCGTTACCTTTTACATAATGACAAATGATAAAACATTTATCATTAAACATTTCATGTTCAATTAAATAATTTACTATCTCGCCAGTAACATTCATTCTATATGGTGGATCTAAAAACACATAATCAAATTTTATACCATCGACCCTTTTTAATGCTATTTTATAATCTGCATTAATAACACTAACATTCTTATCCTCATTTAATAATTGGATATTATATTTGATGACCGCTAAAGCATCTCTATTAAGTTCATTAATATAAGCATGTGTTGCACCACGGCTCAATGACTCAAGAGTTAATGCACCACTACCTCCAAACAAATCGAGAACTTCACCACCATCAAAATATGGACCAATTGTTTGGAAAACAGATTCCTTCATCTTATCCATCATTGGTCTAGTATTTAATCCATCTAAAGTTTTAAGAACTCTACTCTTATGTTTTCCAGTTATAATTCTCATAAATAACTTAAACACCTCGTAATAATATAATTCTATACTCATTATAACATATAAAAAAATAATTGCACCATTATTTTATCAAAAAAAGAAGAGTAGTTACCTACTCCTCTTCTTATTTACTAGCATTTTGCATTTTTTCATTGATGAATTGATTCTTATAAAGCGTATAGTACTCGCCCTTCTTATTGATCAATTCTCTATGAGTTCCTGCTTCTTTAATCTCACCATTCATAATTACTAAAATCAAATCTGCATTGATGATTGTTGATAAACGGTGAGCAACAATAAATGTTGTTCTTCCCTTCATTACTTTATCAATTGCTTCTTGTATTAATACTTCTGTTTCCGTATCAATACTTGAAGTAGCTTCATCAAGAACCAAAATTTTAGGATCTCTAATTATTGCTCTAGCAAAACTAATCAATTGTTTTTCACCAATTGATAGCTTACTTCCACCTTCACCAACTTGTGTATCAATTCCTTTTTCTAGTTTTGATACAATCTCATCAGCTTTCACAATTCTCAATGCTTCCATAATCTCTTCATTTGTAGCATCTTTCTTTCCATAAAGAACATTATCTTTAATACTACCATTAAATAGATGTGGACTTTGCAATACGTAACCTAAATTAGAATGTAACCATCCAATACTTCTCTCTTTATAATCGACACCATCGATTAAGATTTGTCCTTTAGTAGGTTCATAGAATCTACACAATAGATTTACAATAGTGCTCTTTCCACTTCCTGTAGCACCAACAAGGGCAACACTCATTCCAGCTTTGACTTTCAAATTGAAGTTCTTTAATACTACTTCTTTTTGTGTATAACTAAATGTTACGTCTCTAAATTCGATATCACCTTTAATAGGTGGATACATATCATATTTTGGTTCAAGAATTGAACCATAAATCTTCTTTACTTCTTCAGTATCATCGATATCAACTTTTGTTTCAATCAAACCAACAATTCTTTCAGCGGCAGCTTGAGCCTGTTGAAGCTCTGCAATAACTCTTGAAATATTCATAATTGGTTCAAAGAACATTGTTGTGTAATCGATGAACAAGAATAAAACTGAAGCTTCAATTACTCTAGTCATAACTAAATCTGTTCCATAATAATAAGTTAGTGCAACTCCAATATAAGCAAGAACTAAAATTACTGGATAGAATATTGCGCTCTTTATCGCAGAATTCATTGACTTCTTTCTCATATCTTCACATAACTTTTCAAATTCTTTATTCTTCTTATTTTCTAAAACTAATGTCTTAGTAGTTTTTGCTCCCAAGAAGCTTTCACTAAAATCACCTGTAATTAATGAATTGGCTTTTCGCACCTTTCGCTCTGCTTGTAAAATTACTTTACGATAAAGAATTGTAAATAGGAACAATATTGGAACTAATGTAGCAACAATCAATGCAAGTTTCCAATTAGTAATGAATAGCATTACTAAAATACCTGACATCGTACAAATACCCCAAACTAAATCAATCATTCCCCAAGATATAACATCAGCTAATTTTCTCGAATCACTAGTAAGTCTAGCCATAATCCAACCTGCTTGTGTTTTATCATAATAACTAAATGATAATTCTTGAAGCTTTGTAAATGCTTCTGTTCTAATTTGATCTCCAACTTTAACTTCAAGTTGACATGCTTCATAAATAAACAAGAATACTGAAATCGCATAACCAACCGCAATCGATATAAAATAAACAATGTATGTACTCTTCATTGAAAAATCAGGATTTTCACCGAAGAATGTCTTAATTGTTTTTGAAACTAAAAATGGTTGAATAACATCCAGTGCAGCAACAATAGCCATCGTAAACATCATGAATACCAATCTTGCTCTTTGTTTTGAAACGACTTTTAAAATCTTTTTCCAAACACCACTACTAAACTTCGAGATTTCTAACTCTTCTTCCATAGTTAATCAACCTCCTTATCTTTATTTGCTTCATTTACAACTGTATTAACAAATTCTTCTTCAAGTGCTCCTTGAATACTCCATAAAGTCTTATATAAACCATCCTTATTTGCTAACTCTTCATGAGTACCAATTTCACTTACCTTACCATTTTCTAACACAATAATCTTATCAGCTTCTTTTGCTGTAGTAATTCTATGTGTAATGATAATTGAAGTTAATTCATTATTTAATTGTTTTAAAGCATTTCTAATAGCAACATCTGTAGAAGTATCAACAGCAGAAAGTGAATCATCAAAGATGATAACCGGTTTATTTAAAACCAACATTCTCGCAATAGCAACTCTTTGCTTTTGTCCACCAGATAATGTTACACCTTTTTCACCGACCATTGTATCGAAGCCTTGTTCAAACTGTAAGATGTCATCATAAATAGCAGCTTTCTTACAAGCTTCAAATACGACATCTCTTTCGATATCACTTGATGCAATACTGATATTATCATAAACACTTCTTGCATATAAGAAAGGATCTTGTAAAATAATACCAATATTCTTTCTGATACATTCCTTCTTAATATCTTTTAATTCCACGCCATCAATAGTAATACTACCACTATTATATTCTTGCATTCTTGCAAGCAAAGAAACAATAGTACTCTTTCCACAGCCTGTCTTACCAACAATCGCAACTGTTTCACCAGCCTTGATATCAAAACTAACTCCACTTAATAAATATGAATTTGAATCTTCAAATTTAAAATATACATCTTTGAAACTGATATCACCTTTTACATCAATTTCCTTAGTTCCATCAACAACATATTCATCTTGCTCACTCAATACTTCTTCAATTCTGTTTGCGGCAACGATTGACTTACCAAAATCACTGATGATTCTACCCAAGTTTCTAATTGGATATACTAACATCGCAATGTAAGATACACATACTACAATATCACCAACACTTACATTTTCTGTTTCTGCTAAATAAATACAATAGAAAATTGTAGCCGCATATTGTAAAGCTACTAAGCCATCGCCAAATCCCCAATAAACAGACATACCAGTATTAACTTTTAAGCTCTCTTCAACGAATCTCTTGCTCTTCTTTTTAAACTTATTTATTTCATCTACTTCTTTATTAAATGCTTTTACAACTCTTACGCCATTGACATTTTCTTGAATACATGAAGTCATATCTGCTTCTACTTTTTCAACCTTGTCAAACTGTTTAGTAATAAATCTAAAGAAAATAATAGAAGTAACAAAACTAATTGGAACAATAATCAAAGTGACAAATGTAATTCCTTTATTAACACTTGCCATTTGAATTGATCCAGCAATCATTGTAGTAAAGATATAAAATAGTTCTGGTAATTGATTCGATAAAAACTGTCTAATAGTTTCATTATCTGATGTACATCTTTGAATCATATCACCAGTATCCAAATTATTATGTCTAGATACCTTTAAATCTTGAACATGTTTAAACATCTTTACTCTCATATCACGAGCAACATTTTCTGAAAACAAACTCTTTAAATATCTGTTTAAGAACATCATTAATGCTCTAAATAATTGGAATCCTACTAAAACTAAACCAACTACTGCAGCTGCTTTAATACCACTAAACTCGCCGAAGAAATCAAGTAAAAATCTAGGCAATGTGTTTTTAGCTCCAGTGTTGTCTAAAACGTAGTCAAATATGTATTTTGTAAATTGAGGAACGTACGAATAAGTAAATGGAATAATCATTTGTACGATTAACACAAGTACAAAAAGCCATATATAATTCTTAGCCCATTTGAATAGATTCCTTAATCTATGTTTGGGCTTCTTAACATTCTTTTCTTCCATTTTAACCTCCTTGTTTCACAACACAAACTCCAGATGGTTTTGGAAAAACTAAACTTGCAACTTCTTTTTCATTTTCGATATCGATAATACTTACATTATTTGAATTCTTATTACAATTTAAAATCAAACCACTATATTCAATCATATGTCTTGGATGATTCCCATTGCAACTAAACGAACCTAAATACTTTATCTTTTTATTCTTTAATACTTCAAACTTTGCTATTGTTTCTTCCCCACGATTGCTAGCATAAATAAATCCATTATACATAAATAGTGTTGCACCATTACTTTTAATACCACTTTCAATTGTCTCTTTAAGTAAGGCATTTTCATATTGTATAACGCCTTTATCGTAATCTATAACAATAACTTCATTACTGTATTCTGTCATACAGTAAATCATATTCTCAACCCATATTGCATGTCTAGGCCCAGCGCCATCTTTAACTCTTATAATCTTAATTAAATCCAAATTAGTATCATAAAAATACAATGAATCAGTTGCTATATTCACAACACAAACAATTGTTTCGTCTTCATTCATTATAATTGCATGACACTTACTATCTTCACCATATAAATCTTTGTGACTCAACTTCTTTAAACTACCAAACTTATTATTATTAACATCAATCTTAACTGTACATCCATCTAAGTAACTCGCACCATATAAACACTTATTCTTTTCTGAATAAGTTAAGTGAGTCATAGATTTTAATCCTAATTCAATTCTATCTAGTTCTTTAAAACCATTATTCTTAACTTCAAACATAACCATATACAAAGGATTCTTTGTATAAGTAAAAACTATTGAACCAAAACTCGTAACATATGAAGGATTATCTAAGATGATGCTATTTAATTCTTTTACTTTACAATTATCAAATTCATAAAGTTTCATCGCATTAGAATCATCATTATAACCCGATATCACAAAATTAAATTTCATCTCTTACTCCTCCCTTTTAAACTATTTAACTAATAAACCAATTTTTGCAGCAGTATCTGTATAAACATTAAATGTAGTTCTTAGTCTCAAATCTTCAATCATTGCATCTCTTAATACAATATCAGTATATACTACATTTTTAGCACTAGGGAATGTATCCCAATAAAATACATAATCTATAACTGAAATCTTGTAATAAGCATCGCTAGATCTGAGTTCACTTAAACTAATATCTTTCAATCCATAATAGATTGCACTATTTCTAGACAAGAAACTATATAAATCACTACCCTTAACTTCACAAATAACTAATTGATTATCAAATGGATTTATTAAATATAAATTCTCTAGTCCAATTTTAGTGCCATTCCTGATTTCGCCATCTGATCTAAGTCCACCATTATTACTAATTGAACATACAGTTCCTGTTGTAGCAATCATAACGTTTGCTACCCATTCCTTATAATCATATCTACTTCCTACATCAGCTGTAGAAACACAATATACTTCTTCCATTTGGTCTTTAACGCTTAAGTATTCAGTATCAATAACACTTTCTACGTCAACATCATAATTAGTATTTGCTTCATAAGTATTTATAGTAAAACAATTTGTATTAAATACTTTCTTAGTATTCATATCTACATATAAATCAATTTGACCAACATAATAGCAATAACTTCCACCTTGTACGATAGGCATATCTCTTCCAATACGCTCAATAAAACCACTTTGATTTGCATGTGTATGTCCATTAACAACACAATCAATTAGCCAATCATTTTTATATGTCATTCTAGCCAACTCTTGATTCATACCAAATGATTCAACTCCACTAGTATCTCCACCATGAATATTTGCAAGAATGATATCAGCGCCTTGTTCCTTCAAACTAATTGCTTGTTCTCTAGCCAGTCTTAAGCCAACAAAATCATAATCTTTAACTCTTGAATAAAGAATAGAAGACTTAACATCATCAATCATACTTATGATACCAATCTTAATTCCATTCTTTTCAACCATATATGTAGGTAATACATTTTCATCACTTAACAATTCACCAGTTCTGTTATCAACAATATTTGAATTTACTAATGGGAATTTAGCTTCACCATTTGTTTCATCACCATCAAAATAATTAACTATCTTTTCTATTCCCCAATCAAATTCATGATTACCAATTCCCATAAAATCAAATTTCATTTGATTCATACATTTAAGAACAGTTAATCCCTGAGATAAATTAGATAATGCAGTTCCTTGGAACATATCTCCATTAGCAACTAACAATACATTATCTCTTTCATCTTCACTTCTAACTTGATTGATCAAAAAACTTGCATTACTAATTCCTGATTTTCCTTCACTTGAACGAACAATATAACCATGTAAATCATTTAATTCTAGTACAGATAATTTAAATGTATCACTTTTAGCTAATCCAAAGCTACCACATAATAATCCATTCTTATCATTTCCTGAATAATTGAAAACATTGAAATCTGAATCAAATCTAATATTTTGACTTCTCTTTGTACCATCAGAAAAAACAACATCAGTTATATTTGAATAATTAATACCAGCATTACTTGGCTCTACTTTCCATAGATTATCTTTCACATTAGTCATAGCTACACGTTTATCGCTAGAATAACTCATCAATGTAATCTCAGGTTTTTTCCAACTCTCAGGTAAATATGCATAAATTGTATTTTTTTCATATGTTGCTACATCAACATCGTCTCCAGTATCATCGCCTGTATCATCTTTAAACAATGTAAACTCTGCAGTAATAACATAATCTTTCTTCATTGTTACTGTCATAGAAGTTCTATCGAGCTTCTCTTCACCATTAACAGTCCATTTTAGCAATGTTTCGCCATCGTTAGCTTTTGCATAAACTGTTACAACAGTCCCTGATTTAATCTTTGAACCACTTTCATATTCACATTCCAACTTTCCTCCACCATAACAACTATACTCAAGTGTATGTTCTTCCGCATCAGGTAAAACAATATTTAAATCACACCCTACAAACAAAAAAAATGTAAGTACAATAATTATTAATAATAAAACTTTCTTCATTTTTCTATTCATTTATATATACCTCTTTTTTCCTTATAGAGTATAACATAGTTAACATGAATTATCAATTTATAATTTGTTACTCCTTATATATTCCTTAATGTCACTACTACTAGGTATTGCATCCATTACATATTTCTTAGTAACAGATAATCCACTAGCTATTATCGCTCTTTTGATACTAGCATCTAATGCAACTCCTCTAAGTAATGATGCAACAAAAACTCCACTGAATGTATCTCCAGCGCCTGTTGTATCAATTGGATTAACTTTTATTGGTTCATAACTAGTTACAAAACCACCATTAACAGCCACTACACCCTTGCTTCCAACAGTGTTTAAGATGCAATTTAGACAACTTTTTGCTTCTTTTTCAATTACATTACTAAATGAATTATTCCTATTCACGCCAAATAACTTATAAGCTTCTTCTTCATTTGGAGTGATAAAATCAGCATCTTTCACAAGTTCCAAATCTGGATAAATCATTGGAGCCGGATTTATAACAACAATCTTATTGTGTTTCTTTGCTAGTTTAATCGCTTCTTCAATGACTTCTTTAGCATATTCAAACTGCAAAAGTAAGCAATCACTTCTCTTAATTTCATCCTCAAATCCGTCTACATCTTCCTTTGTAAGAACACTAACATTCTCTTGATCATAGACTACCTTGTTATTCCCATCTTTATCTACATATATAGAAGCTTCTAAAGAAGGCTTGTCTTTCTTTACAAAATAGGTGTCAATTCCCTCATCAATCATATATTTTTCAAGGATTTCACCTGTCTTATCACGTCCAACAGCAGTTAAATAACTAACCTTTATACCATTTCTAATACATGCAATTGCTTGATTATAACCTTTTCCGCCTACTTCTTGGTGAACTAAAGTAGCTCCTTTTTCGCTCACATCATAGAATAATGAGTTACCACTCATACCAATTATTGCACATCTTTTATTATCACTACTATCTTTTATCTTATTCAAATTATCAATTGATTCTTTTGTTAAGTATTTTTTTGTATAATCACAAGGAAAATTGTTGCACTTTCCACATGAATCTATTCCTCTTCTTTTAGTACAATTCTTCATAAAACATGTATCACACATGTGGTTTACTTTCTCACTAAAGCAACCTAAGCAACCACTATTTTCAATTGTTAATTCGTTACTATCTTTTTTTAATATCTGTTTTAATTTTATTAAGTCATTTGATATTGTTGCTAAATAGATCGGGCATTTAGAACAATCGTATCCGCAAACAGATAATTTAGAACCATTATTTCTCATACAATAATACTCCTTATATTAAAAAATGGTCTTCTAAAAGACCAATGAAATGGCGCCCCAACACGGACTTGAACCGCGGACACCGTGATTAACAGTCACGTGCTCTAACCAACTGAGCTATTGGGGCAAGAATTGGCGACTACCTACTTTTGCAGGGCGTACCCAACTATCATCAGCGCGATAGTGCTTAACTTCTGTGTTCGGTATGGGAACAGGTGTATCCACTATGCTATA
>OCVV011324202.1_pt1 | contig 16967 bp, 13 predicted proteins | sample 1539721 | NCBI WGS metagenome assembly OCVV01 (sample SAMN02144230, study PRJEB22623) | gut metagenome | biome: sheep rumen | host: Ovis aries | place: New Zealand | reverse complement strand
AATCACGGAAACAATCCTTTTTCTGGTCTCTCTGGTTCTTTTCTTTTTGAGATAATCTGAATGTTTCAATTTAGCCACTTCCTCTTCTCTTACACTTGTGGTTTCATCCCCATCGGCAACCAGTTTGCCGGCAGGGACATTCGGCGATCCATTTCTTTCAAGGTCCGGCTTTTTCAGGCGTCAGGATCATTTACCGCAAAATTACTATTATGCAGTAGAAGGAAATGACCTTCTCTGTCTTTGCGTGGCTAAATGTTGAGAAATCGGGAAGCACAATCATGCAAAGGGCAGTGATTATTACACGGAAAAGCCTCGTTGTTTCTATCAATAAGCAGTCAATAACAGTCCCGGCAGCCTTCATAGAACACTTTTGAAAAGGCAGGGCGGCAGGGATTATTTGTTATGTCCGGATTTTATATGAAGAGAGGGGGTTATTAAGGAAAGAGCAAGCTTTTTCCCGGAAGTAAGGCCAAAGATCTGTCCGGGGGAAATTATGCGGTAACCGGCATTTTCCGTTTCTGCTGTAGACATTGAATTGGGATATTATGAGGTGTTCCTGCTTATGGCAGACAACTGTTTCAGAGACACCGTATTGATTATGAGGTGAAGTCAAGATGGCGATTCGTAGAATAGAAGAATCAGACAATGATTATGCGGTATAAACGTGGGAACAAAAAAGCCTGGAAGGGACCCGGGGCAATGATTATGCGGTAAATCAGCATCATCAAATGGCAAATTCACTACATAATCCTATTCTCATAGACGGTTTTATTGCATAATAATACCCGCCAAAGGCTGATCCGGCACATGATCAGGCCGTATAAAGGCGGGAAAGGATTCAAAACAAAAAAAGCCCTTTTCGGGCCTGTGTTTCTTCTATGCTAATATACATGTTACATATATAATATGTATGCTAAATATACATGATAATAAAAGCAGTCATTGAAAAACTGCAAAAAGTGAGATGTTTTTCTATTGTGGGCATGCATTTTGACGGTTATTGTGACACGAAGGGCTTTATAATTGGCTCATGATACGAAAATTGGATATAGATTGCGCATCTGCACCTTTCTGAGTATCCATTTTTCTATTCCAATTATAGAGACTTGGGCTGTAAATGTTCCTGAGAAGTGGATCCGCCGTGAATGGCAGAAGGAGTTTTGCACTGCAAGCGTTTTCATCTACCGCATAATAGTAATTATGGGGTATTTTTTTGTTCAAAATCCGACCGTTACTCTGCTATAACGTTCAGCTATACTGCCTGCAGGCTTTTTTCTACTTTATCCAGTATATCGAGCTGACTTCCGCAGCTGATCAGTGTGTAGATCCGAGTCGTGTTAATGTTGGCATGTCCGAGCAGGTCGGCGAGACGGACAATATCCTTCTCCGTCCTGTAATAGTTGACTGCAAAGAAGTGCCGCAGGTTGTGGGGGAAGATCTTGTCCCTGCTCACATTGGCTGCTGTGCTCAGTGCTTTCATCCTGTGAAGGATGTTGCTGCGGTCAAGGGGCTTTCCGGTTCTGGTCACGAAGATGCTGCCTGAAGTGATCTTCCGTTCCCTGCAGTAGCTGCGGAGTTTTTTGCAAAGCTCCGCGGGGATCAGCACCTGTCTTGTCTTTCCCTTGAGGGAGACAAGGGCGCGCCTGGTACTCACCGAAGCAACTGTTATAAACTGCAGCTCGCTGATCCGGATACCTGTCGACGCGATGGTCTCCATGATACGGAGGATCTGAAGATCCCCCTTTTCCTTTGCAGCAGCAAGGAGCCTCCGGTATTCCTCTACGGAGAGCTCGCGCTCCTCATTTCTGAAGGATGCGCGCTGGGTCTTGAAGGTCCTGATCCGGCAGTCTTCCCATCCCATCAGCTGGAAGAACTTATTGAGTGCCGACAGCATGGAATTGGCGCTGGTCAGACGGTATTTTTCTCTGAGCATCTGCTTGAACCGGATCACCCTGCTCTTGTCAACGTATCCGCCTGATCCCAGCCATCTCCTGAAGGCTGAGACATCCCGGACATATTTAGCAACTGTCAGGGAACTCCTCTCGAGTTCCGTCAGTTTTTCTGTAAATAATGCTATAGCCTTTCCATCGATATAGTGTTCCATGATACCCTCCATCCTGATCTGAAGGCAGCATAAATATACGCTTTTCGATTTGATAAGGTATTATCATGGCAACTGTTTCTTCGGTAAATAATTATTTGTTTGTCCGTTAACCGATCAAGATGCATATAACTGTGTAGTTGCGTTGCTACTGCATACCTTTTAGTGTTATATAATCTTAGCATATATTATAGTTTATCATGGGATTTTGAACAATATTTAGTTTGCCACCTCTGTTTGTACATAATAGTTGATGTATCCATACAAAAATACATTATAATCCAGGTGCATCTTCTATGCTGAACATATATTCAATGCTTTATGATCGGAATAACACAAGTTGCTGTCTGCACCCTTGCCGACCATGCCGGAGCACATGAGCATCTTGCATTTTTACAGGTAAGTGCGCATTGGATTTGAAATCCAATAGACTTTTTAGAATTGCAGATAGATTTTTAGAATTGCAAATAGATATGAGGTTCTCCGCAAGTACGAAGAATCAAAAAGGGGATGTTGATCAGCTGAATTTTCAGCTAAACAACATCCCCCTTTTGTAACTAAATATTGTTAGATATCAGAAAAGTAGATATTAGAATTAGATATATGGAATTTAGTAACACTCGGCAGATCGATCTGCCAATCCGGACTCAGCGCTTGTTGCTGCGCTTCCAGATGTGCATCTTCTCTGCCTCGGCGATCAGCTGGTCGCGGAAGTCGGGGTGAGCGATGCTGATCAGAGCCTCGGCGGCCTGCCAGGAGCTGAGGCCTTTGAGGTTGACTGCGCCGTACTCGGTCACGACATACATGGTGTTGGGACGTGCGTCGGTTACGATGCTGCCGGGTGCAAGGGTAGGACGGATGCGGCTTGCAATGCTGCCGTCTTTGTTCTTGAAGGTGGAAGACAGGCAGATGAAGGTCTTGCCGCCCTTAGAGCCGTAGGCACCCAGGACGAAATCGAGCTGGCCGCCGGCACCGGAAATCTGTCTTGTGCCTGCGCTCTCTGCGTTGACCTGCCCGTAAAGGTCGATATCAATGGCATTGTTGATGGAGATGAAGTTGTCGAGCCTGGAGACTCTGTCATAGTGGTTGACATAGTCGACGGAAGCGGACTTGATCTCGGGGTTCTTGTCGAGATAGTCATACATCTTCCTTGTGCCTGCGCCGAAGGCAAAGGTCTGCAGGCCGCGGTCGAAATTCTTGTGCGCGCCGGTGATCTTGCCGGCCTCTGCGATGTCAACGAATGCATCGACATACATCTCTGTGTGGATACCCAGATCCTTGAGGTCGGACTCCGCGATCATCTTGCCGATGGCATTGGGCATGCCGCCGATGCCCAGCTGGAGGCAGGCGCCGTCCGGGATGCGCTCAACGACAAGTTTTGCAACGGCCTGATCGATCTCTGTGCCGGGTGCTGCGGGCGGGAATGCATCGATGGGCTCGTTGTCAGTCTCAACGATCATATCGATATCGTCGATGTGGATGTAGGCGCTGCGGTCACCGAGGCAGATGGGCATGCTCTCGTTGACTTCGACGATGACCTTCTTGGCAACCTGAATGACAGCGTAAGCATGGCTGGCGCTGGGGCCGAGGTTGAAATAGCCCTTATCATCCATGGGACCGACCTGCATGATGGCAACGTCGACAGACTTGACATTTTCCAGATAGTAGCGGGGAAGCTCGGAATATTTCAGCGCGCAGTAGAAGGCGAAGCCCTTGGAGATCGCCTTGCGCTCGATGCCGCCCATATGCCAGCTGTTCCAGGTCATGTGTGCTGCAGGATCCTCGATCTTGAAGATCTCGGGCTCATGCATCAGAATGCCGCCGTAGAAGTTGACGTCATAGAGATCCGGAAGGCGCTTTGCCAGCTCCTTGTCCACTGCCCTGGGTGTCGTGGCTGTCCACGCATAGTCTACCCAGTCACCGGATTTTACGACCGCAGCCGCTGCCGCTGCGCTCACGAGCTTCTGTCTGTACTGATCCTGATAACTCATGCTTTTCTCTCCTTTGTCTTTTTGGTTGTTTACGATCCGTCAAGCCCCGATCCGCAGTCTGCACTGGGTGCAGAAACATTTGCATATGCAGATGATGCAGAAGCAGATGAGCACTTGCAAAAAACGACGTTGTGCAATTATCACGGTGAAGCTGACTCAGTCCAGTCGGTTTCTCATTAAATTATACTGAAAAAAAGGCTTCTAAACAACGTATGTTTCTAAGAACACACAATAAAAAGCGATCTTTGCAAATGCAGTTCTGGTACATTTACATAAATCGCCTTCTTTGCATAGTTCATTTTTCTACAATTGATCTACATATAGTCTTCTACAATGGACTCATAAAACATGTTTCCGAACTTGTAGATCCAGCCGCCGTTCTTTTTGATCGCGTACAGGTGCACGTAGCGGACCTTTTCGCCCCCGGAATGCTCCTTGGCGTATTCGATCGCCAGCTCCTCCGTGTGCTTTTTGCCGTGCTTTGCAATATAGGTCAGATAGCCCGGTCCGAAATTGTAGGCCTGGATCAGAGCTTTATCATCCTTGATCTCCAGATTGTGCGCGATATCAATGAGGGCTGCAAAATAGATGCAGGCCTGCTCGATCGACTCCTCCGGTTCGAGGGAATTCCGTTCCAGTCCCTTGGATTCGCTGGACTGCATGACGTCTTTTCCTTCACCCTTGGACTCGGCCATCATGATCGCCAGAAGGGTATCCGTGTACTTTTCGATTTTCTCTTTCTTTGCGTATTTTTTGACCGTATCTTTGTAGCCAAGCACCTTCTCAGAGAGGGAACTCTGGGCATAGGCCTGTTTCATCAGAAATCTTCCGCCGGCAAAGAGCAGGACCGCAAGAATCACTCCCAAAACCGCCAGAATCTTCTGACGCCGGATGGCTTTGGCCCGCTGCTCGCGCTGCTTAGCCCGGCGTTTTCTCCGCTCAGCCTGCCGTAATTCTTCTGCCCGTCTCTGCCTGTCCTGATCCTGACCCGGTTTTGTATTCGTACTCATATGTCGTTTCTCCACTGATCTGTACAGGTGATCGGGTAGCACAGGATCAGCGGATCAGAATTCCACGTCTGTAAAAATATCAAGTTCCAAATCTTCTCTCATACTGCGCATCATGGGAACCAGTCTCTGGAAATGCTCGGTGGCGTTGTGTTTGTCGATGGCTTCCTGGTCGCGCCATAATTCAATAAAAGCGAACATCCTGGGATTCTCTCTGCTGACATTGAGAGAATAATGAATATTTCCCTCTTCAGCTGAGGACTTCTCCACCAGCTCCTTCATCAGGCTCTTGAACTCTTCTATCTTATCTTCCTTAATCAGGTTTTTTGAGACAATCTTAATCATGATCATCCTCCTCTCTTGATGCAGTCGTGTTGAAGTGTAAGAGGATTATACCACAAGTTCGGGGATGAATAAATCGCTCGATTGCGATTTATTCATCCCCGTATCTTTGACGTATCATTGATCATCTGTGCCGCAGGAGCGGTCTGTATTAACTGTTTTCCGGACCCTCCGCCTGCTCTGCTTCGGCCGCTTCGACCCCTTCGACCGGGCCGGTCTGCTCAGCTTCAGCCGGGCCGGTCTGCTCAGCTTCAGCCGGGCCGGCCTGCTCTTCAGGCTGCTCTGCAGAATCCGGAATACCGGGTTCTGCCGGACCGGCGGGTGCGGCGGGCCGGACGGGATCAACCGGGCCGGCCGGCGCTGCAGGATTGACGGGCTCTGACGGGCGGATCGGTTCAGCAGGCTGTACCGGGCCGACCGGCTCCGCAGGATTGACGGGCTCTGCCGGGCGGAAGCGATTCGTGAAGGAAAGGGGTGCCCCGAACCTTCCGGCGTCGGAGGCCTTTCTGCGCGCCTCGTCCATTGCGGCGCGCTTCTCCATCCTGCGTCTGTGGCTTCGGTGCAAGATCTTTACAAGCACAAAGATCAGAATACCCCACATAATAAGGAAGGGGAAGGAGCCGACGATGAACAGGAGTACTCCCTTCCAGAATTCCGCAAATCCCTCGATGGCATTGCCGAAGGCTCGTTTGAGGCGCTCCCCGTAGGTGACCTCCACCACGGTCTCGGAATACTCAAATACTTCTTCAAGCTGAATATCCACGGTGGAGAAGTTGACATCCCGGTCCATGGCCGAGAGGGTTGTCTTCTCATTTCCCAGCTCGCGCTCGACTTCCGTCAGGCGCTTCTCGACTGCGATCATCTCCTCGATCGTCTGTGCCTTGTCCATCATTCCCAGCAGACGCTCCTGCTCGATCTCCAGCGCTTTTCTGGATGCGTCGTGTGTGGCATAGGAGACACTGATATTCTGTGCGTTGACAGAAGTACTGATCACCTGACCGTCTTTTTTCAGGTCCTCCATAAAAGCATCAAATTTCTCAGCGGGGACCCTGGCTGTAACATTGAGGGTCCTGCGAGTGCGCTTCGCCGCCGATCCGCTCCTGTCCCGATAGTACCAGTAGGGATCCTCGTTGCTGGTGTATTCGCTCTCGATGAATCCGCCGTAGCCGGTGATCTTGTCATGGATGCTCTTTGCGGAAGCATCATACTCCAGGGTCTGCAGGGAAATGTTTCCCGTATAGACGATTTTCCGGTTCGAGATATCCTCAGCGCCCTCTCCCCCGGCCGCGGGCTGCGGTTCGGCTTCCTTCTCCGGAGCATAGTTCTCGTCCATGCTTTCCTCTGCAGCAAAGCCGGCGTCCGCACTGTCCTCCATAGCAACGTTATATCCGCCGCTTTCCGTATCATAAGCGCTGTAGCCCTCCGCTTCTGCCGGCGCACTCTGGGAATAGGCAATTTCCCTGTCCTCCGCTGAGGACGCTTTGTTGGTCATCCCGCAGGCACTGAGCAGAAAGGCGGCGGCAAGCACGCAGGCTGCAGCCTTTCTGAACAGTCTGCTCTTTCCGCCCTCTGTTTTTCTCATCATCTTCGCTCCTTTCCGGATCCTGTATTTTAATCTGCATCCTGTTTCTCATAACATCGCTTATATGGTATTTAATCCGTTCTGTTTTTTCCATAACACAATTCTGCTGCGCGGTTTCCTTCTTTTCTGATTCCGCGCCCCGGTTTTAACATGGGTTCCCTGGTTTTTGATCCGTGGCCTGGTTTTATAATAGGGTTCGTTTTTATTGTCTGATCCGTGCCCCGCTTTCCGTATCAGGATTCCTGTTATTTTTATAGACGGGATAGGGTCCGTCAGGTTACGGGATCCGGGCAGAGAACTGAAAAAGCCCCGCAGAAGCCGAGCCGGAGCCGTATACATTGCCATTTGGCAGGAATTCGGGTATAATAGAAACGATTTCAGGTAAATCAGGATTTCAGAACAGAATCTACGCTTTTGCTGCAGGCGTCTTTTTCTACACCGGATCCCCTGCCTCATGTCTTTCTCAGCGTCTTCTCTATGAGTCCTCTGATTGTCAGAATCTGGCAACACCACACCAGGATTTCAGAAAACACCCATAATCAACGACATCACAAGACATCTCAAAGAGGAATAATCACATGAAAAAAACAAAATCCATTATCCTTGCCCTGTCTGCCGTTGTATGTCTGGCCATTTCCGGCTGCGGCGGTTATACCACCGTGACAGCGGATCCTTCCGAGGTCAGTTCAAAGCAGGCGGATGAGCAGAATAAAGCTGTTGCAACAGCAGATTCTGCCGAAACCGATGAAAACGCCAAGGCCGCCAGTGCTTCTGAAAAGGACGAGGCCACCCCTTCCACTGCAGCAGAACCTGCTGAAGCCAAGAAGGTCGACAAGACAATCCGCAGTGTCCTCACAAATGAAGAGATCGACCCCGCGCTCAAAGGTCAGCGCCCTCTCGCAGTCATGTATCCCATCAACTATGAGGCACAGCCCCAGTATGGTCTGAGCAACGTGGATGTCTTCTATGAAATGATCGAAGAAGGCAATATGAGCCGTCAGATGGGTATCATCCAGGATTGGAAGAATCTGGACATGATCGGCAATATCCGCAGTACACGCTCCTATTTCTGCGTCGAGGCAATGCGCTATGATCCCATCATGATCCACTTCGGCGGCCCGATCGACTGGCTGAAATGGGTCACTGACCGCGATGATTTCGACAACCTCAACGGTGTCGGCGGCGTCCTCGGCGGCGACTACGGCGCATTTTTCCGCGTCGACAACGGCAAAGCCATGGAGCACACCGCCTATACAAGCGCCAACAGCATCATCAATGCCTGTTCCATGGCGGGCTACACGCTCGACATTCGTCCCGAATATTACGAAGAGCGTCAGTTCTATTTCAACGCCCCCGATGACATCAACACGCTGGAGCAGTACAAGGATTCCATTCCCGCAACCAGCATTGATATGAGCGGCGCCTTTCCTGTGACTCAGTCCAGCCTGGTCTACAACGAAGAGGATCACAAGTACTACAAATACCTCTACGGTGAGCCCCAGTGCGATGCTGTGACCGGCGAGCAGATGGCATTCGACAACGTCGTCATCCAGGAAGCACGTTTCAAATACGTCGGCAACCACGGCTATGTGGATCTTGACACTGTCTCCCGCGGCCGCAATGCCTATGTCATCACCCAGGGCCGCTGCGTTCCCTGCAACTGGAGACGAAACGGCATCCACCATCACACGACTTATTACAAGGGTGACGAGCGTGTCCACATGAACACCGGCAAGACCATGATCTTCATCATCCGCGACCATCTGGATACCTTCGCGATCGACGGCGTCTCCTATATGACCCAGGGAGCTCCCTTCACACAGGTCTCCTATTAATCATTTTTGATATTGTACTTTTGATATTATTACTATTGATGATAATACCTTTAATACAGCACAAAACCGCCTGCCGGCCGGCAGGCGGTTTTCTTATGATTCTTATGATTCTTATGATTCCTATGATTCTTATGATTATTCAGTCCTATGAGTATTCTGTCTTATGAGTATTCTGTCTTATGAGTATCCAGAAGATGCGGCAGCGCCGACGTCTCACAGATAAGGTAAAAATAGCTGCGCAAATTTAAATCAAATAAAAAGACTTACCTCACAATGTCCAACTCACTCATCAGCACTCGAGTCCGTTTTTGAAACGGGTCATCATCTCATTGGTAAGGCTGTGGTCTGTGGGCTGCAGGACAATCTCGTCGCGGGTGTGCCAGCCGGCCTCCTTGAGCTCGTTTTTGTCCATGTGGATGGTGGGATCGCCGTCAACATCACAGTAGAATCCGGCCAGGAGGTCATCGACAATGCCCCAGGGCTGGGATTTGTAGTAGCGGATGTTCTTGACGCGGATGCCGGCCTCTTCCATAACCTCGCGCTTCACGGTCTCTTCGAAAGTCTCGCCGATCTCGGTAAATCCGGCAATGAGGGCATAGAAGGGAACGTCGCGGCCCGCATATTTGGTCAGAAGAATCTTGTCCCCATTGATGACGCCTACGATGACGGCCGGGATGATACGGGGATAGATCGTCCTTCCGCAGGAAGGGCACTTCACGGCGCGCTCGGTCTCGGAATGGACAGTTTTGCTGCCGCAGGTGCCGCAAAAGCGGTTGTCGCGGTACCAGTTGGACAGCTGGTAGGCTGTGATCGCCGCAAACAGGCGATGCTGGGGGCCATAGGCCTCGGAACGCATGGTGCGGATATTTTTAAATACGTATCCCTGAGGAATCTCCTCATCTGCCAGGTCGTCGCGCAGCAGGAAAAAGGCACTGCCATCCATGGTAAAGAGGAAAGTGTACTCCCTCTCCGCGCCGAGTTCCTCCACTGTGGGAAGACGGAGGTAGCGGCCTCTGTCTTTATAGAAGCCTTTCTCATTCACGCCTTTGCCCGGCATGCTGATCTTGCCGTGCTCACCGCTCTGATCTATGTCCTCGAGCACCGCGTCCTCCTTGCTCTCCACGACCAGAAGGTCTGCCCTGCGGAAAACATAGACCGGGCTCTCGGGAAGCGGATCGGATTTTTCTGTATACTGGTTATGCAGTCTGTGGGGGTAAATGTCCTGAAGCATCATGGTGTAACATCCTCCAAATAATACTGATATCTAATGAACTATGGAAATAACATCCCGATTACATTGTTTATTAGTTATTATAATTACTTATCTAAATAATAACTTATCTAATCAACGAAAAAAATACCATCAAAAGGCTTTCCATTCAAGAATTTAATCAGGAAAGCGTCATTTTGATGGTATTTATTCAGCTTTTTCTTTATGCTTTATGTTTTTTGCTCTTGGTTTTTGATTTTTGATTTACGCTTTTCATCCAGGCAGAGTTTTCTGTTCAGAATTCAGAAGGGATTCAGCCGGGATCGTGATTTTCTTTTCACACCAGGGCCCGGATCGCGTTCAGTACGCAGAGGACCATGACGCCGACGTCGGCGAAAATGGCAAGCCACATGTTGGCGATGCCCAGGGCACCCAGGAGGAGGCAGGCCAGCTTGACGCCGATGGCAAACCAGATATTTTCGTTGACAATCCGGATGCACTTGCGGGCAAGGCGGATGGCACGGGCTATTTTCATGGGATCGTCATCCATGAGGACCACGTCGGCCGCCTCGATGGCGGCATCGGAGCCCAGAGCTCCCATGGCAATGCCGATGTCCGCGCGGGAGAGAACAGGGGCATCGTTGATGCCGTCTCCAACGAAGGCAAGCGTGCCTTTTTTGCTGCTGCCGACGTTTTTGCCGGTGGCGGCGTTTTTACCAGTGCTGGCGGTTTTACCGCTGCTGACGTTTTTGCTGCTGCCGGCATTTTCAGCGAAACTGCCTGTCTCGTCAAGGAGCTGCTCCAGCCTTGTGACCTTGTCCCCCGGCAGAAGGCCTGCGTGATATTCGTCAATGCCGAGTTTTTTCGCAACGCGGGAGGCAATGGCCTCTGCATCGCCGGTGAGCATGACGGTTTTGGTGACGCCGGATCCGCGCAGGTCGCGAATCGCCTCTGCCGCATTGGGCTTGATTTCGTCCGCAATTACGATGTGGCCCAGATATTCGTTTCCGGCACAGACATGCACGATGGTTCCGATTTCCACATCCGAATGGTCATTTTCCGCCGTGATCGTGACTCCCAGATCCTGCATCAGCTGGAGATTTCCGGCGCCGATGCGGCGGCCGTCCACTTCCGTGATGACGCCCTTTCCGCTGATTTCCTCCGTGTCACCGACACGGACAGCAAATAAGTCCGGGCTCTGGGCATTTGCGGTTTTCTGTCCGCTTTTTTGCAGGCTTTCCTGCCAGGCCTCTTTGAGACTGCGGCTGATCGGGTGCGAGGAGTAGCTCTCTGCAAGCGCGGCATATTCCAGAAGCCTGTCGGCCGCCCCGTCAGCTATTCCATCTTGTCCATCGTGCACCGCCGGGCAGATCTTCGTGACCGCAAAATTGCCCTTTGTGAGGGTTCCGGTCTTGTCAAATACCACAGTCCGGACATTGGCCAGGGTCTCCATGAAGTTGGATCCTTTGATCAGGATGCCCTTGCTGCCGGCGCCGCCGATTCCGCCGAAAAATGTAAGCGGGATACTGACAACAATCGCGCAGGGGCAGCTGATGACCAGGAATGTCAGCGCTCTGTAGATCCAGTCGGACCACAGATCCCAACTACTGGGCACATGCAGGAAAATCATGTTGACCAGGGGACCGAGAACTGCCAGTGCAAGGGCACTGTAGCAGACCGCCGGTGTGTACCAGCGGGCAAATTTCGAAATAAACTGCTCGGATTTGGCCTTGCGTGTGCCGGCGTTCTCGACCAGGTCCAGAATACGGGACGCTGTGGATTCCTCGAACTCTTTGGTCGTCTGCACGCGCAGAAGACCGGACAGGTTGATGGATCCGCTGAGGATTTCCTCTCCCGCCGCGACATCCCTGGGCAGGGATTCGCCTGTCAGAGCCGCGGTGTCAATGGAAGAAGTTCCCTCCACGATCACACCGTCGATGGGTACCCGCTCTCCGGGTTTAATAAGAATAATGCTGCCGACCTCGACGTCGTCGGGGTCAGCCTCCTCCACGCCGTCCTCTGTCTCCAGATTGGCGTAGTCCGGCCGGATATCCATCAGCTCGCTGATATTTTTTCTGCTCTTTCCGACCGCATAGCTCTGGAAGAGCTCTCCGATCTGGTAAAAGAGCATGACCGCGACTCCCTCGGTATACTCGCCGAGTGCCATGGCGCCCACGGTTGCTGCTGCCATGAGGAAGTTCTCGTCAAATACCTGCCTGTTCCGGATCCCCTTAATCGCCTTGCGGAGGATATCATGTCCAACCGTAAAATAAGGGACGAGAAACAGCACAAAGCGCAGGACAGGATACTTTTCCAGCGGCAGGAGTGAAAATACCACCATCAATACAGCCGCTGCAACGATCCTGAGCAGAAGATTCTTTTGTTTTTTTGTCATAGATTTCATCATGATGCTGCCTCCTGTGCGACAGCGGGACTTCTGCCTTTAACTGCAGGCATAAGGCAACTGCAGTTTATTTCAGGAAAATCTGGCAGTCATCCTCCACTACCTTACAATTCTCGATGACTTTCTGCATGACGCTGTCAACATCCGCTCCATCCTCAAACTCCACTTTCATCTTGAGCGCCATGAAGTTCACAACTGCGTCCTTGACACCGGGTGTCTTCTTTGTCGCTTCTTCCATCTTGTTGGCACAGTTTGCGCAGTCGACTTCGATCTTGTAGGTTTTTTTCATGATGTTGCTCCTCCTGAAATATGTTGATTGAGTTTAAATATTGGGTTCTTTGATTAAGTTTATGGATTGCCTTTATGGATTCAGCTTATGAATTCAGCTTTTTTATCGAGTCTTTTGATTGAAGCTTTTTGCTTAAGCCTTTTTGATTGAGTCTCGTTGATCAAGCTTTTTGATTGAGTCTCGTTGATCAAGCTTTTTGATTGAAGCTTTTTGATGAAACTGTTTGATTGAAGCTGTTTGATTTCGTCTAAAAGTTTAGTTTTCAGGTCCTTTTCTGGTTCGTTGTGTTCGCTTATTCCATAATGTGGTCCATACCCTGCTGAATGATGGTCCGCACATGGTCGTCAGCCAGGAAATAGACGATCTGCTTGCCTTCCCGGCGCCCGCTCACAAGCCGTGCCTGCTTCAGAAGCCGGAGCTGATGAGAAATCGCGGACTGGGTCATGCCCAGAGACGCCGCAAGATCGCAGACACAGATATCCGCCTCGAAAAGGGCAAACAGAATCCGGATTCTTGTGGTGTCGCCGAAGGCTTTGAACAGCTCCGCCAGGTCATAGAGCCGGTCCTCGGGAGGCATCTGCTCACTCACCATCTGCACCTTGTCCGCATGGACCTCTTCTACCTCGCAACATTCGATGTCATGCATCATTTTTCTGGTTTCTTTTTCCATCTCTTTTCCGCTCTTTAGTTCCATTAATATAGTACTTTGTGTTTCTGTACTTTATGTTTCTCAAACGTATGAACATTTATTCATATGTTTGTTAATAGGATACTCCTGGCTGACGCCTGCGTCAAGAGGAAAGAGAAAAAATATTGTAGATGCGATATTTTTCGTTCCCGCATTTGTGCCGCGAGACGCTCCAGGGCAAAAGGTCGCCACTTTGCGGAAGGATTTCATCTAGAGAGGAAGAATAAAGCGACGGAGGCGGCTCAAAGGCAAAAGATCACCACTGTGCCGGAGATCGCGAAGCGGCAGAAATGAAAAGAGCGAAAAACCTTGTCACAATACAAGATTTTTCGCTCTGGTTGTTATTTGCTCTGGTTGTTTGTGAATCCCCGGTGTCTCTGCAAAACCGTCCCTGACAAGCCGGGACCATTCTCAGCAAAACAATTGAGTCCCGAGAATTGCTTCGGAACCATCTCCGGCAACTCAGGATTGTCCCGGCAACTCACATTCTCCTCTCTACTCTTCTTTGGTTTTCCTCTTGCTGTAGATATATTCCACGATCCGCGGGGCAAGGATTCCAAACAAGATTCCCATCAGAGTGCCGACAATGACATCCGAGGGAAAATGAACGTAGAGGTAGAGCCGTGAAACGGCGATCAATGCTGCCAGGATGATGGCAGGAATGCCGATGCGCTTGTCGTATTGGAGCAGAATTACTGCGGAAGCGAAGCTTACCATCGAGTGTCCTGACGGAAAGGAATAATCGGCAGGTATCTTCACCAACATGTCGATTGCTGTATTGATCCAGCATGGTCGGGAGCGCGCCACCAGGTGCTTCAGCAGAAGATTTCCGAACAGTCCGCATAAGATAAGGCCCAGCGCCATATTGATACCGCACCGTCGGTGCTTTTTCCAGAGAAGGCACGCGAGTGCAATGACGATCCAGAACCACCCCGATTCACACAGGAATGTAATCTTCGGCATGAGCCAGTCCAACCAGGGGGTCCGAAGGTTAGCCTGAATCCAGTCCAAAATCTGAAAATCTATTTTTGTAATCAATTCTGCCATCAATTTCTCCTTCTAGTCAGATATTTCAGCATAACTGTTGACAGGTACTACAACATGGCCGTTGCCGCGTTCTCTTCAGGACCTCTCCAGAACCTTCTGCGATACAGCAGCGACATGTTCATGCTGCCGTCATCTCTGCTTTTCTGCGCATCTTTCTGATTGTAGCATAGGACATTGAAAAGGAAAATACCGCAGCGCAGATCAGCACAGCTGCCGCAATCGGATAAACCACGATCAGCTTATTTGTGGTCCCGTAAATATCCAGGACTCCTTTGAAGAGTGAGCCGACCGTAAGGGCGGCAAGCCCGGAATTCCAGGCATATCTGGTGAAGCGTCCCGGGAAAAAGGCTCCTGCACTGGCCGGTGTTTCTGTTCCATTGCTTAATTCATAGCGGGCATCAGCATCAGTTTCTTCGTCATATACCGGATTTACGGTGCTTCCCGCAGCGGCCTCTTTGATTCGAAGATGCTTTTCCTTCCTGACCGCGAGCCATGCGATCACCAGATTCAGAAGAGCTCCGGGCACAAGGGGAATTAAAAAGGCGTAAATCATGTAAAAAGAATAGACCTCATGGCTGAAGATCTCGTAAATCAGGCCGAACGCCGCGCAGGCAATTCCCGCCGCAAGGAAAAGAAAAGCGTCGTGCAGCACGCCGTCAGCATAGTGTATGATTTCTTTTTTATCCGATGTATACAATATCACTCACCTCCCTCTCACGGTCGCCTAAGCCGCCGGTCGGGTTATTGATAATCTGATTCTGAAAAACCATTGTCGAGGAGCCGCCGCCGTCCAGGTTGTAGGCCGTCTGCACGCCGAGCTGGTCCATGAAGCTGGCCAGCTCGTAAAGGGAGAGGCCTTCGCTGTCATCGGTGCGCCCGTCGGAAACCACGAAAACATAGTGCAGGTCATCAATGATGCCGATCGCGGTTCGGGGATTGCTCGCTTTGGCTCTGCCGACCTCTGAGTCCAGGGAAACGGAGATCTCACCGTCTTCTACCAGTCCCGGGCCGAAGGAAAAGGCCTGCCAGACGCCCTGGTCCACCAGTTCCTGGGCGGTCACTGTGGACGGATCCACAATCTTCATGCTTCCATCCGCATAGACGCACAGCACTTCGCTCTCCCCGGCCTGGTCCCGGTAAACAATTCCGTTGCGAATGACATATCCCTTCTCCTGGACCCCGTAATAATCTCCGTTAATGGCCAGGATTGCGTCATGTGCCTCCGCGATCGCCGAGGTTGCCTCTGTCACGTTTTTGCCGTAGGTATCCTCTGCAAACGCTGTTTTCAGATACTCCGCGGAGCTGAGCTGAACATCCGCGACGTGAATTGTCGTCCCGTTTGTCGTGTACTGGGTATAGGTGATTTTGACATTGTCATCCTCATAGGTTTCAGAGTTTCCTGCGTTGTCCGTCGTCACCAATGCCGCTTCTGCCGCAGCTTCCTCCTCGTCAAAAGAGTTTCCGCTCTTCGAGGAGCTGCCGGAGCCCTGCTTTGATGAACCGTCTGAACCGTGTTTCGAGGGGCCGCCGGGTTTACGTTTCCGTGAGCTTCCCGAACCGGTTCCTGAACTGCTTCCCGAAGCTCCATCAGATTCACCAGACTCACCAGATTCTTCAGTTACAGAAGAAGTGCCGTCTGAAGATTGTTTCTTATTTCCCGAACTTCTCTGCTCGTCAGAACTGCTGCCGTCGGATCCTCCGGAAGAAGAAGCGCCGGGCTTTTCCCTCTGATGGCTAGCGCCGGAAACGGAATCTTCGTCCGTTTCCCCGTCTGCAGACTTTTGATTCTTCCGGTCTTCTGCGGCCTTTTCATTCTCTTGGCTTTCCTCAGCCTTTTGGTTGTCCTGATCTTCTTCGTCCTTCTGATCCGTCTCGTCTTCTTCGGCTTTGTTGACACTGACCTCTGCCTGGGAAAGCATCTCGGTGTTCATCCCGGTGGCATCTGTCTGATAGGCACTGGAAAGCACAAATGTGTCCATGCCCATAAAAACTGTAAATGCCAGCAGGCAGGAGGTAAACGCAATCGTCCAGGGATGCTTTTTCATGACTTTCTCACCTCTTTTCTAACTTACCTCAATTATCAAACACTTCAACTACTGAACAGGATTCCCTGCAGGCAGGCCGCGTACTCAATGCTGAAGAAACGCCTCCGACTACTGCACAGGAGTTCCTGTCTACCGCTACAGTCTATCCGGTCAACCTCAAATGAACCTTAGAAACCGCCTGATAAAAGTGAAATATCTGTGATTTGACACCGGCAGCTTGAAAGACTAGCCAGCGCATTCTTGTGACTTCAGTCATGAGTCAGCTGGCTTTTATTTCCCCATATAAGGGAGTGTTCGAACTGCCGTAACCGGCTGTCATTTTTTCTTCGTAAGGATCCCGGATCGAGAAAGACGGTCCATTGTCAGACATAATGTTCCGGAGCAGGTGATCCCCTGACAGGAGCTGATACGATCAGAGTACTCATT
>OCVV012836023.1_pt1 | contig 16970 bp, 12 predicted proteins | sample 1539721 | NCBI WGS metagenome assembly OCVV01 (sample SAMN02144230, study PRJEB22623) | gut metagenome | biome: sheep rumen | host: Ovis aries | place: New Zealand | reverse complement strand
TAAGGTTGTTATTACATCCGATGCCGAGGCGGATTTGGATGGGTTTATCAGATATCTTTTATTTGAGAAGAAAAGCAATCAGGCTGCTTCCAATGTACTGAATGACTTTGAGGTGACTAAGATCAGTCTTTCCAGAGTGGCTGGGAGCTTAAAACTGTGCGATAATCCGCGGCTTAGGGCACTTGGCTACCGGAGAATGAACTTCCTGTCTCACGACTATTTTTTGCTTTACAGAATTGAGGGAGATACTGCCGTTGTAGATAATATATTTCATCAATTGCAGGACTATGAGAATAAGATATTGTAAGTACAGAGGAATGGTGTCCAGTCCTTCAGGGCTGGATTTCTTTATGCCGGGATGTACTACTTGAACTTTTTCCACTACTTCCTTTGAAGAGGGATATTTCATCGCTCGCGACTGCTCAAGAGCGATCCTGCAGAAGGGCTGCCGTAAGGCCGCCTCTCTCACGGACATGGAGTATTTTTTTTTCAGCTTTTTACAGGCATGGTATAATGAATCGCGTAAGTATCTCCAATGTGATGTAGGCGACATTATGGAGTTTATTGACGCCGATAAAAGCGAGGATAAGACAAAATAATTGAGATAATCTGAGATTAAGACCGTTTTATAGGACTGCCCTTGAGTACAATGGATAGTAGAGGAAGTTTTGGATTAATCTCAATTACCAAAATAAATAGATTATTCAAGGAGAATATTTATGGATAACAAGAACATTAAGAAATTGGAGGCAGACCTTTGGGAAGCAGCGGATCTATTACGCCAGGGATCCAAACTGACTTCTCAGCAGTACTGTATGCCGGTATTGGGTTTGCTGTTCCTGAGATATGCATATAGCAGATTTAAGAAGGTGGAGGAAGAGATCCTGAAGGATAGACCGGTCAGGAATGGTCGTGTGATGCCTGTAGAAGCGTCCGACTTTGCAGAGAAAAGTGCGTTGTTTCTTCCGAAGGAAGCGCAGTATTCATACCTTGTGAATCTGCCGGAGGATATCAAGGCTGCGAATATCGTTGCTGAAAACGGGCAGCAGATGAACAGTCTGGGAGAGGTCGTGAATCATGCGATGGAGCTGGTTGAGGCTCAGTCTGAACAGTTGGCCGGCGTTCTTCCGAAAGAATATACCAATTTTGCTGATGATCTGCTGGCAGAGTTATTGCGTATCTTTAACAATAATGCTCTTGATGATGTGGGCGGCGATGTGATCGGACGCATTTATGAATATTTCCTCAGTAAGTTTGCTCCGGCAGTGGCCTCTGATGACGGCGTGTTTTTCACACCGAAGTCACTGGTAAAAATGATCGTGAATATTCTGGAACCGACTTCGGGTGTCTTAGCGGATATTGCCTGCGGCAGCGGTGGTATGTTCGTGCAGTCCGGCGATTTCGTCAACAGTAAAGGAATGTCTGCTAATAAGGCAATGACGTTCTATGGGCAGGAGAAGGTTGAGTACAATGCTCAGCTCTGCCTTATGAATATGGCGGTTCATGGGCTGACCGGTGTGATCAAGTCCGGAAATGAAGCCAACACCTTCTATAATGATGCCCATAATCTTGTGGGATGCTGCGATTATGTAATGGCAAATCCGCCCTTCAATGTGGACAAGGTAAAAGCAGAGGTTGCCCAGAATGCTGGAAGATTACCATTCGGGTTGCCGGGCGTGAACAAGGCAAATGAGATCGGCAACGCAAACTATTTGTGGATCTCTTATTTCTATGCTTATCTCAACGAGACCGGAAGAGCCGGTTTTGTCATGGCTTCTTCAGCAACAGACAGTCAGGGAAAAGATAAGGATATCAGAGAACAACTGGTCAAGACCGGTCATGTGGATGTCATGATCAGCGTTGGTAATAATTTCTTCTACACAAAGAGCCTGCCTTGCAGTCTGTGGTTTTTCGACAAGGGAAAGGCAGAAGACCTTAAAGACAAGGTGCTATTTATCGATGCCAGGAATTATTTCACGGTTGTAGATCGTACCCTCAATGAATGGAGCGACTGGCAGCTGAAAAACATGAATGCCATTGTGTGGCTGTATCGTGGAGAAACTGACAAGTATTGGCAGCTTATTGAGGAATACCATTCTGTTTTGGGAGAAGGTGATTTTGAGGAGATCCTTCATGCTCAGGAGGATCATATTAAAGAACTGAGAAGTGAGGCTAAGGCCGCTGCGGACTCTGCTGCCAAGAAGGACAAGAAAAGGATCCAGGCTGAGTTTGATGAGAAGATTGCCGAACAGGAAGAACAGCTCACGATAGCCAAAGAGGCCGTATGGCTTTACAGCAAATTCGGTGATGGAGAGTATCAGGATATTGCTGGTCTCTGCAAGATTGCGGATATAGCTGAGATAGAAGGAAAAGGATGGTCATTGACTCCTGGCGCTTATGTTGGTGTAGCTCCGGTTGAAGATGATGGCGTTGATTTTCATGAGCGTATGGGCGAAATCCATGAGGAGTTATTGAAACTTCAGGATGAAAGTAATCGGTTGATGGATACCATCTCGCAGAACATGAAGGAGATGGGATTATGATATTCAATAAAGTATCTATTGGAGAGGTGGTTACCCTTAGGCAGGGTTTCGCTATTAATAAAAATACTAAACATCATATGTCTGATGAACCAACAGACTTGCATTTGCTGCGGATAGGAGATATGAAAGATGGTTCCTATTCGATATATGTGAAGGACACAATTCCTGCTCATTTTATTGCTAATGAGGATGACATTATCTATACAAGAACTGGCCAGGTTGGATTAGTTTTCAGAAAACAACATGGAGTGATTCATAATAATTGCTTTTCTGTTACGCCACAAAATGAAGATGTTTTGGATAGAGGCTTCTTGTTTTATGTATTACAAACAAAGGAGTTTTACGAGGAGGCTAATTCGAAAGCGTCTGGAGCAGCACAGCCAGATTTACCTCATGGAGCTTTTAACAGTATATCAATTCCTATACCAGATATTGATATCCAACGGAAGATATCTAACATTCTTAAATCGTATGATGATTTGATTGAAAACAACCAGAAGCAAATCAAATTGTTGGAGGAAGCGGCACAGAGATTGTATAAGGAATGGTTTGTGGATCTTCGTTTTCCGGGATATGAGAAAACAGAGATCATAGATGGTGTGCCAGTTGGATGGAAAAAGGAAAAACTAGTCAAGATAGCAGATATAAAGGCGGGTGGAGATAAACCAGAGGAATACAGCAATAATAAGACAAGAGAAAACAGTATTCCAATATATGCTAATGGAACTGAAAAAGAAGGCTTATTTGGATATACAAATAAACCTGTTATCGCGGATGAGAGTGTAACGATTTCTGCGAGAGGAACAGTTGGGTGTGTATTTTTAAGGAGAACGCCATATGTTCCAATAGTACGTCTTTTATCTGTGATTCCATATGAAGTGTCTGCCGTTTATCTGTATTATTGTTTGAGCAATGAGCAATTTGAAAGAAATGGTACTTCGCAGCAGCAAATTACAGTTCCAATGGTAAAGGATAAATTAATTCTTATAGCTGATAAAGAAACAGTGAGATTATTTGTTCAAAAGGTAATAGGGAATATAAACAAAAAGGATGTGCTAACAGAGCAGTGTAAATTGCTAAAAGAAGCTCGTGATCGGTTGCTTCCAAAACTAATGAATGGAGAAATAGAGATATAAATGAGACGAACATTTGCAGAAGTCCTTAGAGAAGGCAAGGTTGATATCAGAAACGAATACGAAAAACTCTACGATATCATGTATGGCAGAAATTTTGAAAACGGGTCAACATCACTTCATGATATTATCGCAGATTCGTTTGCATCGTTCTATTTTAGGGGAACATGTTTGTCCATTGATGAGTTTGATAAAAAATATGGATTTGATTTTGAGGAGAATCCAAATGGTGCTGAAGTAGAGTATCTTGTTTCATTCTGTGAGTATTTTCAAAACATGCTTGTAGGCTTACAGTGCAACCCGGAAAATAATTTTTGGGGATTTTCTTCTGTGAACACTGCGTTTCTAATGGAACAAATCAGAAAAGTAATTGATGCAATTGGATATATGTCGGCGAGTGATGATGGTTTTACGATCTATGTGGAAAAATCTCCGGGTTCAATAGCTGTATCTGAAAGCGAGATGATTCCAAAAGAACTATCATATAAGGTATTAGAATACAATCACCATTCACTACATGGCGAAATAGAAAAGAAAAAACAAATACTCTTGAAACTAGCTGAATTACTTGAACCGGAGAGGGAAAAACTAAGAGAGGCAAATAAATCACTATGTTCAGATGTGTTCTATGCGTTTAACAATTTGAATCTTAGGCATAATAATATAAATAAGAGCGATCTGGCGAAATACAAGTTGACCATAGCATCAATGGACAAAAATGTTCTTGAAAAATGGTATGATGAGGTATATCAGATGTGTTTGTTATGCTTTCTTGAATTAGAACAGGCAGAGAGAAAAATGAAATTTGATAAGTTAAAGGCTGCGATAGAGGAGGATGCTACTTATGAAGTATGAATACTCCGAAAATGTATTAGTACAGGACAGCGCGGCAGCTCTTATGCATGATGAGCTGGGGTGGGATGTCGTCTTTGCCTATAATCAGGAAGTGCTGGGTGAGAATGGTACGCTTGGCAGAAAGAATTACCATGAAATTGTTCTGTGGAGATATTTTAACCAGGCTCTGAAGAAACTGAATCCGTGGATTACGGATGCACAGATCGCTGAAGCAAGGCAAACGCTTTATTCATACCTATCATCAGCATCATTACTTCAGATCAACGAAGAGAAGTATTTCATGATCCGTGATGGTATTCCTGTAACAGTTAAGAAGCCAAACGGAAAGACCGAAGAGAAGAAGGCAGTAGTAATCGATTTTAATGATCCTGATAATAATCATTTCCTTGCTGTGAAGGAACTGAAGATTCATGGAGATTTGTATCGCCGCCGGACGGATATCGTTGGTTTTGTGAATGGTCTGCCATTGTTGTTCATAGAGCTGAAGCGTAATGATGTGGATGTGGAGAATGCTTATACAGATAACTACACAGATTACCAAGATACCATCCCGTTTCTGTTCTATTATAACGCCTTCCTTATGCTTTCCAACGGTATGGAGGCGAAGGTAGGAACGCTTGGCAGCAAATATGAATTCTTCCATGAGTGGAAGCGTCTGTCCGAGGACGATGAAGGTAGTGTGGCGCTGGAAACCATGCTCCGGGGTATTTGCAAGAAGGAGAAATTCCTTGATCTGTATGAGAACTTTATTCTTTATGATCATTCCGAGGGAAAGACTGTAAAAATTCTGGCAAGGAACCATCAGTATCTGGGAGTAAATGAAGCAGTGAAGGCATATGGAGAACGCCAGCTTCGTGAAGGAAAGCTGGGGGTTTTCTGGCACACGCAAGGGTCGGGCAAGAGCTATTCTATGCTGTTCCTGTCGCAGAAGATCCGCAGGAAATTCCCTGGATCTCCGACGATTGTTGTATTGACAGACCGCGATGAGCTGAACAAGCAGATCTGCGGTACTTTTGAGGCTTGCGGCCTTCTTGGCAAGACCGAAGGCAAGAAATTTATAGCGACAAGCGGAACGGATCTGGTGGGTAAACTGAAAGGTAATCCGAGCTTCATATTCACACTGATCCAGAAGTTTAATAAGCCGGATGAGCCGCCAATCTACCCCGATCATGATATTCTCATCATTTCGGATGAGGCGCACCGCAGCCAGTATGGTGTATTTGCTGATAATATTGAGAAGTTACTGCCTACAGCATCACGCATCGGATTTACCGGAACACCGCTGTTATCCTCCAACGAGATTACGGCCAGAACCTTCGGTGGCTATATTTCTGTATACGACTTTAAGCGTGCTGTTGAAGATAAGGCTACGGTTCCGCTTTATTACGAAAACCGTGGCGATAAGATAAAGGAGATTAAGAATCCGGATATCACGGATAAGATCCTGGATGCCATTGAAGAGGCGGATCTGAATCCGGACCAGGCAGAGAAGGTGATGCATGAGTTTGAGAAGGAAGTGCATCTTCTGACTGCAGAGCCGCGTCTGCGTGCTATCGCAAAAGACTTTGTCGGGCATTACAGTGATCTTTGGACTACCGGTAAGGCTATGTTTGTTTGCCTGAATAAGGTCACCTGTGTCCGCATGTATAACTTCGTTCAGGAATACTGGCAGGAGGAAATCAAAGCACTTGAACAGAAGGTAGCAAGCACCGTTTCTGATCAGGAGCAAATGGAGCTGTCCAGGAAGCTGAAATGGATGAAAGACACCGAAATGTGTGTGGTCATCAGCCAGGAGCAGAATGAAATCCAGACCTTTAAGAAGTGGGATCTGGATATTCTGCCGCACAGGACAAAGATGGAGAAACGGGAACTGGATAAGGAATTCAAGGATTCCGATAGCAATTTCCGTGTTGTGTTCGTCTGCGCGATGTGGCTGACCGGTTTCGATGTTAAGTCGCTGTCATGTCTGTATCTGGATAAGCCGCTGAAGGCGCATACGCTTATGCAGACTATAGCCAGAGCGAATAGAGTAAACGAGGGGAAGAGCAACGGACTGGTTATAGATTACATTGGAATAGTTAAGGCTTTGAAAAAAGCCCTGAATGACTACACACAGAATAAAGATGGAAAAACAAAGGTTGATCCCACTGTTGATAAAGAGGAAATGATCAAGCAGATTAGTAAGGCTATTGCAGATGCAGATAGGCTCTTATCAGACAATGATTATGATCTTCTGGAACTCATTGAAGCCGAAGGCTTTAGAAAGCTGCAATTACTTGCCGATGGTGCTGAAGCTATGTGTTCTTCACCTGAAATCAAGAAGCAATACGAAATATACGCAAATGAGATAAGCCGTTTGGTTAAATATCTTGATCGAAAAGAACTTACAGAGGATTTCCGTAAAAATATAGATGCGATTCTTGCTATATTCCGTGAGATGCAGAAAAAGCGCAGACATATCGATACTACGGATCTCATGGTGGAGATCAATCATATTATCAATGAAAACGTCGAGATTGAACAAGCGGAAGAAGGATTAGCTGAGTCAAGACAGTTTGATATTAGCCAGATTGATTTTGATCTGCTTGCTGCAGAGTTTGCACGGGTACGGCATAAGAACCTACTGATAAAGGATCTGGATGATCTTGTTCAGATAAGGCTTGAAAAGATGCTTTCGGTTAATCCGTCCCGAATTGATTATTATGATCGGTATATGCAGATCATAGAGGAATATAATTCGGAACAGGACCGTTCAACAATAGAAAAAACATTTATGGAACTGATGAATCTTGCACAGAGCATGTCTGAGGAGCAGCAACGATATGTTCGGGAGGGATTCTCCAGTGACGAGGAGCTGTCGATTTATGATCTGCTTTTCTCAGAGAATCTGTCGAAGAGTGATATTGAAAAAATAAAAAAGGTTTCGGTTGATCTTCTGTCAAAGATAAAGGAAAGAATTGCCGGTATGGATCACTGGACAGATAAACAAGAGACCAGAGCAGCGGTTGAAATCCTGATCAGGGATGTACTGTTTGAGGAAATACCTGACAGTATGTTTAATCGTTTGGAAGCATACCGAAAGGCTATTTTTGAGCATATCTATACGCATTATAAAGGCATAGCTTAATATACGAATATCGAGAAGATGTACAAGGAGATTTATATGGAGATATCAGATGTTAAGGAACTCCTTAATAAAGGCGAAAAGGTAGATATTGAATGTAAAGAGTCTGACAGTAAGCTTTCCAAGTCTATATGGGAAACATATTCATCTTTTGCAAATACAAGCGGTGGATATATATTCCTGGGGATTAAAGAAGATAAGAAAAAGAAGTTGCCGGAGGAGCGTTTTCAGATTCAGGGTATAAAGAATTATGATGTTCAGGTAAAAGCCTTCTGGGATACTGTTAATAGTAACAAGGTTAATAAGAATATCCTGAAGGATGAGGATGTTCAGATTGTCACGATTCCATCGACAGCATTAGCAGTTGTTTCGATTCATGTGCCCAGGGCTGATTATAATAACAGACCTGTTTTTATAAATGAGAATCCTTACACAGGAACATTTAAGAGAAATCATGAGGGAGACTACCATGCTTCCGAAGATGAAATAAATGCGATGCTGCGTGATCAAAAGTCTGAGGGAAATGACGGGATAGTGTTGGAACACTATGGTATGGAAGATATTGATCTGGAGACCTTGGGTCATTATAGAACCATGTTTCAGAATAATAACCCTGATCATGTCTGGAATCAAGAAGATAACAAACAATTTCTGACAATGCTTGGGGGATATAAGAAGGATCGTAGCAAGAATATCGAGGGATTGACTATAGCAGGACTCCTCATGTTTGGCAAAGGAATTGCGATCAGAGATAGGTTTTCTAATCTTATGATGGATTACAGAGATGAAAGCCACGCTACAGATGATATGCGATGGAGTGATCGCGTAACATATGATGGTACCTGGGAAAACAACCTCTTCAATTTCTTTATGAAGGTATCACCCAAATTATCGGCTGACTTGAAAAAGCCTTTTGTCCTTGATAATCAGCAACGCGTGGACGATACGCCGATACATAAAGCAATCAGAGAAGCGTTTGTTAATATGATAATTCATTCAGATTATCTGTTGGATTCCGGAACGCTTAAGATACTAAAGAAACAGGATGAGTTTATATTTACAAATCCCGGAAGCCTAAAGCTCTCAGTCGAAGAGATATTTAAGGGTGGAAATTCAAAATCGAGAAATCCGGCTATGCAGCTAATGCTGCGGATGGTTGGATTTGGAGATAATGCGGGTTCGGGTATTCCGACGATACTTAACACATGGAAAGAAGCGGATTGGGTCGAGCCGAATTTATATGAAGATACACATTTGAATCAAGTTACACTTACGCTTAAGACATGGGCGACCTGGACTGAGTCGGTTGAAGAATTACAGAACAGTATTGTGTATCTGCCAAGTATATCTGAAGAAAGCATGACAGCGATGAAGAATGCTTTATCCATCTATAATCTTGGAATATCACCAGAGGTGCGAGCAAATCTGACTCAGGTTGCCGTTGCTGTTTCCAATGCAATGAAGACGGTAAACCATTTAGATTTTTCGGGGTTATATGAGGCTGTTTCACGATTCGCTGAAGTAAGTAAAATGGTGCAGCCTGCCAGTGAAAATGCAAGAAAATTAGCAGCATTGATATCGGATGAATTAAAGATAAGCATCGAATCAGCGAATAAATCAGCGAATTCTGATGAAAAATCAGCGAATAATTCAGCAGATTCAAATAAAGAATCAGCGGATGTGATGGTCGCTCTGAATAAGCGGCAGACACAAATCCTAACAATAATGGAGGATGGCAGAGAATATACTACGGAGGCTATTGCTGGAATCATTGGATTAAAAGGTCCAAGAACAAGACAGTTAATGAATGAACTCGTTGAGCTCGGCAAGGTAGAGAGTCTTGGAACAACAAAAGATCGTAGGTATCGAAAAAAATAGGTACTTTATTCAATCAAATTAAAAATCGGATGACAAAAACATCTGTTTGTTAGCGTTAAAGAAACGATTGGAAAAGTAGTGACCAATTTCAAAGGGGGCTGTCGCATTAATTAGTGAATTGCACTTTTTCTGTATTTTGGATTGATTTTTACCCGTTTTTATAGTATACTTTTCAAGTTTAGGTGATATATAACCGATTTTTGGCTCGAAAAACGCAAAAATCATGCTTTTTTGAGGAATCGGAATCCGATAAGTGCAGCGCTAATTGTAGCACCTAAAAAAGTAAGGGTCTTGCAAACCCTTATAAAATAAGGGTTTCAGGAGGTTAAAAAATATATGAAACTAGGAATCGTCGGATTACCGAATGTAGGAAAATCCACATTATTTAATTCGCTTACAAAGGCAGGGGCGCAGGCGGCAAACTTTCCTTTTTGTACCATTGACCCTAATGTGGGGGTTGTTCCGGTACCGGATGAGAGGATAGAAAAGCTGGGAGAACTTTACAATACAAAGAAGGTAACCCATGCTGTGATAGAGTTTGTTGACATCGCCGGTCTTGTTAAGGGCGCATCCAAGGGCGAAGGTCTGGGAAACCAGTTCCTTGCAAATATCAGGGAAGTGGACGCCATAGTTCATGTCGTAAGGTGTTTTGAGGATGCCAATGTCATCCACGTGGAAGGCTCGGTGGACCCGGTAAGAGATATCGAGACAATCAACATGGAACTTGCGCTTTCGGATATGGAGATACTTGAGAGAAGGTATGCCAAGGTGGCAAAGCAGGCCAAGATGGACAAGTCCCTTCAAAAGGAAGTGGATATGCTTGAAAAGCTAAAGGCCCATTTGGACGAAGGAAATATGGCAGGAACTTTTGAGGTGCCCGATGATGAGGAACTTCAGAAGGCGTTTGCGGAGTATAATCTTTTGACTGCCAAAAAGACTATATATGCTGCAAATGTGGCAGAGGATGACCTGGCTGATGACGGCGCAGGGAATGGATATGTAGCTAAAGTAAGGGAACTGGCAAAGGCTGAAGGAAACGCAGTATTTGTGATCTCCGCAAAGCTTGAGGAGGAACTCTCCGAACTTTCGGATGATGAAAAGAAGGATTTTCTTGCAGACCTCGGAGTCGAGTCCTCAGGCCTTGATAAGCTTATAGCGGCCAGCTACAGTCTGCTGGGACTGATCAGCTTCCTGACGGCAGGTGAAGATGAGTGCCGTGCATGGACCATAAAGGAAGGCACAAAGGCACCTCAGGCAGCAGGCAAGATCCATACAGACTTTGAGAGAGGCTTTATCAGGGCGGAAGTCGTCAAGTATGACGACCTTATCACCCTGGGTTCTATAGCAGCAGCCAAGGAAAAGGGCGTTGTCGGGCTTGAGGGTAAGGATTATGTAGTTCAGGACGGCGATGTGATACTGTTCAGATTCAACGTATAAGGGGTAGGGTATGCCTGATTGGATGGATGAGACAGACATAGCGTTTCCGAATCTTGGGATCTATCTGGAAAATGTGCCTAAGTCATTTCAGATATTTGGCATAACCATTGCCCTGTACGGAGTGATCATAGGCCTGGGGGTAGTGTGTGCATTTGCCCTTATGAGTTATATAAGCAAAAAAGATGGGGGAAATCCCGATGATATCTATGATGCGGGTCTGTGGATACTGATATTCGGTCTCATCGGAGCACGTCTGTACTATGTTATATTCTCATGGGATTATTATAAGGATAACCTGCTCAGCATACTGAATATCAGGGGCGGAGGCCTTGCTATATACGGCGGGGTGATAGCGGGAACGCTTACCGCCTGCATATGGTGCCGGATAAAAAAGAAGAACTTCCGGTCTTTTGCGGATATTGCGGTACTGGGCGCTCTTGTGGGCCAGATCGTGGGACGCTGGGGGAATTTTACCAACCGTGAAGTCTTTGGCGGTTACTCGGACGGACTGCTGGCAATGCGCCTCCCGATAGATGCCGTCAGGGACAGGGATATAAATGCGGACTTGGCGGCGCATATCGCAGAGGGTACCAATTATATACAGGTGCATCCCACCTTTCTTTACGAGAGTTTATCAAATCTGGTGCTTCTGGCGCTTATCATAATCTTCCGGAAAAAGAAGAAAGTGGACGGCGAATGTGTATGCTGGTATTTTGGAGGCTATGGCATCATCCGCTTCATAATAGAAGGGATCAGGACTGACCAGCTGAAATTCGCCGGTACGGATATTGCGGTATCCCAGTGCCTTGGGCTGCTGCTGTTTATCGTATCGGCGGTCCTTATCGCATTTATACGGATAAAGGCGCTAAAAGAAAAATAAAAAGTTTACCGTTACTAAAAATACTTATAAAAAACGTGTCTGACAGCTAAAGTGAAAGTTTGACAGATATGTTATGATTAACTGATGACTTTAAGAAAAAGCCTTTGCTGGCGGTTTGTGCTAAATTAAGAATACAGGAGTAAATGCCGATGAGCTTTGATTTTGTAAGAAAACTTCCCACACCTACGGAGATAAGGGAGCAGTATCCCGTTCCGACGGACCTGCAGGAGTTAAAGAAGAAAAGGGATAAGGAAATCTGTGATGTGATCGCGGGAAAGAGCGACAAGTTTCTGGTGATAATAGGACCCTGCTCTGCCGATAATGAGGAAGCTGTGGTTGATTATACCAACAGGCTGGCTGAGGTAAATGAAAAGGTTAAGGACAGGCTGATACTTGTTCCCCGGGTATATACAAATAAACCAAGGACAACGGGCGACGGCTATAAAGGGATTTCGTCACAGCCTGATCCTACGGAAGCTCCTGACTTTCTGAAAGGGCTTATCGCCATGAGACAGATGCATATCAGGGTAATGCGTGAATCGCATCTTACCAGTGCGGATGAGATGCTTTATCCGGAAAACTGGAGATATGTTTCGGATATCCTTTCCTATGTGGCGATAGGCGCAAGGTCGGTTGAGGATCAGCAGCACAGGCTTGCTGCCAGCGGCTTTGACGTACCTGCGGGGATGAAGAATCCTACCAGCGGTCATCTGTCTGTAATGCTGAATTCCATACATGCAGCCCAGCACCCTCATTCGTTCATCTACAGGGGATGGGAAGTTAAGACCAGCGGAAACCCCTATGCCCACACTATACTTCGCGGTGCCGTAAACAAGCATGGAAGATCTCTTCCGAACTACCATTATGAAGACCTTTCGCTTCTAAGGGAGTTATATGATCAGGCTGATGTCATCAATCCTGCCTGCGTAATAGATACCAACCACTCAAATTCCGGCAAGCGTTTTGAGGAGCAGCCGAGGATAGTAAGCGAGGTCCTCCATTCAAGGAAGATCAATCCCGATATCAGGAGCCTTGTAAAAGGCCTTATGATAGAGAGCTATATAAAAGAAGGCTCCCAGAAGATAGGAGAGGGGATTTACGGGAAGTCCATAACCGACCCCTGCCTTGGATGGGCGGATTCGGAAAAACTTATCTACAGCATAGCGGAGTCCGTATAATGGCCGACCAGCATTGAAGATGAGGAGGTAGCATAATAATTATGAGTATGGCAGATACCACATTTATAAATATGTGCAGGGATATTCTGGAGAACGGAACCAGCACGGAGGGGGAAAAGGTAAGACCTCATTGGGAAGACGGGGCACCGGCGTATACCATTAAGAAATTCGGTGTAATAAACAGGTACGACCTTTCAAAGGAATTTCCGATCATTACACAGCGGCGTACTGCATTAAAATCCGCCACGGAGGAAATGCTCTGGATATGGCAGCAGAAATCAAATAATATCAAAGATCTGCACAGCCATATATGGGATTCATGGGCTGATGAAAATGGCTCCATCGGAAAAGCCTACGGCTATCAGATGGGGGTAAAGCATAAATATAAAGAAGGCATGATGGATCAGACCGACAGGGTGATCTATGACCTTAAGAACAACCCCTTCAGCAGACGGATAATGACCAATATGTATGTCCACAGCGACCTTAGCGAAATGCATCTTTATCCCTGTGCCTACAGCATGACATTTAATGTGACGCAGAAGCCGGGAGATGATAAGCTGACGCTGAATGCGATACTTAACCAGCGCTCCCAGGATGTGCTCACCGCAAATAACTGGAATGTGGTACAGTATGCTGTTCTGGTACACATGCTGGCGCAGGTATGTGATATGAGGGTAGGAGAACTGGTGCATGTGATAGCCGATGCCCATATCTATGACAGGCATGTGGATATTGTAAAGGAACTGATAGAACGGCCTACACATCCGGCACCGGAATTCTGGCTCAATCCCGAGATACATGATTTCTATGAATTTACGAGGGATGATGTAAAAGTCATCGGATATGAGACCGAACCGCAGATAGAGAATATCCCCGTGGCGATATGATGCGCCGGAGCAGCAGGCTTATGTCAGCAGGTTTTATACAGTTTATTATGGAGTATAGAGTATGAAGATAATTGTGGCAGCAGATAAAAACTGGGCTATAGGGAATAAGGGTGAACTGCTCGTGAGCATTCCGAATGACCATAAAATGTTCCGGCAGGAGACTACCGGCAAGGTGGTGGTGCTCGGCCGTAAAACGCTGGCGACCTTCCCCGAAGGCAGACCTCTTAAGAACAGGACCAATATCATACTTTCGCACAATGCGTCTTTTACGGTCAAGGATGCGGTGGTCGTACATTCCGTTGACGAACTTCTTGAATGTGTTAAGGAATACAGCACTGATGACGTGTATATCATAGGCGGTGCAAGCATCTATGAGCAGATGCTTCCCTACTGCGATACAGCTATAGTGACTAAAATTGACACTTCCTATGAAGCGGATGCTTTTTTTTCGGATCTGGACAGGTCTCCCGAATGGAAGATAGTCAGTGAGAGCGAAGAACAGACATATTTCGATATTGAATATAACTTTGTAACCTATAAGAGGGTGTGACCGGGGGGATATTACATAACAACTCTGTTGCGTCCTCCGGTCTTGCCTTCGTAAAGCTTGTTGTCGGCGCGGTTGATGGTAGCTTCTATGCCGAGCCTGGGGTTATACTCTTCAAGTCCGTAGGTCATGGTCACCTTGAAATCATAATCTTTAAACTGCATGGGTGTTTCTTCGACAATTTGCCGAAGCTTATCCAGTTCCGCATAGGCCTGCTCTAATTTCATATTTTCAAAAGAAAACAGGAATTCTTCGCCGCCCCATCTGGCCACGTGTCCTTTGCCGGACATTACTTTTTTGAATATATCGGATACGGTAGTAAGCACATAGTCTCCGGTATCGTGTCCGTAGGTGTCGTTTACTTTTTTGAAGAAGTCTATGTCTCCGATGGCGATGGTGAAGACTTTTCCGGTATGGTTGTATTCGAAAACCTGACCGGAAAGATATTCGTTCATATGCCTTCTGTTGGAGAGACCGGTGAGGGTATCAAGGTTAGCCATGCGTTCGAGGTTTTCATTTATCCTGCGCAGCTTTTCCTCTGCCTGGTTGAACTTTGTGCTGTAGCAGTAGGACGTCACCAGCATGCAGGCTCCGATTATAAGCACGTTTAACATCTGGAGAATTATCAGGTTTGTACCCTTGGGGGTCATAAACAGTGGAAACTCGGGGCATAACTCTATGAGCAGCAGGAGAAGGGCTATAAGTCCGAATGAATATATACGTTTTAAGAGAGGTTTATTTGCCTTGTTGAAGTAGATAAGCAGTATATTAAGAAAGCTTATGTACTGGAATCCGCACTGATAGCCGGTGAAAAGAGCCAGCAGGGTGGGAAAAATAATCAGTACGGTATTCAGCAGGATGAGACCGGAAAAGGTCCTGTTTTCATAAGTGAATATAAAGGCTCCCACACACAGGCCTACCGCACCGGCCGTTGACAGTCCCAGCGTGTAGTGCTGCATAAATGCGACCGTAAGTCCGGTGATGAAGAAATACAGGGCAAAGAGCAGGCAGTTCAGTCTTATCAGTACCGCAAGGTCTTTGGTTTCTTTTTCGTTCCTGACGTCTGAAAAAAGAAAACTTATCACTGAATTCCACATCTGTTTCATAACGCTTTATCCGCCTTGGAAATGATTTTATGCTTAAGACCGATTCCTGACTCGATTCCGTTCATTATAGCATAATTGCGGCTGTGTAACAATAGCGGATAGGAGAGGGCATGTGCGTTATAACGGGCCGGTCTTGACATGAAAAAAAGACGGGTATACACTTTGTAATCGAAGTAAAAACTTTAATTAAAGTAAAGGAGCAAACATCATGGAAAAGAAAAACATTGACTGGGCCTCCATAGGATTTGGATATGTGAAGACCGATAAGCGTTATGTTTCTAATTTTAAGAACGGAGCATGGGACGAAGGCACTCTTACGGAAGATGATACTGTCGTTCTCAGCGAATGTGCGGGCGTTCTGCAGTATGCACAGACCTGCTTTGAAGGTTTAAAGGCATATACTACAGAGGATGGACGTATCGTATGTTTCAGGCCTGACCTTAATGCAAAGAGAATGACTGATTCCGCACTCAGGCTCGAGATGCCTGCTTTTCCTGAAGATAGATTCGTTGAGGCGGTAAAGGCAGTGGTAAAGGCCAATGAAGCTTATGTTCCCCCTTATGGCTCGGGGGCTACACTTTATATAAGGCCTTATATGTTCGGAACCAATCCGGTGATCGGTGTAAAGCCGGCTAATGAGTACCAGTTCAGGATTTTTACAACACCTGTCGGACCGTATTTCAAAGGCGGCGCAAAGCCTATCACTATTACCGTGTCAGATTTTGACAGGGCAGCACCTCACGGTACAGGCCACATAAAGGCAGGTCTCAACTATGCCATGAGTCTCCATGCTATAGTGACAGCGCATGCAAACGGCTTTGCGGAGAATATGTATCTGGATGCCGCTACCCGTACAAAGGTAGAGGAAACCGGCGGCGCAAACTTCATTTTCGTCACAAAGGACGGAACTGTCGTAACGCCTAAGTCTGATTCCATACTGCCTTCCATCACAAGGCGTTCCATCATGTATGTTGCAGAACATATACTCGGCTTCAAAGTAGAGCATAGGGAAGTAATGTTTGATGAGGTAAAGGATTTCGCTGAATGCGGACTCTGCGGAACTGCGGCAGTTATCTCGCCTGTAGGCAGGATAGTATACAAGGATGGCGTGATCGAATTCCCGGCTGGAATGGAAGAGATGGGACCTGTTACCAAAAAGCTGTATGACACTCTTACCGGCATACAGATGGGCCGCATGGAAGCACCTGAAGGCTGGATCTGTGAGATAGGATGAGGCAGACAGGCAGATACGGCAGCCTCATACGAAAGAAAGATGCATTGCATTAAATGCAGCGGAAAATGAATATTAAAAGGGGCTGTCGCACTAAAGTTGTGTGACAGCCTCTTTTTCTATACCAAACACAAAAACCGCACTTCGAAAAGTGCGGCATTTGCTGTA
>OCVV011359687.1_pt1 | contig 16971 bp, 25 predicted proteins | sample 1539721 | NCBI WGS metagenome assembly OCVV01 (sample SAMN02144230, study PRJEB22623) | gut metagenome | biome: sheep rumen | host: Ovis aries | place: New Zealand | reverse complement strand
AAGAATGTTCATATCACACGTTGATGTATGGTAATGAATATTGTTAAACTAAATAAGGAGCTAATAGTAGAGTATTTACTCGATTAAATGCAAACTCCTCTCCTTTTTACTTTCATGTATTAAGGATGTTTAGTTAAGTTGTTGAATAGGATATATACCAGAAAGGAGCATTTAAGTATATGCAATCTAGAAAAGATACAAGATTTGAAAAAGCTAGATTAATTGGTTCAAGAGCATTACAAATTTCTATGGGAGCAAAACCTTTAGTGGAATTTGAGCCTGATGAAGATACAATTAAAATAGCAATACGCGAATATGAGGAAGGAGTTCTTCCGTTAGATGCAGTAGTTAAAGATGAATATAAATAAGACCTTATATTTATGTTTAATACCTGAGTATGAAATTTAACTTTCTTATTTATACACTTATAAGGAAATAAAAAAATAGCCCTTTAATTGAACAACTATTTCTACATTTAAAAAGAGGTGTTTTTTATGGATAGTGTAATTGAAGACGTACGATTAAGAAAAATTATAGATAGTAGAGGAAATCCAACTGTTGAAGCAGATATTTTAACATGGAACGGATTTGGTAGAGCTGCAGCACCTAGTGGAGCAAGTACAGGAGTTAATGAAGTTGCATCATTCCCTGAAGGTGGAGTAGATCAGGTAATCGCTGAAGTAGAAGATTTAATTTCATCTGAAATAATAGGAATGGAAGCAGAAGATTTAAGAGAAATAGACACAGTACTTAAAGAAATTGACGGTACAGATAATTTCTCAACAATCGGTGGAAACACTGCAGTAGCAGTATCAATGGCAACAGCTAAAGCAGCAGCTTCAAGTTATAACTTACCGTTATACAAATTCTTAGGCGGAATCATGCCTATGTCAATTCCATACCCGTTAGGAAATATGATTAACGGTGGAGCACACGCTGGTACAAACGCACCAGATATTCAAGAATTTTTAGTAATTCCTGTAGGTGCATCCAACATAATGGAAGCAATGGAAACAAACATTAACGTTCACAGAAGAATCAAAGAAAAAATACAGGCAACCGACAGTACATTTACTGGAGGTAAAGGTGATGAAGGAGGATGGGCTCCAAACCTTACAAACGAACAGGCTTTAGAGATTCAAACATCTTCATGTGAAGAAATTACAGATGAAACCGGAGTAGAAGTAAGACCTGGATTAGATGTAGCATCAAGTGAATTCTGGAATGAAGAAGAACAAAAATACATCTATGAACGTGAAGGTACTTCAAGAACAGTTGAAGAACAAATTGATTACATTGCTGATTTAGTAGAAACTTACAAATTCTTCTATGTAGAAGATCCAATTCAAGAAAATGACTTTGAAGCATTTGCTGAATTAACAGCTAAATCAGGAAAAGACTGTTTAATTTGTGGAGATGACCTGTTTGTAACAAATCCTGAAATACTTGCAAAAGGTATTGAAGCAAAAGCAGCAAATTCCTTAATTATCAAACCTAACCAAATAGGTACATTAACTGATACTTACAACTCTATTCAATTAGCAAAAGCTAACAAATATGTTCCAGTAGTATCTCACAGATCCGGTGAAACTACTGATGAAACAATTGCACACATCGCAGTAGCATTTAATGCACCAATTATTAAAACTGGAGCAGCTGGTGGAGAAAGAATAGCAAAACTCAATGAATTAGTCAGAATTGAAGAAGAACTACCAAATGCAAAAATGGCTGATTTATAAGTGGAGTTAAATATGGATATTAATATAGACTATGAAAAGTGTGACTCATTGAATTGTCTGGAATGCTTAGATTTATGTCCAATGCAGGTATTTGATATAGAAAATAATCAAGTAATTATCAAAAATAATGCATCCTGTTGTGGATGTTTGGCATGTCAGGAAGTATGTAGTTATAATGCAATTAGTCTTTCATATTAATAAAATACGGAAAATATTATAAAAATAAAACATTAAAGAGGTAATAAAATGTCTGAATTATTAATACCATTAGACAAGTACCTTGCAGCAGGTTTACACATAGGTACTCAACAAAAAACTAAAGATATGGAAAAATACATCTACAGAGTAAGAGCAGATGGTCTTCACGTATTAGATGTAAAAAGCAGTAACGATAAAATAATCATCGCTGCAAAATTATTATCAAAATACGACCCTGATGACGTACTCGTAGTAAGTACAAGACAATATGGTCAAGCACCTGTAAGAAAATTCGGTGAAGTAACTGGATGTAAAACAATTCCGGGTAGATTCATACCAGGTACACTTACAAACCCAAGATACTCAAAATTCATCGAACCAAAATTATTAGTTGTAACAGACCCTAGAAGCGACTCACAAGCAGTTATTGAAGCAAGACAAAATGGTATTCCTGTAGTAGCATTATGTGATACAGAAAACCTTTTATCAAATGTTGATATTGCAATTCCTGTAAACAATAAAGGTAGAAAAGCTATTGCTTTAGTATACTGGTTACTTGCAAGACAAGTATTAAGAAACAGAGGAATCTTATCAAGTGATGAAGAATTTGATTTAGATTCTACTGATTTCGAATTAAAAATATAATTAACAAACAAGATAGAAGAATCTCTTTTCTTCTATAATTATTCTATTTTTTTCCTACTTAATTATTAATCCTTAACTTATTAACTGATGCTTTTATTTACTATCTTGGAATCTATTAATTTCTATTTTTACATTAATTTTAATTCAAGAAAAAGTTTTTAATAAATTGGATAAAGGATATTAATGGGGTGGGAAGATAATTGATACTTATTTTTGTAATGATTCTTAATATTTTTTTAATGCATTATATGATTATTGCTGACATGTAGCCTACAACATTTTCATAATCTCCGTTTACTTCACCACTATTGCTATATTTTAATACATAGGAGCTATTAGCATTTGATAGTTTACAATAATTAATTGCTGTTATAACAGGTCCATATCCACACATAGTAATATCATACTCTAAAATATCTTTTACCAATTGTTTCATGTCCATGTTCTCTACAGATTTTATAACTTTTGAATCAAGATACTTAGCAGTTTCAGAGTCTTCATAATGAGTCAAATCAGTACTTGCTAAAACAACACATTTGCGGTTTAATTTATCGGACACTTTTTTTAAGCTTTCTGCAAGCTGTTCACATAATTCCGGAATTTGCCGACTAATAACTATAGGCACAATTTTAAACTCATTATCATCACAAATGTATTGTAAAAAGGGTAATTCTACTTCTATACTATGTTCATTTACATGTGCATTATTGTCAATGTAAACATTTCTATCAACATTTATCAGTTCCTGTATAAATTCAGTATCAACATCAACAAGTCCTAATGGTGTTTCCCATTTATCATAATCACATACATCAATTCTACTACCATAACCGATATGATTAGGACCTAAAATTATAAAAGTATCAGGTATCTGACCTTTTTTTATTTCATTGAATGTGTAACAGGCAGTTTGACCGGAATAGATATAACCTGCATGTGGAACAATACCTGCTACAATATCCTCTTTATTATCATTATCTTCGACATTATTTAACATTTTTTCAATGTTTTTTCTTAAAGTTTCAGGATTATCATCATAAAACAATCCACTTACACAAGCTAATCTAATCATAATAATCATCTTTTATTATTATATTTTTTTTTAATAATTAATATTATCAGTTTAGATAAATAGTATATATATTTTAATTTGGTTTTTCATAAAATAATTCAGGTGGTTTTAATGAATAAAAAACATTTCATTATACTAATTATAGTTATTCTACTATTCCTGTTTACTTTGTTGGGTTATTCTTATTTAATAACTGAAAAAGCTACCAATACTACAACATTAACAGTATATGCACAATCATCTGCATCTGTAGAGGAAATAGTGAATGAAATAAATACAAGTCAGAATTTTGTAGGCCATAATAAGGATACACTTGACTGGTTTTCAACATTAACAGGTAAAAAAGTATTTTTTGGATATGATTATTATGTAGTAATGAACGAAAATGATGCAAAAAAGTTGCCGCTTGAATTTGTTACGGATGTAAGTATGGAAGATACTTTTTCATGTGAAATAATAGAAAAACGTTCATTAGGTTCAGATTATAATGATGTTATATATGTTAAAAATGTTGAATTAATCAGTCAAAACATCGAATATTATGATGTATGACACTATTTGTAATAGTATAACGTTAATCAGAAAATTTTTAAATAAAAAAAGAAAAAAGATAGCTATAAGTTATTTAATATAGCTACCATGAGTTTAATAGTGTTTTCAATGTCTTCACAGCTTGCAACACTAACTGGGGTATGGAGGTATCTTGTAGGAACGCTTATAACGCCTGTAATTATTCCGTCTCTGTTTAAATGAATAGCAGTACCATCAGTAGTTCCTCCATCACTTACTTCTAACTGAATTTTAATATCTTCTTTAGAAGCAACATCTTTTACCATATCTTTCATTACTTTTGGTGTAATTACTCCATCACCGGAACGGTCAGCTAATATTACAGCAGGTCCTTCGCCCATTTTACAAGGTGCTTCTTCAATGGTAATTCCAGGATGGTCTCCACATAATGTTGTGTCAAGTGCAAATGCATAATCAGGATTTAAAGTATAACTTGAAACCTTTGCTCCTTTAAGACCTACTTCTTCCTGTACAGTTCCGACACCGTATATGGTTGCACGGCTGTCAACTCTTTTCATGATTTCCATCATCACATAACATCCTATTCTGTTATCCAATGCTTTTCCCATAACTTTGTCATTAGGATATTCTTCAAACCAGCTTCTTAAAGAAATCATATCACCAATACTAACCATTTCTTCTGCTTCTTTCTTGTTGTTTGCACCAATATCTATGAACATTTGATTATATGGAATAACTTTGTTTCTTTCTTCAGCTTTAGTTACATGTGGAGGTTTTGAACCGATAACTCCTGGAACTTGTCCATTTTTTGAGTGAATTATTACTGCCTGATTACTGAGCATCTGATCGTTTATTCCACCAATTTTAATAAATTTGATAAATCCATCGTCATCAATGTATTTAACCATTAAACCAATTTCATCCATGTGTGAAGCAAGCATTACACTAGGAGCATCATCTTCACCCTTTTTGGTACATATAATATTTCCCATGGTGTCAGTTTCTATTGTATCCACAACATCTTTTAGTTCTCTGTCGATTATGTCATGAATTGCTTCTTCAAAACCTGAAATTGCGGGTGTTAAACTTAATTCTTCCAATAGTTTCATATTTCTTATAGTTGTCATAATAATTCTTCCTATATTTATCGAATATGTACTTTAATATTTTTAATACTTTCACAATTAAGCATTGAATATTCTATTTTTCAAATATTTCAACAACGTTTTCCAATTCTTTGCTGATTTCTATATGCTGGGGACATACCTTTTCACATGCTCCACATTTAATACATTCTGATGCGTTTGTATAACGTTCAGCGTAATTATTGTAATAAAGGTAGTTTAGCATTTGTTTAACATTGCTGCTTTTTTCATCGTTGTAAATTGAAAAATATTTTGAGATTGGAATGGATTGTGGACAGTGTTTTGCACAGTAATCACAGTAGGTGCATGGTATTGTAATGGAATCATTTATTATTTCACGTGCTTGGCTAATTATTTCTCTTTGTTTGTCTGTAAGGCCATTAAAGTTTTTGACTGTGTTAATGTTTTCTGTTATTTGTTCTATTTGGTTCATACCACTTAGTATCATGTGAACATTTTCTAAATTTAAAACATAGGATAATGCCCAGTTTACTGGTGACTGATTATTATATGTTTTAAAGAGTTCTTCTACTTTTTCTGGTACATTCACTAGGTTTCCACCCTTCATGGGTTCCATTACAGTTACGTCTAATCCGTAATCTTTTACTAGTTCATAACACTCTTTTGCTTGAATAGCATGATTTAACCAATCAATATAATTTATTTGAAGTTGAACAAATTCAATCTCAGGATTTTCATCCAGTACCTGTTTTAGTACTTCGGGAGTGTCATGGTGGCTTATTCCCATATGTGTTATTAATCCTTCATTTTGGGCTTTATTCATAAAGTCAAATACTTTCAATTTTTTGCATACTCCATTGTAAAATACATCTGCAGTGTTATGTGCCAGGTAGTAATCAAAATATTCTACTCCACATCTTTCAAGTTGTGTGTTGAATATGTTTTTGGGTTTGTCTTTAGGTGTCATAGAATATATTGGCATTTTATCTGCAATTTCTATTTTATTTCTTGGATATCTTTCTATTACACATTTTCTTATAGCATTTTCACTCATGCTATTATGGTAATTGTATCCTGTGTCAAAGTAACTTCCACCATTTTCTATATAGTAGTCTACGAGTTTGTTTACTTCTTCATAGTTTATTTTTTCTGGATTGTTGTCTATGGTTGGCAGTCTCATAAATCCAAATCCTAGTTTTAGTTTGCTCATATTATTTCTCCTAATACTTTTCATAATGAATATTATCTTGATTATAGTCTTCTAATGTATGTTCTTTTTTATTTTCTACTTTTTTACCTAGTGCTATGCAGTTTAAAACCCTGTAATTGTCTGGTACACCTAGTATTTTCCTGATTTCTTCATCTGCTGATTTTTGTTGTCCTGCTCTGTTTCTTATATGTATCCAGCAGGCTCCTATATTATATTGTTCTGCTGCTAATATGATGTATGTTGATGCTACTGATGCATCTTCAATCCATAGTTCACATTTACTTGTATCTGCCATTACTACTATGCATGTATTTGCTTGTTCTAATGGTCTTGCTCCCATTGCCTTGCAGTGTGCTATTTGTTTTATTAGTTTCTGGTTCTTTGTAACTATAAAATGTATGGGTTGTGCTCCCCATGATGATGGTGCTGTTAATGCTATGTTTAATATGTTTTTTATTATTTCATCATCTATGTCTTCTTTCAGGTATTTTCTTGTTGATCTTCGTTTTAATGTAAGCTTTAGTAAGTTATCATCCATTTTATTAGAACCTTTTTTATTTGATTAGCTTGAATAGTATGTTTTTTAGTGTTTCTTTTTCTTCTGGTGTGATTTTTGTTGTTATCATGTTTTCCCATTGAGCTATGTTTTTTATTAGCTGGTCTGTTTTTGTTATTCCTTCTGGTGTGAGTTTTACTATTTTTCTTCTTCTGTTTGTCGGGTCTTCTATACGTGTTATGTATCCTAGTTTTTCGAATTTTCTTAGTAGTTTTGCTGTGTATCCGTCGCTTACCTTGAAGAGTTCTACTAGTTCCTGTTGGGTTGTGTTGTCACTGTATCGTATTCTTATTAGGAAGGGTAGTTCTTTTCTTGTGAGGTTTTCATCATTATAGTTTTCCTGTGTGTATTGTCCGTAGTTTGAGATTAGTTCTTCCACATAATGGTATATGAAGATGTTTTGTTTGTTTTCTTCTTTGAATTGTTCTGGTAATTTCATAAGTATCTGTTATTATTGTTTATTCTTTTTATATAATAAACTTTTTTATTAGATAATTATTAACTAATAAAACAATTAATTTTATAAACTATTAAATTAATAAATAATTAACAAGAATAAGATTATATATTTAAGGAGATATTAAGATGACAAAAAACCTAGTAATATACTATTCAAGAGCAGGACAAAATTATGTAAATGGTAACATAGTAAACCTTGAAAGAGGAAACGCAGAAATCCTAACAGAATACATAAAAGAATTTACAGGAGCAGACATATTCAGAATAGAAACCGTGGAAGAATATCCAACCGATTACATGCAGACAACAGAAGTAGCACAGGAAGAACTAAACAACAATGCAAGACCACAACTTAAAGAAGAACTAAGTGACATATCAGACTATGATATCATATACATTGTAGCACCAAACTGGTGGGGAACACTTCCAATGGCAATGTTCACACAACTAGAAAAACTAGACTTCACAGGAAAAACAGTTAAAACACTAATAACACATGAAGGCTCAGGACTCGGAAGATCCATGAACGACATCAAAAACTTATGTACAGGAGCAGACATTAAGGAAGCTTTAGCAATACAGGGAGCACGTGTAAACTCAAGCAAATCACAAGTAGAAAAATGGGTAGAATAAAAAGGGTGGATTGACTCCAGATGGATGAAGAGAAATTAAGTGTTTTACTAGTTAATGGAAGTCCAAAGAAGGACGGATGCACAAACACTATACTAAAACATATACAGGAAACATTCCAGAAAGAAAACATCCAAGCCGACATATACCAGATAAGCAATGACATCAAAGGATGCATTGACTGCAGAAAATGCACTACCCTAGGAAAATGCATATTTGATGATGAAGTAAACAGTTTTGTAGAACTGGCAGAAAAATATGATGGATACATCTTCGGTGGACCAGTATACTATGCAACCATGAATCCTACACTGGTTAACTTCATGACAAGAGTATTCTTCTCATCATTCTTCGGAGGAAAAAGAATATTCCGACTAAAACCAGCAGCTAGTGTAGCATCAGCAAGAAGAGCCGGAACAGTAACAGCACTTGATACAGTAAATCGCTTCTTCAACTGGGCAGAAATGCCAATAATAAGCTCCACATACTGGAATGTAGTTTATGCAACAAACAGTAATGAAGTACTCGAGGATAAGGAAGGACTAAGAACAGTAGAAACACTAGCAAATAACATGGCATGGTTTTTAAAAATAAAACAACTAAGCATCAAAGAAGGCATACCACTACCAGAAGTAACAAAATAAGAAGGAATTAAGACTTATGAAAAACGTAACAGTAAACACTAACAAAGAATACTCTCATAGTGAAAAGGAAGTACTCGAAAGATTCATGGAATTTCAATCAGCAATGATAGAAAAGAATCAATCAAAACTTGATGAACTAATGCATGACAACTACACACTAACACACATGTCAGGTAAGATACAGACAAAACAGGAATACATTGACGACATACTAAACGGTGTGCTAAACTATTACAAATCAACAATACATGAACCAACAATAACAATAGAAGACGAAGAACACGCATTACTCAAGGCTCAGGTAACACTTGATGCAAAGGTATATGGAATGAAAGGAACATGGACACTACATTCAAAGCAGAGTTTTAAGAAAATTAATGATAGATGGTACTTATACAAATGGGATAATTAGGAGAGTTAAAATATGAAAGATGTAGTATTATTAACAGGAGCAGGCCAGATTGGTATGGCAATAGCAAGACGAGTAGGTTATGGTAAGAAAATAATAATTGGTGATAAATCATTAGAAAATGCTGAAAATATATCAAAAACAATGATTGAAGCAGGATATGATGTAGAATACTATGAATGTGACATATCCAGCCGTCAATCAATACAAAATCTTATACAAAAAGCATTAGAATATGGTGTAATATCCTATTTTATTAATGCTGCAGGTGTATCACCATCACAGGCACCAATAGAAGCAATACTTAAAGTGGACCTCTATGGTACTGCAGTACTTCTTGAAGAAGTTGGAAAAGTAATAAAAGAAGGAGCAACAGGGGTTATAATATCATCTCAATCAGGTCATCGTATGAAACAGTTAGGAGCAGTTATTGATGAACAGCTTGCAACCACGCCAACAGAAGAGTTACTTGACCTTGAAGTACTTAAACCAGAAAATATTGAAGACACACTACATGCATACCAGTTAGCAAAAAGATGTAACGTAAAACGTGTAATGTACGAAGCATGCAGATAGGGAGAAAAAGGTGCAAGAATAAACTCCATATCACCGGGTATAATAGTAACACCATTAGCACTTGATGAATTCAATGGTCCACGGGGAGACTTTTACAAGAATATGTTTGCTAACTGTCCGGCAGGAAGATCAGCAACAGCAGATGAAGTGGCAAATGTTGCAGATTTACTTCTTAACCCGCAGGGAGCATTCATCACAGGTTCAGATATTCTAATAGATGGTGGAGCAACTGCTTCATACTTTTATGGAAAACTAAAACCAGAATAATAACAATGTATTAAATAAATAAGGAGTGGGTAATACTGAGTGAAACAATATTTGGATTTGGATGCATGAGATTACCACAAAAGGATGACCAAGATCCTAAAAGTGTAGATCAGGAATCATTCAATGAAATGGTAGATTATTATATGAATAAAGGATTTAACTACTTTGATACATCATATGCTTATCATGATGGATGTTCAGAAGAAGCTATTAAAAAGGCAGTAGTAGAAAGATATCCAAGAGACTCCTACTTAATAGCAGATAAAATACCAACATGGCTTCTAAAGGAATATGATGATAATGATAAATATGTGGAAATAATGCTTGAACGATTAGGTATAGATTATTTTGACAGACTATTCATACATAACATTAATGAATCATGGAATAAACAGGCAACAGACGCCAGATCCTTCGACTATATAATCAAGGCTAAAGAGGATGGAAAGGCAAAACAGATAGGATTCAGTTTCCATGGAATGCCTGAACTATTGGAACAGACATTAAGTGAACATGCAAAGGATATTGACTTTGTACAATTGGAGATAAACTTCCTTGACTGGGAAGATCCAGTACTAAGAGCACGTGAATGCTATGAAATATGCTCACGTTACGGACTTGACGTTTACGTTATGGAACCAATCAAGGGAGGAGCATTACTATCAGGTTCTGAAGAAATAAGGAATGACTTCAAAGAATTTAATCCTGATAAGAGCATGGCAAGTTTTGCCCTCAGATTCTGTGCATCATTAGAAAACGTTAAAGTAGTACTAAGTGGTATGCATAAAATGGAAGACATGATAGATAACTGTAACACTTTCACAAACTTTGAAGCATTAAATCAGGAAGAAACAGAATTTCTTGAAAGGGAAGCAGAAAAGTTCCGTGAAGCTATTGAAATACCATGCAGTAGCTGCAATTATTGTGTAGAACACTGTCCACAAAAAATTGCAATACCAGAATACTTCAACCTATACAATAACTACAAACAATCACCAGATAGTAACTTGCCAAGCTTCTACTATGGAACATTGTCAAGCCAGCATGGAAAAGCCTCTAACTGCATAGAATGTGGAGTATGTGTTGACTATTGTACACAAAAAATTAACATACCAGAAGAACTTAAAAAAGTAAGCAATCACTTTGATAACTAAAAATCATGTTTACTTTTAACATAATCTTTTTTTTAAATTATTTAATAGGGTGATAAAAATGAAAAGAGTAGATTTAGCAAAAATTTCACAGGAAGAAATGGAATTAAGCATTAAACAAACAAAATTACTATATAAATTCAATCACACAGAACCAATGACAGAAGAATATAACCAGATACTAAATGAATTACTCGACGGTAACATAGGAGAAAATAGTACAATTACAACACCATTTGCAGGAGCAGCATTTAATAAAATGAAACTTGGTAACAATGTATTCATTAACAGTAACTGTCTGGCAATGGCAAGGGGTGGAATAATAATAGAAGATGATGTGATGCTAGCAGGAAATGTTCAGCTATTATCCAATAATCATGATGAATATGAAAGACAGGTACTTCTATGTGACAAGATAGTTATTAAAAAAGGTGCATGGATTGGTGCAGGAGCCAGTATTTTACCTGGAGTTACCATTGGAAAATATGCAATAGTAGGAGCAGGAGCAATAGTAACAAAAGATGTGCCTGATTATAGTGTAGTTGTGGGTATACCAGCAAAAGTAGTAAAAACACTGGACAAGGAAAAATTCAATGAAGAATAAAATTCTATAAAAAATAGAAAAAAAGTTAAAAATAAGTACGACATCTACATGTCAATATAAAATTTAACATGTTTATACTATTAAACTAATTATTTTTATGAATATAATTAATTATATCTGGTATAAACCATGGTAGTACTATGGAAATTAAACAGCTAACAAGAATAACTGGAGGGTATACAAAGTAACCTATAATCATTCCTATTAAAACCACTATTGTTGATGACTGGTAAGCATAGTCATGTTTTAAAAACAACTGCAATGCAATATTTCCTGGATCTGCCTCTTTCAGGAACTGTGAAATAAATTTAGACAAAATTGAAGTAACAACAAAACATAACCCGTACATGAACTGTGGGAAAAACAATTCAAAATGTTCTGCAACAAAAGTTGTAAGATACGGCAGGAATGAAAATATGAACAATATAATACCCATAGTCCAAATAACTTTAGGACTAACCCTGTTTACCAATGCAAACAGGTTATTGTTAAAGTTCCAGAAATTAAAGCATACAATAAAACTAACAGCATAAATTAAAAACTCATATTTTAATTCAAATAATGATTCCCATGAACCCGTACTTGCCAGTGGAATTTCCAGTACTATGATTGTGATAATAATAGCAAGAATTGCGTCAATTAATGCTTCAAAACGTTCAGTTTCCATAATTCCACTTCCTTGTTACTCTTCCAATCAAAATCCATAAAATAACAGATAACAAACAGCAAACATAAATACCAGGCACATATATAGTGTAAGTTAATATAAAACCTATAACAATAACAACTGCAGGCATATTATACAATACTTCATTATATTTCAGTTCCTGAATAGCACCATGAGGATTACTGTCTAAAATAGTGTGATTAGCAATATTGTTAACAATGTGTGTTAATATGAATATTAATCCGAACATTGTTTCAGCCGGAACTGAATACATGTTATTTGCAAGCCATATAGTAAAGTATGGTAGTAATGAAATAATAAAAGTGATTATGCCATAAATCCATAATGTTATATTATCAATATGGTCTACTAATTGTAACAGATTATGATTAGAATACCATATATTATATAAAATCAAGAAACTAATAAGATATGCAATGTAAATGCTTTGAAGCTCTAAAATACCTGACAATGTTGGACTAGCTGGTTGAGGTATTTTTAGTATTAAGACTGTAATGATAATAGCAATAATTGCATCAAAAAAAGTTTCAAATCTACTTGTCTCCATACTAATATCTATTATTTTTATCATATTTAATAATTGTATGAAAAGTTAACGTTAAAAAGGAGTTGAAAGGGTGGTTAATAATTAAAATTCTCTACCCATATCATATGCTTCTTTTATCTTATCCGGCTGATTATGAATACTTCCTAAATCTCCAACATCCAATACTCCGGATACTTCATAATGCATATTCATCTGGAATGGTTGAATCTTCATCAAATCAATATAGGAATCATAATATCCTTCAGGACCTAAATGAGTGAAAATTAACATTACTTTACCACTTAAACCTATAAAAGGATTATGTGTAACCCCGTAAAAACGGTCAATTAAAACTTTTAAATCTCCAGTCATCTGTCCAAAGTATATTGGCGTAGCAACAATTAACCCTTCTGCCTTGGCTATCTCATGCGTAATTTTCAAACCGTCATCATCAAGTACACACTTTCTGCCAGTCATGCAGGTTCCACAAGCTCTGCAGGCAGATACATTCAAGTCTCCCACACAATACTTTTTAACATTATGACAGGCATCCATAGCACCTTTAATCATTGCATCAACTAAGATGTCAGTATTTGAATTCTTTCGTGGACTTCCCATAAGTGCAACAATATCCATTTCTATACTCCCCTATAATCCGGTCTTGTTTTCTCTTATTTTAGAAAGGTACTCCATATCCAGATTGTCAATACCATACTGTAAAGACCTGAGTATTTCCTCTTTGTTTTCCTTAAAATTACTGTTATTAAGGTTCATTGATGAAGTATGATGAGTGATAAATGGCCATCATAATCAAGGTTTTCAATGAATGTCTTTAATTCAATCATTAAACCCTTTTCATCAAGAGGATTAAATTTTCCACGCTTATATTCCTCAAGTAATGTAGTGCCTTCAAACAAGGTTAAACCACCAGTACCTACAACAACAGGGTTACATTGGCTGAATATTTTCCCGGAATTAACTGCATGATCATGTGAATGTTCGGCCCCTGCAACACCATTAAGGAATGTAAGCCAATAATCAATACCGGCCTTGTCAAGTTTCTCACATTCCTGGAGAATATCCTTTGACTGGTATCCCTTATTTATACGCTTTAATGTCCAGTCATCCCCGCTTTCAGCTCCAATATTAACTTCAACCATTCCTTTTTCCCTTAATATTTTAAGCTCTTCAACACTTTTGTTCTTCATATTTGTTACACGTGCAGCCATAGTCATAACTTCAACATTTGGCAAATACTTATTTACAAGGTCACTTATTTCATTTAATCTATCAAAGCTTAAACAGAACGGATCAGCACCAATTAACTGTAACCTGGTAGTTTCAGGATAGAATACTGATATTTCCTGTATGTCTTTTTCAACCCATTCTATTGGTGAAGGCTTAAACTGTATGCCCTTATACATGTTACAAAACTTACATTCATTATGTGTACACCCCTGAGTAATCTCCAGTAAAGGGGATGGTGGTTCATATGGGTTTCTGTATAATGTTCCAGTATAATGCATGATTTACACCTATTATTATTTATTATAGATTTTTTATTGTTATAATTGTATTTAATGAGTATATTTATGATATTTGTTTTTCATTTAATATTATAAGCTTACTCCACCATCTACTAAGAATATTTGTCCATCAACAAAGGATGATTCATCACTGGCTAAATATACGGCTGCATAGGCAATATCTATACCTTCACCAGCTCTTTTCAGTGGTGTTGCTTTAATCATTTCTGCACCTGCTACTTCAATTCCACCAGTTGTTTCTACCATTGGTGTATCTATAAGGCCTGGTGCAATACAATTACATCTTATTTCAGGACCTAATTCATATGCAATTGATTTAGTTAAACCTGCGATTGCATGTTTACTAGTTACATATCCAGCAGGACCATACTGTGGTGATAATGATGCTGCAGAACCTGTATTGATGATGGATCCTTTACCTTTTTCTTTCATTATTGGAGCAACTAATTTTGTTAAAAAAATGCAGCAGTTACATTTACTGCCAGTATATTGTTCCATTCTTCAAGGGATAATTCCATTAATGAATTTAAGGAGAATGTTCCTGCATTATTAAATAGAATGTCAATAGTTCCATATTCATTTATTGTGGTGTTTACTATGTTTTCTAAATCGTTAGGATTAGTCATGTCTGCTATTACATATATTGCTTCACCACCATTGGATTTTATGGTTTCAACAACATTTTGTGCTCTTGTTTCATTTCTTCCAACAATAACGACTTTTGCTCCTTCTTTTGCAAATAGTTCTGCTGATGCTCTACCCATACCGGATGTGGATCCTGTAATAATTGCAATCTTATCTTTTAATCTGTTCATTATTTTCACCTATATAAATATAAGACTAAAGAATCTTTAGTATTAATGATAATCTATGAAAGAAAATATTTAAAATTTTCTAAAAAAAACATCTAAAAAAACAGACCCTTTAAAATAAAAAAAGTTAAGGAAAATAAAAAAAATATTTCTTATTAAACATAGTAATTACTAAATTAAATATTATATTTTCTGTTCAATTTAATAACATTTTCATGACTAAAATCATTACCAGTCAATTCTGCAAAATTAGAATAAAATTCTATACGATTTTTCGCAACACTTTCAGGTGTTTGTGCTGATTTATCCTTAATTTCCTTCAATTCTTCCAAGGTATAATCACAACAGTATCCGGCTGATGATGGCTGCATCTTCCATGATTCGTTTAAAGTTCCAACATCATATGAATCAAATCCACATTCATCAATCAGATTCATTACAATTTTCTTCTCTTCTTCATCATCTCCAGCAACTTGCATAGCAAGTCTACCTTCTTCTCGTTTATCTTTACCTAATTCGGCTAAGGAATATGCAAGTAACGTGTTAAATGCCTTAATAACTGGTCTGTTAATAATATTAGAAAACCATAAACTTTCAATTTCCCCATTTCCAAGGCCTTCAATATGTTCATTACGAACTTCAGGATAATAATTTCCAGTATCAATTACAATAGCATCATCAGATAATTTTGTAAATATACTCTCCGGTAAATTAGAAATTGCACCATATGGAACAGACACAATTAACACATCAGCATCTTCTGATATTTCATTTAAATCTGAAGGATATCCTCCAATTTCATCAGCAAATTCTTTCACAGCATCTTTACCTCTGGAATTAGCAACTTTCACGTAATGGCCTGCTTTTGCGAGTTTTCTTGCAATTGTTCCACCAATTGCTCCTACACCAATAATACTTATATTCATGTTTTATCCCAATTTTAATCGTTTTTATATTTTTCATCTAATAAATGTGAAGACTAAATAATCTTTAGTCTTTAATATATTATACTACCTGAAAACATATAAACCTTTTTCAAGAAGATGATACTAAAAAAATAATTCATATAACAAACAATATATAAACAAAGGAGAAACAAAAAATGAACAACAAAAAAACAGAAGAAAACAACAACCCATCCATACCAATCATCATATACATAGACTACATTAACGCAGAATACCATAAATACCTAAACAATGAATTTAAAAACCTGACACCAAGGGATTTCACATACCTAACATGCATATACTACAATGAAAACATTTCACAAAGACAACTAGCTAATCTTTTAATAGTTTCAGAAGCAAACGTAGGACAGATAATAAAACGATTAGAAAAAAATGAACTCATAACAAGAAAACCAGACACAAAAAACAAAAGCAGAAGAATAATAAACCTCACAAAAAAAGGAGAAACACTAGTAATATCATTAATCGAAGCATCAAAAAAATGGGAATCACAATTTTTTGAAAACTACGAAGCAGAAGATGAACAAAAATTCAAACAAATGATATCAGATTACTACCAAAAAAGTAAAAACTAGGATAAAATATTTAATTAATATACTGATATAATAAATTACTATTTTAAACCATTAA
>OCVV011349848.1_pt1 | contig 16973 bp, 16 predicted proteins | sample 1539721 | NCBI WGS metagenome assembly OCVV01 (sample SAMN02144230, study PRJEB22623) | gut metagenome | biome: sheep rumen | host: Ovis aries | place: New Zealand | reverse complement strand
CTAAAGGTAGGAGTCGTAAGACGTTTGTACTACCGGGGAGTTACAAGCCCACTCACTTTAGTGGGTGGGTAGTTGACATTAAGGTTGTGTCCAGTTATGAAAAAAGAAACAGTCGCCATGCTGGAAATGCTGCTTTGCGCTGCCCTATGGAGCATTGCCGGTATATTCATGAAGTTCCTCCCATGGAATGGATTCGCGCTCGCCGGACTTCGGAGTTTGATCGCCGGGGCAACTATTGCGATCTATATGCTGGTTACGAAAATACCTTTTCGATGCAACCGGCGTACTCTGATTTCTGGGTTTTTGACCGGCAGCGTCTATATCTGCTTTACGGTATCCAATAAACTCACAACGGCAGCGAGTGCGATCGTCCTGCAGTTCACGGACCCTGTCTTCATCGTAATTCTATCTGCACTTTTGTTCCATAAAAAACCAAAGCGCGCCGATGTAACGGCAGTATTGGTCACGCTGCTGGGAATTGCGCTGTTCTTTTTTGACCAGCTCACCCCTGGGAATCTTCTTGGTAACTGTGTTGCTATCCTGGCAGGCTTTTTCATGGCGTGTATGTATATGACTGTCGGCACTCTTCCGGAAGAGGAACGATTCAGCGCAATTTTGATCGGCCAGACATTCACCTTCTTGGTGGGGTTGCCTGCTGTGATCCTCACACATCCTGCCCTGACCGGCTGGACTATCTTGTGCATTCTGGTTCTCGGTGTTTTTCAGCTGGGTATTGCGTATATACTTTTTGCAAAGGCGAGCCTTTACTGCCCGCCTCTGGCTTGTGCACTGCTTGCAGCACTGGAGCCTTTGCTTAATCCGGTCTGGGTATTGCTCTTTAACGGAGAACGCCCCGGCCCCTATGCGTTGATCGGTGGAGTGATCGTAATAACCGCTGTCACTCTATGGTGCATTTTCGGAAAGGAAAAGGAAGCAAACGATGCTTGATACCCTGCGGGAAAAAGCGAATAATCTACCGCAGCTTCCCGGCGTGTATATTATGCTCGATGAGCATAGCGAGGTAATATACGTTGGAAAAGCCAAGAAGCTGAAAAACCGTGTCAGCAGTTATTTCCATGGCGAACATCTGCCAAAGGTCGCGGCGATGGTCGAGAAAGTGCGTGATTTCAACGTGATTGTGGCCGGAAGCGAGCTTGAAGCTCTGGTGCTTGAAAATTCGCTGATTAAGCGTCATAAGCCACATTACAATATCCTTTTGAAAGACGATAAAGGATACCCCTTTATCCGTATGGATGTGAAAAGCGAGTACCCGCAGATGAGTCTCTCCAGTCGTTCCGGGAAGGATGGGGCGCGCTATTTTGGCCCGTACGGCGGAAGATATCAGACGAGGGAGATTATTGAAACCATTCAGAAGGCTCTGCTTTTGCCGGATTGTACCCGTAAGTTTCCCCGAGATATCGGTAAAGAAAGACCCTGCCTCAATTATCACATGGGAACATGTATCGGCTGGTGTCTGGCAGACAGCAAAGCGGAGGACTATCGAAACCGTATCCGTCAGGCAGAGCTGATTCTGGAAGGCAAGAGCGGAGAGCTTATTGAGACGCTGCGCGGACAAATGGAGGAAGCGGCTGAGGAGCTGCGTTTTGAACGAGCGGCAGAGCTTCGTGACCAAATGAGGGCGATCGAAGCATTGGCCAACAAACAGCGCGTAATCTCTACCGCTTTTGCCGATACAGACGCAATCGGATTTTGTCGGGGAGCCAGAAGCTGCTTTACGGTACTACATTTTGTCGACGGAGATCTCGTCAGCAAAGATGTCGAAATGATGGAGGAGCCATTGGAAGAGGATCCGGAGGCGGTTTCGGATCTGGTGCGTGAGTACTACACAGCGCATCGAGGCGGCTGGCCGAAGTCCATACTGCTGCCTTGTGAAATCGAAGATGCTCCGGAACTGGAAGAATTACTGAGTGAAACTGCCGGGAGGCGCATCTATATTGAAGTACCGAAACGCGGCGATCGTATGCGCTTGATCGAGAGTGCAGCGGTCAATGCACGGGAAGAGATACAGAGAAGGACGACAGCGGACCAGCGACGCTCGAAGACGCTCGAATGGCTGCAGAAGGCGCTCGGGTTAGAAAGCTTTCCTGAGAGAATTGAAGCATTCGACATCTCCAACCTGGGGGATACTGGCATTGTAGCCGCAATGACTGTTCACGTGAACGGAAAACCGCTGAAGCGAGATTACCGTAAATTTCGTATTCGGGATCTTGAAGGGCAGGACGACTATGCCAGTATGTATCAGGCAGTCTATCGTCGTATGAAACGTTTTCAGGATGGTGATGAGAAATTCTCTCCGCTTCCGGATCTACTGTTGATTGACGGTGGAGATGTTCATGCTGCGACGGCTGTCCGGGCGCAGGAGGCTCTCGGGCTCTCGGTGCCTACCTTCGGTATGGTCAAGGATGATCGACATCGTACGCGTGCATTGATCACTCCGGAAGGTCGGGAAATCGGAATAAGCGGTAATCAGGCGGTGTTTTCTCTTGTGGGGAATATTCAGGAGGAGACCCATAATACCGCAATAGGTTATCAGCGTAAGCTCCGGGAAGAGAGCTATTCATCGAAGCTGGACAAAATACCGGGTGTAGGCCCGCGTCGGCGCAGCGATCTGATGAAATACTTCAAATCGATCAAGGCTGTTCGGGAAGCCGAGGAAGAGAAACTGCGGCTGGTTGTGCCCAAGAACACGGCCCGTGCAGTCTATCAATTCTTTCACGGAGAGGAGAATGAATCGTGCGAGTCATTACCGGTACCGCCCGGGGAAGAAGACTGAAAACACCTGATAACTATGACATCCGTCCTACGACAGATAATGTCAAGGAATCCTTGTTCAATATATTGCAGTTCGATATCGAGGGACGGAGGGTCCTGGATCTTTTTGCAGGCACAGGACAGCTCGGGATCGAGTGCCTCAGTCGCGGCGCTGCCAATGTAACTTTTGTCGATAAAGATCGAAATGCCGTGAAAATCGTTCGAGAGAATTTGAAAAGCTGCGGTCTGAACGCTACAGTGCTGCAGGAGGACGCTCTTCGCATTCTCGAACGCGGGCAGAAATACGATCTCATTTTTGTGGATCCGCCTTACGATTCCGATTTGTATGAAGCCGTGTTGGACCGAATCAATTTGGTTGACATATTGTCGGAAGGTGGTATAATAGTTTGCGAGGCACGCCGCGAAAGGGGTCTCCCCGAGATGACGGCCCCGTATCGAAAATGCAAAGAATACTGCTATGGAAAAGTAAAACTTTGCCTGTATAAGAAGGAGCCCACCGAATGAGCATAGCCATCTGCCCGGGCAGCTTTGATCCGATCACGCTGGGACACCTCAATATTATCCGCCGCACGGCACAGATTTTTGATCGTGTTATCGTCTGTGTGATGCATAATGCAAACAAGCCCAACCCGATGTTTACGGTTGAGGAAAAGCTTGACATGGTGCGCCGCGCCGTTAGCCGTTATCCGAATGTAACGGTGGATTCTTCAGATGGCCTTTTGGCGGAGTATGCACGTCAGTATGAAGGTGCTGTAATAGTGAAAGGACTCCGCGCTGCCTCCGATTTTGAATATGAGTTTCAGATGAATTTGATCAACAAAAAGATCAATCCGGAGCTTGAAACGATGTTCCTGACCGCAAGTGAAAAATATACCTTCCTGAGCTCGTCTATCGTCCGTGAAATGGCCGTTTATGGTGCGGACCTGACCGGACTAGTGCCGAATGAGATTATTGAGGAAATATATAATAAAGCGCAGATATGGAGGGCAAAATGATGGACAACAATGATGTGATCGAACTGTTGGATATTCTGTACGGAATGGTCACTGAAGCTTGGGGCGTGCCCCTGGGAAACGATAAGTGCATCATCGAAAGGGAAAAGGCAATTGAGATCATCAATGAGATCAAAGCCAGTTTGCCTTCCTCCATCGCGGAATCAAAGCGCCTGGTAGCAGCGAGAGATGAATTTATCGGCAGCGCCAAGCGTGAGGCAGAGGCTTTGCGTAAGAATGCCGAAGAGCAGGCCAGAAGTATGGTCGAAGAGCAGGAAATTGTTCGTGTTGCGCGCGCCAGAAGCGCTGAACTGATTGCTTCCGCAGAAGCCAAGTCCCGTGAACTGCGTAAAGTTGCGAGCGATTACGTGGAGGATATTATGCGCCAGAGTGAGAGCAGCATCAGCAGCGCACTCGCGACAATACAGTCTGCGCATAAGAGCTTCCAATCCTTCAGTTCTGCCGCATCGTCTGGCCCTGTTAACAGCCAGAGTTCCGATGAGGAATAATCCTTCTTACTTATTCATGCCCATATGTCGGGCTACCCCGACATATGGGCTATTTTTATTAAAGAAACCGTAGATATAGTTTGCTGTAAAACAATCAAAAGAAAGACAAAATACGTCAAAAAGTTTCCCTTGATTTTTAAAAATAGGTCCCCTATAATGGTGGTACGAAGTGGTAGAAAGTGGTGGAAAGTGGCGGTTCCACTCACTGATGGGGGGCATTTCCATGACAGGCGAATATCAGCACTCTCTTGATAACAAGGGACGTATTTTTATCCCTGCCAAGCTTAGAGACGAGCTTGGCGAGGTTTTTTTCGTCACACTGTCCATGGATCGATGCTTGTGCGCTTATAGTAGTGAAAACTGGCAGAACCTATCCGAAAAGGTCAGTGCTATGCCCTATGTTAAACAACGGAAAATGCGCCCTTTGTTTGCACATGCTGCCCGTTGTGAGTTGGACGCACAGGGGAGAGCACTGATCCCGGTGTCGCTGCGTGAGTATGCTGGATTAGAAAAGAATGTTACAGTAGTAGGCTGCAATAATCATGCGGAGTTATGGGACAGCGATGCGTGGAAATCAGTCTATGCCGAAGAGACCACTCCGGAGAATATTGCCGCCGTTATGGAGGAGCTGGAATTCTGAATGGATCTGCCGAAGCATGTTTCTGTCCTGCTGAAGGAATGTATTGATAATCTAAATATCCGTCCTGACGGGATCTATGTAGATGGGACGCTTGGACTCGGCGGTCATTCCTATGAGATTGCTTCTCGTCTCACTTCTGGACTGTTGATTGGGATTGATCGTGATGAGACCGCTATTGAACGCGCTGGTAAACGTCTTGCTCCGTTTGCTGAGCGCGTGAAGCTTGTACATGGAAATTTCTGCGATACAGCTTCCATTCTCGACTCCCTGAACATTGAAGAGGTGGATGGCATGCTGTTCGACCTCGGTGTGTCATCGCCTCAACTGGATGAGGCGCAGCGGGGCTTTTCCTATCGGGTAGAAGCTCCGTTAGATATGCGCATGGATGCTTCTTCCGGACTGACTGCCTACGATGTGGTCAATACCTGGGATGAAAATCGCTTGAATCGAATTCTTTGGGACTATGGCGAGGAACGCTATGCCCGTCGAATCACAAACGCAATTCTTGCTGCACGTGATATAAAACCGATCGCTTCTACAACCGAACTTGTAGACATCATAAAAAGTGCTATGCCGGCAGCTGCTCTTCGCGAAAAACAGCATCCAGCCAAGAGAAGCTTTCAGGCGATAAGGATTGCTGTCAACGATGAACTCGGTGCCATTGCTTCCATGATGGATACTGCTCCAGATAAACTGAGGGTCGGCGGACGTTTGTGTGTAATCAGCTTTCATTCTTTGGAGGATCGTATCGTAAAGAGCGGTATCACGGCGAGAGAAAACGGATGTATATGCCCGCGGGAGGCGCCGATCTGTACCTGTGGTTTTGTGAAGACCTTGAAGAGTGTCACCCGAAAGCCGATTCTGCCAAGTGATGAGGAAGTAGAAGCAAATCCCCGGGCCAGAAGCGCAAAGCTCCGAGTAGCTGAAAGAGTCTGATCGAATGAAACAGCTATGGGAAAGCTTTTTCAAGGTAATATGTTTTTCGTTTTCTGCGTTGATTCTGGTAATGTTTCTCCTGACGACCATCGATGTTTCGGTAGAACGGGATAAAAGGGGACGCCTGGCCAGGGAAGTACAAGAACTGACGGAAGAAAACGAACGCTTGAGAGCTCAGGCAGAATCCTTATACAGTCTCGAGTCGATCGAGAAATATGCGCGTGACATACTCGGAATGCGTCCATGCGCAGCAAGTCAAATTGTATATCTGGATTTTTCGGAGTAATGGAATGATTCTTTCCGAACCCGCATAAGCTGTTTTGAAACTATGCTTGCGGGAGTCATGCGATGGAACGAATGGATTCTTCACCGACGCCCAGTCGTCAAATGATTCGCCGAACACTGTTCCTGATGGCAGTGTTCGGCGTACTTTGCTTTGCCGTTTTGCTGGCAAGATTGTATAAGATCCAGATCCTGGATCATGAACGTTATGAAAGCCTTGCTATACAGCAGCAGCTTCGCGCAGCACCGACGTCGACGGCAAGAGGTACGATTTTTGACTGCAAAGGAACACCGCTCGCTATCAGCGCAACGGTGGACAATGTGTACCTAAGTCCGGCTGAGATAGACCTGTACAGCGAAGATCGTGATTTGATTGCACGTGAGCTTGGCAGAATCCTATCCATAGACCCGGAGGAGATTCGAAAGAAATCATCCGAAAGCGGATCCTGGTATGTTACAGTCGCACGTAAAATAGAAAGGGAAACAGCGGACAAAGTTCGAACACTTAAGACGGAATACGACTTGCACGGCGTCCGTCTCGAAACGGATACCAAGCGATACTATCCCAACTCCAGTCTGGCCTGCCATGTAATCGGGTTCGTCGGGACAGATAACTATGGTCTCGAGGGCATAGAGGCTCGTTATGAAAATGCACTTGCAGGTTCGGCCGGGAGAACGGTACGCTCGACAAATGCCTTCGGGACTGATCTGCTGCTTTCGGGTTTCGAGGCATTTGATCCTGGAGAAGCTGGATATGACGTGGTGACCACATTAGACAGAACGATACAGTATTTGGTTGAGAAACATCTGCGTCAGGCTGTACAGGATTATGATATCCAAAACGGCGCCGGTGCAATAGCAATGGATGTGAACAGCGGAGCAATTCTGGCGATGGCTTCTCTAGATGGTTATGACCTTAACCATTTCCTGGACGTCAGCGATGAAGCGAAAATAATGATCGAAGCAGCGGATAACGAGGAAGAAGCTGCCAGGCTACTACAAGAGGCGCAGAACCGGCAATGGCGCAACAAAGCACTGTCGGATACCTATGAGCCAGGTTCCACGTTCAAGATCATTACACTATCCATGGCGTTGGAAGAAGGAAAAGTCAGTTTGAACGACAGCTTTTACTGTGGTGGAAATGTCAGTGTAAAGGGGAGAACCAGTCCAATACGATGCTGGAAATCCGGTGGGCATGGTACACAGAATCTCACGCAGGCCGTACAGCATTCCTGTAATGCAGCGTTTGTGAATATTGGTCAACGCGTTGGAGCGGAGGCTTTTTACCGTTATTGTGAAGCCTTTGGTTTTCTGAACAAGACCGGAGACCCTGATGAAAACCTGAGTGCCAAAACCGGGATCGATCTATCCGGGGAGAGCGGCAGCATCTGGTGGAGTGAAAACACTTTCTGCAATCCACAAAACCTCTCGCAGCTTGCAGCTGCTTCATTTGGGCAAACCTTTACCATAACGCCGCTCCAGCTGATAACAGCAGTGAGTGCATGTGTGAACGGCGGACGGCTGATGCAGCCGTTTGTGGTGGAACAACTTCTGAATCCCGACGGCAGTGTTGCCTATGATCGTCAACCAACAGTCGTGAGGCAGGTAATCAGCGAGCAGACAAGCAAAACGGTTCGCAGTATTCTTGAAAAAGTTGTAGGAGACCCTAAGGATGGGACCGGCAGGAACGCGGCAGTAGCGGGATATCGAATCGGAGGAAAGACCGGGACGAGTGAAAAAGTGAGTCTCGAAGCACAGACTGGGGAGAAAGAATACATTGTCTCCTTTATTGGGTTCGCGCCGGCTGACGACCCACAAATTGCGATTCTGGTGTTTCTGGATACGCCGTCGAATCGTTCGGGCGTCTATATCAGCGGGGGACAAATGGCGGCGCCTGTCGTAGGCAATATGATGTCCGATATCCTTCCGTACCTTGGTGTTGAAGCGAAAGAAGATCAAGCTGTCGGTATCCGTGCTGACATACAAATGCCGGTCGTAGAAGGTCTTAGTCTGCAGGAAGCCGGAAAACAGCTGGAAGCGGTCGGACTACGTTGGCGCACGATCGGAGATGGGGAAATCGTGACTGATCAGTTGCCTTCAGCAGGAATAAGTCTTGCAGTCGGGACAGAGATTATAGTATACTTAGGAGCAGAACCGTCTAAGGATCTGGAGACTGTTCCGGACCTGAACGGTATGACCTACGAACAAGCGCGCGATACTCTAAGCTACTACGGACTGTACTTACAGACAAACAGCCCGCTATTTCACGACGCCAGTCAGTATATTGGGAGCCAAAATGTGGCACCCGGATCGTTTAGGCGCCATGGCGATGTGATTCAAGTTACACTGATCAGCGGAGACGATTCTCTGCTGGGGAAGTATTGAGGGAAAGAAAATGAAATTGAAAGAGCTGATCCGGGATCTGGACGTTGTAGACATGACAGCGGACCCGGAACTTGAGATTACCGGTATTTGCTATGACTCCCGCGCTGCCAGGCCGGGAGATCTCTTTGTGGCTGTGCGCGGATTTGCAACCGACGGCCACCGCTATATCTCAAAAGCAATTGAAAACGGCGCCTCTGCCGTTCTTTGCGAAACGATGCCTGAGGGGATTCCCGCCGTTCAGGTGTCTGACTGTCGCCTTGGGCTTGCGCTGACAAGCAGCGCTTTCTTTGGGTATCCGTCCCGGGAAATGACAATGATCGGACTTACCGGGACAAATGGAAAAACAACATCCAGTTATCTGATCAAACACCTGTTAGAGACTACTATCGGAGCAAAAGTCGGATTGATCGGTACTAACGGTAACATGATCGGGGATGAATTCCTGCATTCGGAAAGAACCACACCGGAAAGCTATGAACTGCAGAAACTGTTTCGCCGTATGGCTGATGCGGGATGCACACATGTTGTTATGGAAGTGTCCTCGCATTCTTTGACGCTGGAAAGAGTAGCTGGAATCCATTTTTCTGTAGGACTGTTTACAAATCTGACGCAGGATCACCTCGATTTTCATGGGACCATGGAAGCCTACGCGGCAGCGAAGAAGTCTCTGTTTGATATATGTGACACAGGCTGCTTCAATCGTGACGACCCATGGGAACCGTTCATGGAAAAGGACGCTCCCTGCAAATGCATTCGTTTTTCTGCTGCGGATACCGATGCTGAGCTTTTGGCAAGAGATGTCACGCTTAAAGCCGATCGTGTTGAGTTCATTGCGGAAGAAGGGGATGTGTCCGTTCCAACCAAACTCGCAATTCCAGGAATGTTTTCTGTTCATAATGCCTTGGGTGTTATGGCTGTCGGACGTGCTCTGGGTATTTCGCTCGAATCCTGCTCCAAGGCACTGGCGGATGCAAAGGGGGTTAAGGGCCGCGTCGAGGTTGTCCCGACAGATGGCGACTATTCGATCCTGATCGACTATGCACATACGCCGGATGCGCTGGAAAACGTTCTTAAAACGCTGAAGCCTGTCACACGCGGAAGACTGATCGTTCTCTTCGGTTGCGGCGGAGACCGTGACCGCGGCAAACGACCCATCATGGGACGGATTGCAGCAGAGAACGCCGATGTATGTGTTGTCACAAGCGACAACCCCAGGACCGAGGAGCCGCAGGCGATTATTGATGATATCACTGAGGGGATGAAAGACTTCACAACCCCGACGAAGGTGATCTGTGACCGCATTGAGGCAATCGCCTGGACTATTGACAACGTGACCCCGGGTGATGTAATATTACTCGCCGGGAAAGGTCATGAGGACTACCAGGAAGTCGGCCATGAAAAGCATCACATGGACGAGAGAGAAATCGTGGCCGCCTGCTTGAAAAAAAGAATCCACGCCTGATGTGGCGTAGTTTGGAGATAGGTATGACCATTCAGCTGATAGCGGCTTTTGTTGTGGCTTTTCTTGTTTCAACAGCATTCGGAAAAATGTATGTTCCCTGGCTGAAAAAGCAGAAGGCCGAACAGATGATCAAGGAGATCGGGCCTGACTGGCATAAGTTTAAAAACGGCACGCCCACGATGGGTGGAGTCATGTTTATACTGGCGATAACGGCAGTGTGCCTGACTGTCGGCTTTGAAGGGATGCTTCACGGCCGCTTTGTACATATCTTTGTACTGCTCTTTGCGCTTGTTTTCGGCTTAATCGGTTTTCTGGACGACTGGGAAAAGGTGCGTCAGAAACAGAACACCGGCCTTTCTGCCCGTGCAAAATTCCTTCTTCAGCTTGTCGCGGCACTAGTTTTCGTCTTACTGATGCGTCAGATCGGGTATCTGCAGCCCAATCTTTACGTGCCGTTCAGTGGAAGAATCATCCATATGCCCGAATGGCTGTACTTCATATTCGCTGCATTCGTGATTGTTGGAACGGTCAATGCGGTCAACATCACCGATGGTGTCGATGGTCTTGCAAGCGGTACATCTATTCCTGTATTCCTATTCTTTGCGGTTTTGAGTCTTGTATGGGGACACAACTATGCGGAGCTCGGCATCTTTGCTTCGGGCATGGTCGGCGGGCTGGTAGGTTTTTTGACCTTCAACTACAATCCGGCCAAGGTGTTCATGGGTGATACTGGCTCTCTCTTTCTGGGCGGAGCGATCGCAGCTCTAGCGTTTGCCTATGACATGCCGCTGATCCTGATTACACTCGGTATCATTTTTATCATTGAGACGCTTTCCGATATTATTCAGGTCGGTTATTTTAAGCTTTCTCATGGAAAGCGAGTTTTTCGCATGGCACCCTTCCACCATCATCTTGAGATGGGCGGATGGACGGGAAAGAAGTGGAAGGAAAAAGAATTGTTTTTCCTCTTCTCTGGCATATCATTACTCTTTGCCATCATATCTTTTATAGGGGTGTACCAGCGCCTTCTGTAATGCTATGAGAGTCGGGGAGGTGGGATTATGCGTTATGAAAGCGCCCGCCTCGCCGATTTTTCTGTGACGGACAAGAAGCAGAGCAGGGGACGGGTAGATCTGAACTTTCTGCTTCTGATCCTGCTGCTTCTGGTCGCCGGTGTCGTCATGGTCCTATCATCCAGCTTTGCAAGAGCCTATTATGATCCCGGTGGGGTAACGGGCGGCAATGCGGTTTATTACTTCATTCGACAGATGATGTTTGCATGCCTCGGCTTTGGCTTGATGCTGCTTGCATCCCGTATGCCAATGGGCTTTTATCGGCGGTACTCCTTCTCATTCCTTCTTTTGACCTTTGTACTGCTGGCACTCGTCCCTCTGGTTGGGGTCAAAGCAAACGGCTCGCGTCGGTGGCTCGGTGTTGGCGGCCTGACCATACAACCTTCAGAGCTGGCCAAACTGGCGGTCATTCTGGCTTTTTCTTCTCTGATCCTGAAATACCGGGGGAAAATGACAAGCTTCCGCTATGGGATTCTTCCGTTTGCTGCTATCCTGATCGGAATCGTAGGTCTTCTGGTTTTGGAACCGCACTTTTCCGCGTCAATCATTATTCTTGGTATTGGCGCTGTGATGCTGTTTTTAGGCGGTGTAGGTATCGGATGGTTTTTGACGGCTTTTGGCTTAGTGGGCGGTGGATTGTTCGTGCTCCTTACGTTTTTCCCTTATGCCTCCAGCCGGATCAATAGCTGGCGTGATCCTTTTTCCAGTTCTTCTGATGAAGGGTATCAGATCGTTCAATCGCTCTATTCGATCGGCTCCGGGGGAATCAGCGGTCTTGGGCTGGGCGGAAGTCGACAGAAGTTTCTGTATCTGCCGGAAGAACACAATGACTTTATCTTTTCGGTTCTCTGTGAAGAGCTTGGCTTTATCGGTGCAGCATTGATACTGCTGCTGTTTGCATTGCTGATTCTACGAGGTTACTGGATCGCTCTTCATTGTCGCAGCCGCTATGATTTCCTGGTCTGTGCCGGGATCACAACGCTGCTTGCTATACAGGTTATCTTAAATGTTGCGGTTGTAACCAATTTGGTGCCGTGTACGGGTATTTCGCTCCCATTTTTCAGTTACGGCGGCACGGCATTATTGATCCAGTTGGGAGAGATGGGGATTATCCTGAGTGCATCCCGGGATATCCTGGAAGAAAGGTGAAACAAAGATATGCGCTTTATTCTGACTTGCGGCGGTACAGCCGGACATATTAATCCGGCACTCGCGGTAGCCGGACGTTTGCGCGAGCTGATGCCGGACAGTGAGTTTCTGTTCCTCGGAGCAGAAGGAAAGATGGAGATGGAGCTCGTTCCCCGTGAGGGATATAAGATTCGTCCGATCAAAATCACCAATATCAGCCGCGGACATTCGATCTCCTCCGTAGTACATAACCTGAACACTGTCAAAAATGTTCTGTCTTCCAGGCGCCAGGCGGATTGTATAATCAAGGAGTTCAAGCCTGATGCAGTAATCGGAACCGGCGGCTATGTATGTTATCCGGTTTTGATGGCGGCTTCCCTGCGGGGGATTCCGACAGCGGTGCATGAGAGCAATGCTGAGCCGGGTCTAACAACTCGTTTACTGGCTAAACACGTGGACAGAATCATGGTCGGATTTGAAGAAAGCCGCAAACACTATCCGGACCCGTACCGAGTTATCGTGACAGGCACGCCGGTGCGCGGTGAGTTTTCACACTATTCGTCGGCTGTGGCTAAAGCCGAACTTGGTCTCCCGGAGGATCAGCCGCTTGTGGTTTCCGTTTGGGGGTCCCTCGGCTCTGGACACATGAATCAGATCCTGACCGAAATGCTCCCGTTGATGGGCAAACAGGATGCTTTTCATCTGATTCATTCGATAGGAAGCCGTGATTTTGCGGATATTTCCGAAAAGCTCCAGAAGCTTGAGATCTCTCCCGAGGATTGTAACGCAGATGTCAGAGAATATATCTACGATATGCCTCGCGTTATGGCTGCGGCAGACCTGATTCTCTGTAGGGCGGGAGCTTCCACTTTGGCCGAACTAACGTATCTCGGAAAGCCTGTCATCATAGTTCCGTCTCCGAATGTGACCAACAATCATCAGGAAAAAAACGCCCGTGTTCTTGAAAAAGCTGGCGGTGCGCGTGTTTTCCTTGAAGGGGAGTTTGATGCCGCTTCGCTTCTGTCGGAAGTGCGTTCTCTACTCAAGAATCGGCAGGAGCTTCAAAAAATGTCCCAAGCGATGCACTCTCTCGCTGTAACCGATGCAACCGATCGAATTTGCGATCAGGTTTTGAGCATATGCCACAAGTAATGAGAAATCCCCTCCGCATCCGGATTATCGAGCTATCCGTATACGGAGGGGAATCCTATTAATACTTCATTTTTCGTTGACAGTTTTACCGCTCATGTGGTCAATGTTCACTGAAAAAACAAGAACACGATGACCGGCAGACTGGATTTCTTTTTCTATGTAGTCGTCATCGTTTGTGAATTTATAGCTGAGAGAACGGCTGATTTCGAGCGCCTGGGTATGATCCTCCACTATCTCGACGTGTCCGAACACAATGACGCTTTTGATAGTCAGCGCCCAGTCGCCCTCACGGTGGAAACCGCCGTCATAAACACAATAGGAGACTTTGGGATTGGCGCGAAGCGCGTCGATCTTGTGGCCCGTTTCTCCGCTGTGAAAATAAAGACGTCCGTCTGCCTCGCAGTACCAATGATTCAGAGGCATTCCATAGGGGTATCCATCATCTCCTATGACCGATAGGACGCCGCGCGGTTCGGCTTTTAGAATCTGAATACACTCGTCTCGACTTAATTCTTGCTTTTTTCGCTGCATGGCTCGAAACATGGACATACCCTCCTTTTTCGTATACAATAGCATGCGAGAAACGCGATTTCAAGAGATCAACTCAAACTTGAGGAAGGAGAAAACCATATGCAAGACATATGCATAGGACGATATCGACACTTTAAAGGGAACGAGTATCGAGTTTTGCTGGTTGCACGGCATTCAGAAACGGAGGAAGAAATGGTTGTTTACCAGGCCCTTTATGGGGATTATGGTTATTGGGTACGACCTGCTTCGATGTGGACGGAGACAGTTGAGCGCGACGGACATAGAGTTGCACGTTTTGAATACATAGGAGATTAAACCAAAAACACGAAAGCACGCAAACAGCATCGGGGCTAGAAGTAAAAATAGAATAAGATTTCAAATAAGACTTGGAATTGACAGACAAAGGCGGTATAATAAACGTGTAAAAAGAAAGAAAAGGAGATTTTGCCGCATGGATGCCAAGTATCTATCCTACATCCCCCGCGACGATATTTATCTTTTTAACACCGGTAATGCAACCAAAGCCTGGCTTTGCTATGGCTGCACCTATATACCGGAACTGAATGTCTATCGCTTTGTTGTTTGGGCGCCCAATGCCAGACGCGTCAGTCTGGTAGGGGAGTTCAATGGCTGGGATCCAGATGCTACGCCGATGGAGCCTCTTGAAGGCGGGATCTGGGCGGTGTTCGTGGAAGGTCTGCGCGACTGCCTGTGCTATAAATACTGCATTGACGGAGCTGACGGACGCCGCGTGCTGAAAGCGGATCCTTTTGCCGCGTTCTCACAGAACGGTGTTCAGACTGCCTCTCTCGTCTGGAGCGAGCATCCGTTCCCCTGGGGTGATGAGGAATACCTGAAACGCCGCGCCGGACGTAATTTCATGACTTCTCCCATGAGCATTTATGAGGTACACCTCGGCTCCTGGAAGAATCTCGACGGCGGTGTGACCTATCACACACTGGCTGATGCCTTGGCTGACTACTGTACGAATATGGGCTATACTCATGTGGAACTGATGCCGATTACAGAGTATCCGTATGATGGATCCTGGGGTTATCAAGTTACGGGTTATTATGCACCGACTTCTCGTTATGGGAATCCGGACGATTTCAAATACTTCGTCGATAAGCTTCACAGTGTCGGCATCGGCGTGATCATGGACTGGGTGCCGGCACACTTCCCGAAGGACGAGCACGGTCTGGCCAACTTTGACGGCTCTGCTCAGTTCGAGTGCAAAGAGCGCCGTATGGCCGAGCATCCGGAATGGGGCACGCTGATTTTTGACTATGCAAGTCCGCAGGTACAGAGCTTCTTAGTGTCTTCCGCCTGCAAGTTCTTTGAAGTCTATCACATAGACGGCATCCGTGTGGATGCGGTCAGTTCGATGTTGTATCTGAATTACGGACGCCGTGAAGGGGACTTCACGCCCAACGAATATGGTGGAAACACCAATCTGCATGCGCTCAATTTCCTGCGCAAGATGAACGCTGCCGTTCTTACCAATTATCCCGGAGCCGTCACGATTGCGGAAGAGTCTACGGCTTTTCCGCTGATTACGGCGCCCCCCGATGTCGGCGGCGTGGGATTCTGCCTGAAGTGGGACATGGGCTTTATGCATGATACGATCGACTACATGTCGCTCGACCCCTATTTCCGCAGTTTCAACCACAATAAGCTCACATTCTCGATGATGTATGCCTTCTCCGAAAACTATGTCCTGGCTTACTCTCACGACGAGGTTGTGCACGGGAAGTGCTCCATGATCAACAAAATGAGCGGCGACTATGAACAGAAGTTTGCCTCTCTTCGAACTCTTTACGGGTACCAGTTCGGTCATCCCGGAAAGAAGCTGACATTCATGGGCAGTGAGTTTGGTCAGTTTATCGAATGGAACTGGCAAATGCAGCTTGACTGGCTGTTACTGGACTATCCAAAGCACAAACAGCTGCAGGACTATATGCGGGAACTCAATAAACTGTACACGGAAAACCCCGCCATGTATGAAGTTGACCGTTCCTGGGACGGCTTCCAGTGGCTGAACGTGGACGATTCCGGCCGCAGCAGCGTTGCTTTCCTCCGCTCGGCCCCGGATCACGACAGCTATATCGTCGGGCTTTGCAACTTTACACCGGTATCCTACCATGATTTTGTGATTGGTCTGCCTATGGGGGGTACACTCAGCTTGATTCTCAACAGCAATGAGGAACGATTCGGCGGACGTGGTGACGAACAGAAAAAGCTCATTTATGCACATAAAGGCGGATTCTGGGGGTGGGAGTACTCAGCCACGCTGGATCTCCCCGCCATGTCTGCGTTGTTCTTCCGCTATCGGCCCCGCAAGCCGACAGAAAAGAAGGTACACAAAGCAGTTGAAAACATAAAGGCCAGCAAGAAACCCGGAAAGAAATAATAAAGCTCGGTACAGAGCGACGTTATCGTTGTCTGCAGACCAAAAATGGAAGCGCAGACGGCAGAAGGGAGAATACAATGAAGAAAGAGTTTCGCGATATGCTGAAGGAACGCGGCCGTGATACGCTGCCGAATGTCCTTCTCGTGTCGGCGGAATGCGCCCCGCTTTCCAAGACCGGCGGTCTGGCCGACGTCGTTGGGACGCTACCGAAAGCACTTGCTTCTCTCGGTGTGGAAGCGCGGGTTATCACGCCCTATCACCGCATTATAAAAAACAAATATGCCGATAAAGTCGAACACATGTTCTATTTCTACGCTCAGCTTGGCTGGCGGAGAGAATATGTCGGTATTGAAAAGCTGGTTCTTGACGGCGTGACCGTATACCTGGTTGATAATGAACGGTACTTCGGCGACAGCATTTATCGCGGTGGAAGTGCAGAAATTGAACAGTACGCCTTCTTTACCCGCGCTGTTCTCGATGCGATACCCAACCTCGATTTCACCCCTGAGGTGATCCACTGCAACGACTGGCACACCGCCATGATTCCTATGCTTGGAAAGACGCAGTATCCTGGCTGTATGCAGGAGGAGCTGCGCTATCTGCTAACGATCCACAACATCGCATTCCAGGGCAAGTGCGGATTCGATCAGATGCAGGATCTGCTTGGCGTTGAGGAGAAG
>OCVV012852474.1_pt1 | contig 16976 bp, 14 predicted proteins | sample 1539721 | NCBI WGS metagenome assembly OCVV01 (sample SAMN02144230, study PRJEB22623) | gut metagenome | biome: sheep rumen | host: Ovis aries | place: New Zealand | reverse complement strand
TCCAATATAGGGATTTTAAGCCGAAAATGACAGAAAAATGACAAAAAGCCGATAAATATATACAGAAAATCGATGAAGCTTTTGCCAAAATCAGGGTTCTTCCTGACACTTGGAAATTTTGCAGGCGTTAGATTTCAAGTGTAACGAAAAGGCGTTACGAAACAAAAGAGGTCCTGATGAATTCCATTTATTTCCAATACTTGAATGACATCGCCAAATATCCGTTGCTCACCCGTGAACAGGAAAAGATTTTGATTGAACTTTCCGCCAAGGGAAACAGACGCGCCCAGGATCTCCTCGTCAAGTCCAATTTGAAGTTCGTCGTAAACATCGCCAACCTTTACAAAGGTCAAGGTTTGGACATAAACGAACTCATTAACGAAGGCAACATGGGCCTGATCGAAGCCGCCCGCCGTTTCGATCCTAGCCAAAAAATCAAGTTTATCAGCTATGCCGTGTGGTGGATCCGTCAGAACATCACCCGCGCGATTTCTGAAAAGGCTCGCCTTGTCCGCATCAGTGCGGAAAAAGAACTGGTGCTCCGTCGCTTTAACCGCGTTTCTTCCAAGACCCGCCAGGTCGTCGGAGGAACTCTCACGATTGACCCGGAAAGCCTCGAAGGCGCTAGCCGTTACAAAGCCAAGGACATTGAAAAGATCTTGATGATGGGCGCACGTTCCGCATCGCTCGACTCCCCGGTTGGCGAAGACGGAGATACCACCCTTGGCGACTGCATCGCTTCCGAATCGGAAGCTACCGATGCTCTTGCCGCAAAGAATAACGAACAGGCATCCCTCGATTTGCTGTTGAAGGATAACCTGACCGATCAGGAGCACAAGGTGATCGGCCTTTACTATGGGCTTGACGTCGATGCAGACCTGAACCTCAAGGAAATCGGTAAAATGGTCGGGCTTTCGAAGGAACGCGTTCGCCAGGTAAAGGAAAAAGCCTTGGCCAAGCTCCGTTCCACCAAAATCGACCAGATTCTGGACGCGGCATAAAAGTCACCCATTTTCAGTACCCAAGCGATTTTATCTCTCTCCTTTCTATGAAACCCAGCCGATACGGCTGGGTTTTCTCCTTTTTAAAGCTCCGTTCTTTTTTGAAATTGTATTTTTATTGCATGAATTCCAAAATGTCTTTTGCACAGTACATTTTCCGCGGGCTTTCTTTGACAGCTCTTGCGGCAAGCGTCGCCTTGGCGGCAAACTCCAAATCCGAAAAGAAGGCCCCGGGAGACTTTTACGAAGAACTCTCCCGTTTGAACAAGGTCCTTTCGGAAGTCAACCTGAAATACGTCGAAGATGTCGATCCGGCAGAAGTCTCCGAAGCTGCCATTCAGGGCATGCGAAATATTTTGGATCCGCATACCGCCGTATTTGCCCCTAAAGATTACGAAGATCTGAAGGTTTCTACCGAAGGTGAATTTGGTGGCGTCGGAATCACGATCAGCTTGCGCGATGACATTCTGACGGTGATTTCCCCTCTCGCAGGAACTCCGGCATTCAACCTGGGCATTCGCGCCGGTGACCGAATTATGAAAATCGACGGCAAGGACACGCGTGGTTACACCTTGGACGAAGCCGTCGGAAAGCTCCGCGGTAAAGTCGGCACAGACGTGACGATCAGTATCGCCCGCGCAGGCGTCAGCGAACTGATGGACTTTACGATCACCCGTGCAAAAATCGTCGTTCATGCAGTTCCGTACAGCGGCATGGTTACAAAGGACATCGGCTACATCAAGCTTGCATCGTTCTCGCTCAAGACTCGCGATGAAGTTGTCGAAGCCATCCAGAAGCTTCAAAAGCAAGGCATGAAGAAGCTCATTCTCGACTTGCGCTACAACCCGGGCGGACTTTTAAACCAGGCTGTCGAAATCGGCGAACTCTTTTTGAAAAAAGGCAACACGATTGTTTCGACCCGCGGACGGACTCAAGCGACCGAAAGCCGTGCCCGTAAAGACGGTATCGTTCCGAAGGAAGTACCTTTGGTTGTTCTTGTGAACCAAGGTTCGGCCAGTGCAGCAGAAATCGTTTCCGGCGCCATCCAGGACTGGGACCGCGGCCTCATTATCGGTAAGACTTCTTTCGGTAAGGGTTCCGTGCAGACCATCTTCCCGCTGGACAACCAAGGCTACGCATTAAAACTCACGACCGCCTTCTATTACCTTCCGTTCGGACGCTGCATCAACAAGCCGGAAAACGGGATCAAGGGTTTGAAGATTCGCGAAGAAGAAGCTCTCGCCGAAGAAGAAGGTGAAGAAGCTTCCGCCGACACGACCGCCAAGGCAGAAGCCGACACGGCCAAGGTCGATACGTTCTTCACGAACGCTGGCCGCAAGATGTACGGCGGTGGCGGTATTACGCCGGACGTCGACGTGGAACTCGATCCGATTCCTTGGGTGGTCCAGGTGCAGGAACGGATGGCGATGTACTTCAAGTTCGCGGTCAAGATGCGCCCGAGCCTCGAAAAGAGCGGTGCCAAGATTGACGGTGATTGGGTCGTTCCGGATTCTCTCTTCACGCAGTTCAAGGACTTCTGCTTGAAGGACACGAATTTTACCAAGATCAAGAGCAATTCCATCGCGACTCTCGACATTCTCGAAAAGGATTTGATTCGCGAACAGAACTTTATGGGAGACTCTTCCAAGACGCTTTCGGATTCGACTCTGAGCATTCAGGTTTCCGCACTCCGCAAAGCCTTGGACGACAACCGCAAAAAGCAATTCGACGACAATCGTGAATACATTATGAACGGAATCAAGCGCGAGCTTTTAACCGCAGTTAAAGGCGATTCCGCAAGCACCGCATTCACGCTCAAGAGCGACGCCCAGGTGAAAGAAGCAATCAAGTATCTGTCGGATATGGATCTTTACAAAAAGACCATCAGCGCTCCGTCCAAGACTCCGGCCAAATCCGATAAGAAGAAAAAGAAGTAAATGTTTTCCGTTTTAGACATTGCCGCAACGAGCCTCGGACATTACATCCGCAAGTTCTTCGACTCTGTCCGCGGATATTTTGCCTTCATGTGGGAACTCGGAAAAAACTGTCCGAGTTCCTTCCGGAATTTTCACACGATCGTTGAACAAATGTACGTGACAGGCGTGACGAGCATTCCTGTCGTATTCGCGGCAAGCCTTGCGACCGGAGCCATTATGGCGTGGCAGCTCGCCTATCAATTCGGCGACATGATTCCGCTCGTATTCGTCGGGATGGCCGTCGGAAAATCCGTGATGGTGGAACTTTGCCCGATCCTTACGGCAATGGTTCTTGCGGGGCGCGTAGGCGCTTCGATGTGTTCAGAACTCGGAACGATGGCGGTCACAGAGCAGCTCGACGCGTACAATGTTCTAGGGCTTAATCCTTACCGTTTTCTACTGGCTCCGCGTTTGATCGCTACGATTGTGATGCTCCCGATCCTCACGATTATCAGCATCTTTATCGGAATCGTGGGTGGCTACACAACTGCCGCGCTTTACAAGGAAGTTTCATTCTCGACATTTTTCTATGGCGTCCGCATGTTCTATGAAGACTGGGACTTTGCCGTGGGCTTGATCAAAGCGGCTTTGTACGGATACTTCATTGCAAGCTACGCTTGCTATTTCGGATACAACACGCATAGCGGTGCGGAAGGCGTCGGAAAAAGCACAAAGGCGACGGTCGTCGCCGGCATGACAAGTATCCTAATCGGCGGCTTTGCGCTTTCGAAATTATTGCTTGTATGAGTGCCGAAGAAAACAGCCCCAAGCTTCACAACACTCCCCAGCTGACCCATGCAAGCGTGATCCTATCCAAGATCCTTGCGGCCGGCAATGTCGGGGAAAAACAAGACCTTTTTACCCTCTTTTCAAACTTTGAAAAGCTGTTCGGGAAGCACCTTGCCGAGCACCTGAAAATTACCGATTTGAAAGACGGAATTCTCTTCATAAAAGCCAGTAATTCCGTATGGAAGAACGAGGCGATGTACCAGAAAAAAGCTATTATTGATAGGTGCAACGGACTCCTTGGGGCACCCCGCGTCAAGGGCATCCGGTTTATTTCATAGACTGTTTATTTGAGGTTTTCATGGCTGAAGAATATAGTGGTTCGAGCATTACCGTCCTCGAAGGGCTTGAAGCTGTCCGAGTACGTCCGGCAATGTATATCGGTTCTACCGACTCTGTGGGCCTCCATCACCTAGTTTGGGAAGTCGTCGACAACTCTGTCGATGAAGCTCTCGCAGGATTCTGCGACCATATTGAAGTTTCGATTCTTCCGGGCAACGGCATTCGCGTCACCGATAACGGTCGCGGCATTCCTATCGATATTCACCCGAAGGAACACGTGGGAACGATCCAGGTCGTGATGACGAAGCTCCACGCCGGTGGTAAATTCGACAGCAATTCGTATAAGGTTTCCGCTGGTTTGCACGGCGTGGGCGTGAGCTGCGTGAACGCGCTTTCGAAGAAGCACATCGTCACCGTCCGTCGCGACGGTCGCATTGTGCAGCAGGAATTTTCGAAGGGCAATCCTCTTGGCCCGCAGAAAGACATTGGAACTTACTCCGATGGTTCTACCGGCACGACGATTGAATTCTACCCGGACGAAACGATTTTCTCGGCTACGGAATACAATTACGACACTCTCGCCGAACGTTTCCGTGAATATGCATTCCTCATGAGCGGTCTTCGCATTACGCTCACCGACGAACGCACTCCCGACGGCAAAAAAGATTCTTTCCACTTCCCGGGCGGCATCTCTGCCTTTGTGAAGTATGTGGACGAACATCGAAAGCCTTTGTTCGAAGAACCGATTCACATTTCGACTGAAGCCGGCAATTATCCGCTCGACATCGCCCTTTGGTATAACGACGGATATCAGGAAAACTTCTTCAGCTTTGTGAACAACGTAAACACGCACGACGGTGGTACTCACGTCACCGGTTTTAAAACCGCCATGACCCGCATCATCGGTAAGTATGCACAAGAAATTTTGCCGAAAGGCAAAAAAGACACCGCGATCGCCGCGGACGATATTCGCGAAGGTTTGACAGCGGTCATCTCGATCAAGATTCCGCAGCCGCAGTTCGAAGGCCAGACGAAGCGCCGTCTTGGCAATTCCGAAGTCGCCGGTCTTGTGAATACCGCATTCGGTAACAAGCTGGACGAATTCTTTGCCGAAAATCCGAACATCGTCAAGATGATCGTCGACAAGGTTTACAATGCGGCTATCGCCCGCGAAGCTGCCCACAAGGCTCGAAACCTCGCCCGCAGAAAGAACGTTCTTGAAAGCGGCGGACTTCCGGGCAAGCTTGCAGACTGTAGTGAACGCGATCCGGCAAAGTGCGAACTTTTCATTGTGGAAGGTGACTCTGCAGGCGGTTCTGCAAAGCAAGGTCGTCGTCGCGAATTCCAGGCGATCCTTCCTCTTCGCGGTAAAATTTTGAACGTCGAAAAGGCCGGCCTTGACCGTGTGCTGAACGCAGACACGATTCAAGACTTGGTGAACGCTCTCGGTTGCGGTATCGGCAGCGAATTCAAGCTGGAAAAACTCCGTTACCACAAAGTGATTATCATGACCGATGCGGATGTGGACGGCTCCCACATTCAGACGCTTCTTCTCACCTTCTTCTTCCGTTACATGAAACCTCTCGTGGACGGTGGATACGTCTTTATCGCTCAGCCGCCTCTGTTCCGCTTGTCTCAAGGTCGCAAAACAATCCGTTACATCTTTGACGAAGCAGAACTTTCGAGCATCGACGCCAACGAAAAGAAGAACTACGAAATTCAGCGATACAAAGGTCTTGGTGAAATGAACCCGGAACAGTTGGCCGAAACGACCATGAATCCGGAAACCCGCATTATGAAGAAGTGCCACGTGAACGATGGCGTTCTCGCCGACAACATCTTCAGCATGCTGATGGGCGAAGACGTGGAACCGCGTCGCAAGTTCATCGAAGACAACGCATACAAGGTCATTAACGATTTGGACATTTAATTGTGAGCATGAATCCCGCAGAACATCCGTCTTTTCAAGCCGTGCTGTCGACAGTGCGGGGACAAGTTCAAAATTATCTTGACAAATCCGACGAAGTGATTTCCGAAGTCGCCCGCACAGCTCCTGCAGGCGTTTCGGAACGCATGACCAAGCTTATCGCCCGCAAAGGCAAGAAGATTCGTTCGACCATTCTTTCCTTGATTGCAACTTCAGGTAACGAACCGGCAGACGAATCTCGCATTGCCCACGCTTGCGCAGGCATTGAACTTTTGCATTTGGCAAGCCTTGTCCACGACGACATTATCGACGAAACAACCATGCGTCGTGGCGAGCGGACAGCCCACGTCGAATGGGGCAACAAGGTCGCCGTGCTCATCGGAGATTACATTCTTTCGCAAGCCATGCGCTGCGTCATCAATGAAAAATCCCGCGACATTCCCCTGATGCTCTCGACAGCAGCCAACAGCTTGATCGTCGGAGAAATCCTTGAACTGGACAATGCTGGCGACATGAACCTTTCGCTCGTCAAGTACAATTCGATTATTGAAGGGAAAACCGCAGCTCTCGTTGAAGCCAGCGCAAAGATCGGAGCCGTGATCGCCGGGTTCGATGCAGATCGAGTCGAAGCATGCGGGAAGCTCGGAGCGCATTTCGGGCTCGCCTTCCAGATTATCGACGATCTTCTCGATTACGGTATCGGGGCGACGAACCTCGACAAGGCAAAGTTTACCGACATTTCGAACGGTCTTGTAACGCTTCCGTTGATCTACTTCTTTGAAAGCGTCTCTGCCGAAGATAAAGCATCCCTTCAGGATCTTTTGAAGCGTGCCGCAGAACCGGGCGTTCCAGAAGAAATCTGCAAGCGTTTGGAAGAAGCCAAGGCTTTTGAAAAGGCCAAAGAAACCGCAATGCAGCACATTGCAGACGCAATGGAAATTGCGGATTCCTTGCCGATGACCGAGCACACCCATTCCTTGAAAACGTTCCTGTATTCCATGGCGGAACGCGGAAACTAGTTTGCATTCATTTTGAACGACCTGCTTTCGACACTCAACATAGAGCAGCTTTCAGCCGTCAAAACAACCGAAGGCTATGTGCGAGTTATGGCAGGCGCCGGCACAGGAAAGACCAAAGCCTTAACCGCCCGCTACTGCTACCTGGTGTCGGAACTCGGAATTTCTCCGGCAAACATTCTCACGGTCACATTCACAAACCGCGCCGCAAACGAAATGAAAGCCCGTGTCCGTTCGATTCTCGGCGACGCGGACTTGGGATTTATCAGTACCATTCACGCCTTCTGCACGCGTTTTCTAAAAGAAGAAATTCATCACCTGGGATATCCCAAAAATTTCATCATCCTCGATACGGAAGATGAACGGGAAATGTTGCAGCGCATCTTTTCCGACATGAAGATTACTCTGCGTGACACAACCATGCAGAAGACAATCGACCAGGTTCTTGAAGCGAAGAAATTTACACCGGGATATATCACCGGATTCATCCAGATTTCTGCCGAAGAATTGCAGCAATGCATCGAAAAGGAAAAAGACAAAAACAGCGAAATCTTTTTGCGTTACCTTTACGAGCAAAAAAAGAATTACGGGCTTGATTTCAACGACCTGATCAACTTTGCCCTATACATCTTAGAGAACTTTCCGGATGTCCGCGAAAAATGGCAAAAGCGGATTGAATATGTTTTGGTCGATGAATTCCAGGATGTAAGCGAAAAGCAGTATAAAATCGCCCGCATCCTTTCGGGAAAGCATAAAAACCTTTTTATTGTCGGCGATAGCGACCAAACGATTTATTCCTGGCGCGGATCCCATGTGCGCTTATTCCTTGACTTCGATAAGAAATATCCTAACGCAAAGACAATTGTTCTGAAGGAAAACTATCGCAGTACACCACAGATTCTGCGGATGTCGAACGAACTGATTTCGCACAACGTTGTGCGTTTTCCGAAAGAACTTTACGCAGTCCATGCCGACGGAGCGAGGCCTCTCTACTGCCACAGCAAATCGCCCAAAGACGAAGCGGAATGGATAGCGAGTACAATCCAGACCCTTTTACATCAAGGCGCAAGATTGAGCGATATCGCCGTTCTTTACCGCTCGCACTTTCTTTCACGCGGGGTAGAAGAAATTTTGATGGAAAAGAAAATTCCCTACCGAGTCCTTTCGGGAATTTCCTTTTACGAACGCCGTGAAATTAAAGATGTCGTCGCCTACTTGCGTATGCTCACCTCCCAAGATGACATTGCCTTTTTGCGGACAATCAACGTTCCCGGCCGAAAAATCGGCAAAAAGAAAATCTCCTTTTTAAAAGAATATGCGAACGCCAATCGCATTTCTCTTTGGAACGCCCTGCTCGAAAATCAAGACAATGCGATTTTCAAGGGAACGAATATTCAAAAATATATTTCTGCAATCCACACCACCCGAAAAGGCTTGGCCGATAAAAAGCTCGACGACATTCTTGACGAGATTCTGGACCTTTCCGGTTATACCGAATACATCCGCATGGATGCAGACCAAGACCGTTTAGACAACATCGCAGAATTCAAGCAGAACGTGGAAACCGCGGCCAAAGATCCAGACGAAAATCTGGAATCGTTCCTTTCGCGCGTGGCCTTGTACGGAAACCTCGATAAGGAAGAACGCAAAAATGCGGTAAAGCTTTTGAGTATTCATGCCGCTAAAGGCTTGGAATTTCGCTTTGTTTTTGTCACCGGTCTTGAAGAAGGCGTATTCCCCAGCGCGCAAATCGAAACCATGGAAGAGATGGAAGAAGAACGCCGGATTGCCTACGTGGCATTTACCCGTGCCAAGGAACGGCTTTTCCTTTCGGAAAATGAAGGTGGCGGCAGCGCAAACTTGAGCAAGTTCCCGTCTAGATTCATTTTTGATTCCGGAGAACACAACTTGGAATTTGTGCGTCCCCTGCCAGAAGATTTGCGCAAAAAAGCTTTGCAGCACATCCAGCAGGATACAGAACGGCTGGAGCTCTTACAAAACCTTTTGTTTGCGGGAGACCGCGTACGGCATGCGGTTTTTGGCGAAGGAACAATTCTCGAAATCGATGGTGCCAATTCGAGTTACGTCATTCAATTCGACAAGCTTGAAACCACTCGAAATTTGCAGTTTACAGCCAAGCTGGAGCGACTTTAAAACGGAGGAGCCATGCAAACTTTGATCATGAATTTCACCCGAATTTACGAAGATCAAAACTTTTGCAAAGCCCCCGACTTCCGCTGGATTCACTGCGAAGAAATGCAGGGAACCGACTGCTATCTTGACCCCGATACAGAAATTCTATTGCGGAAAGAGATTTCTGCCTTTCCATTGCATGGGCTGCATTTTATTGATTCGGGCAATACGCATTACATGAGCAAGCTTTGGACGGACCGCATTCAGGAGCCCTTTACCTTGCTTGTTTTTGATCATCACTCCGACATGAAAAATCCGCTTTTTGACGGTATTCTTTCTTGCGGAGACTGGATCAAAGCCGTCCTCGATCAAAATCCGAATTTGATGAAATTGATTCTAATTGGAATCGGCGACGAGCATGTTTCCGAAATCGATCCGAAGTATTTGCCGCGCATGGACATTCTCAAGCAAAGTCAGTGCATTCATCCGGATTTTGCCCATCTTTTCTCTTTTGACAAGGAATTCTTCAAATACCCGATTTACATTTCGATCGACAAAGACGTTCTGCTCGAAAAAATCGTGCACACGAATTGGGACGGAGGCAGTTTAACCCTAGAAAATCTGTTTAAAATTCTTTCGAAGATTTTTGAAAAGGAAAAAATTCTCGGCGTCGACATTTGCGGAGAGCCTTCCGAACAAGACGAAGAACAGGTTCTTCTCTACGAAGCGGAAAGCGACCGCGTTAATGACGAACTTGTGAAGTTTTTTTCCCGATATCTTTAGTTTTCGTCAAAAAGCCAAGTCGAAAGATAACGGTCACCCGAATCCGGGAGAAGGGCGACAATCGTCTTTCCCTTGTTTTCCGGACGCTTTGCAATCGTGAGCGCCGCTTCAAGCGCCGAACCCGAAGAAATTCCCATAAAGAGGCCTTCTTCCTTGGCGGCGCGACGGGCGACAGTCCCCGCCTTCACATCATTTGTCAGGTAAACCTCATCCACAACGCTTGGGTCATAAATTTTGGGAATAAAGCCTGCGCCGATACCCTGAATCTTATGCGGTCCAGCCGGCTTTCCAGAAAGCACCGCAGAAGTATCCGGTTCTACGGCAACCACTTTCACATTCGGATTTTTACTCTTGAGAAATTTTCCCGTGCCGATGACAGTGCCGGCCGTGCCTGCGGTAGCGACAAAGATATCCACCTTGCCTTCGGTATCCTTCCATATTTCTGGACCGGTCGTACGGAAATGCGCATCTGGGTTAGCCGGGTTTTCAAACTGTTGCGGAATAAAGGATCCCGGAATTTGGGCGGCAAGTTCATTCGCCTTTTCAATGGAACCTGTCATGCCGGCATCGCCATCGGTCAAGATGATTTCTGCGCCGAGAGCGGCCAACAGTTTGCGACGTTCCACGCTCATGGTTTCCGGCATCGTGAGAATCACGCGGTATCCTTTGACCGCTGCGACATAAGCAAGTCCAATGCCCGTGTTACCGCTTGTCGGTTCAATGATGACAGAGCCTTTCTTAAGTTTACCTTCCCGTTCCGCCGCTTCTATCATCGCCAAAGCGACACGGTCCTTGGCGCTCGAAAGCGGATTGAAGGATTCGAGCTTTACATAGACTTCGGCTTCGCTTTCGTTTAATTTGTTTACGCGTACAAGCGGGGTGTTTCCAATCAGTTCGATAATGCTATTGACTTTTGCCATTCTAATCTCCTTCGAAAGCGACTTTCTCGCCTTTCTTTACGATTTGCAATATATAAATGTCTTTACCAAACGGTCTATAACGCAAAAAAGTCCGGGGAAAACCCGGACTTCTTTTTTGAATTTTTTCTGAATTACTTCAGGTTGATGCGAGCAGTGTACTTCTGATTGCCCTGTTCGACAATCAAGAATGCCGGACCGCGAGAACCTGCATTCAGCTGAACACTGTTCACGCCGGCCTTGCCCGCGAAGCTCTTCTGCGAAACGACCTGTCCAAGACCGTTCAAAAGCATGGCCTTGCCCTGAGCCGCAGAAGTTGCCGTAAACATCGCCGTCACAAGACCCGGCTGAACGTTCACGTTCATCTTCGAAGCCACAGCCACGGAAGCCTTTCGGATGCCGAGCTTACCGACGGTCGGAACCGTTGCCGGGATCACCGGAGTCACCAGTTCTGCATTCGTGATGATGCCTTCCGATTCACCCGTCACCGACTTGTTGAAGTTCGCAAGCGTATCGACAGAGCCGTCAGCCTTGATGAGCAAAATATTGTCAATTGTCACGGTGCCGCTCAACTGCGTACCGTAAACATTGATACCGAAAGCCATCACGCTGTTCTTCGAAGCAAGATCCAAACCATCTTCATTCAGAGAAATCACATAGTTCGCCCAGCTACCGTCGACGATATCATCCGAAGTGATGTTGTAATCGCTCCAGGTCCATGTCGTGCCGGTCATCGCAAACGGGCTTACCGTAACCCAGCCATAAGAAACACCGTCCAACGGAGCATTGTCCAAATCAATCTTGGCCAGAATGGAAAGGCCAATATAGTTGCTCCAATTCTTACCGTTCAAGTTCAAACGGAACGTACCCGTTTCGCTCGAGTCTGTACGCACACCGGTATAAGACAATTGAACAGCACGATTGGTAACGTCGAGACTTGCCGTCACAAGGGAATCGATAATATCACCGGCAAGCGTGTCGAGACCGTAAGCAGAACGCATCGCATTCAAAACGTTGTAATCGTAAATGCCGCTGTGACCCTTCTGACGCAGAATGATCGAGTTGTCTGCATCGCCTTCGGCACCGGTATCCCATGCAAACGGAACAAAGCCATACTGGTTCGAAAGTTCGTTCACACGCTTGTACCAAGAAACGCGGGAAAGCAAATGTTTGCGGAGATTATCACCGGTAAGCTGCGGACGCTTGATCGCTGCATATTCACCGATAACGACCGGATAACCCTTGTCGACAAAAGCGCTCTTGATCGCAGCAAAGACAGAGTCCGTGTAAGCCGGACCTGCATACTGTTTTTCGTTCAGCACATAAGTCGTATCGCTTCCAGAGATCACCTTTTGACGGTTTGCATTGTGAGCGATATCCGTCGTGGAATAGTTTTCTTCGCCCCAGTAATAGAAGCAGTTGCCCCAGCTGTCATCGGCTGTCATCAAAGAGAACTGATACGGATAGAAGTGGAATTCCGCCATCAGGTATCCTGCACCCGCCGGATCGCTCGGCATGTTACCAGCAAGAAGGGAAAGCATCAAAGCTTCATCGGTACGCGGAGCCTGCACGACAATCGTACGGGTTGCGTTGTTTCCGCCCGTTGCACGGACCGCGTTAATCATCGTTTCATGATAGCGCTTCAGCAGATTCATGCGTTCCTGGGTGAATGCGACCTGACCGCTCTTGAGCCAAGCGTCATTCACGCCCGGTTCGTTTGCACTGCCGAAAAGCACATGTTCGTCAAAATTTTTGAACTTGTTTGCAATCTGCGTCCAGAACTGGCCCTGGAGCTTGTTCACCAAAGCAGAGTCCGTCGTTGCGGTAGTCGATTCACCCGTAGCATGGGAACCCGCAAAAACATTGTCTTCGAGCCAACCGGTATCCCAGTGGCTATTGAGGAAGGCATACATGCCGTTGTCGACAACCATCTTCACGACGGTGTAAACAGAGTCGAGCCAGCCTTCGTTAATGGTACCCGTCGTCGGATCGGCATGGGTATACCAAGCCGTCGGAATACGAACCGACTTGAAGCCAGCTTGTGCAATATCCTGAATGTACTGTTCAGTCGGGAACGGGTTTCCCCAGCAAGTCATATCTGCGCAAGAGCTTGTAATAGGCACTTCCATCGTGTTACCGATGTTAATACCAAAGCCCATACTCTGCTGGATGGTAGCCGCATTCGGAAGAGCCCACGCCTGAGCGGCAAGAGCCGTTGCAGCCATCAACGGAATTAAATTTTTCATAGACCAACCTCAATATATTAAGTTAGCCTAAATCTAGATTCCTTACAGCGAAACCGTTTGAATGTAAACTTTTGTTAATTGCAAAAACTTTTGCAATCCGAGACTAAGACTCCGAGCGTTTCCAACGAAGTGTTTTTCCGGCAAAAAGGGGCACCGCACCGTCCACGTTTTCGGGAACGGTCCACGAAGCTTCTTCATAGACGACTTTTTTCGCCGGGCGCGGAATTCGGTAGAAATCGGCCCCAAAGCCTCCGATAAAGTCCGGAAGCTTATCTAAATGACCGGCATCTTCAAAGATCTGAAGCAAAGCGGGGATTGCGACCGGAGCCGTGTAAACGCCTGCGGCACCGCAGCAGCATTCCTTTTTACTTTGGGCATGCGGAGCCGAATCCGAGCCAAAAAAGAACTTCGGATTTCCGCTAAAGGCCGCTTCACGGAGAGCCGCACGATCTTCCGGACGTTTGGGAGTCGGCTTGCAAAAATGATGCGGTTGGAGTGATCCACCGATGATATCGTCCAAGGTATGCAGCAAATGGTGCACAGTAATCGTCGCTGCGACATTTTTGGGCATGCGAAGGACCGCTTCCACGGAAGCCTTCGTCGAAAGATGTTCAAAAACGATGCGCAGTTTGGGGAAATGTTCCGCCAGATATTCCACCCGGCGGATAAATTCCTTTTCGCGGTCCAGACAGAATGCCGTCGGTTCTTCGCCATGGATGCAAAGCACCAGATCAAGCTTTTCCATTTCGGAAATGACCGGAAGAATGGATTCAAAATCCGACACGCCGTCTTCACTGTTCGTGGTGACGCCTGCCGGGTAATATTTTGCAGCGACAGCGCCCGCTTCTTTCATCTGTTTCAGATCCTCCGGTGTAAATTTCGCATTCAGCTTGAATGTCATCAAAAGGTCAAGCCCAGGCGCCGCCTTTTGAATTTGTGCGCGATATTCCTGAATTTGGGAAGCACTCGCAATCGGCGGAACCGTATTCGGCATCACAAGAATACGGCCAAATTCACTTGCAACCGTCTTTGCATAGTTTTCAAGCGGAGCACCTTGGCGAAGGTGCACATGGAAATCATCAGGCAACGGAAGTTCTATTTTTTTCATCGTCAAAGAAAATAGCTTTTTTAATATATATTAGGGGCATGACTCCCCTCCGCAGACTTCTCGTATCCCTTACATCCGTCGCCGCGTTATGCTCCTGCGGCGTAGAATTTGACACCCGCGGGGCCGAACGTTTACAGTTCAGCTACACAACACCGCCAAACATCAAGTCAACATACGAAGTCCTCTTAGGAAACCTGGAAGCCAAGAAGTACGAGAACATTCACGGCGCGGTCAAGCATATTTCGCAAAAGAATTATGTCGTCGCCAAAGACGAAGAAGGACGGTTCTTGGAACCGCATTTTGCAGGGACAGTAGAAATTCACCATTTGCCGAACGGCGAGCTCGCGGATTTTTCCAGTTACGATAGCACCGGAAGTTTAACCACCCTCGCTCAGGTAATCCACAAGGCAAACCGTCGCGAGATCTACGTTCACACGTTTGACGCCAACCGCGACTTTGTATACTTCCTCGCAAACGACAACCGCATCATCGAAGAATCGGGAACTCCCTTTTACCGCCAAAGCCCGGTCGACAAGTCCTGGAATTCCGCAGACGGCCATCTCTCCTGGGAAGAAAACGCCAAGCACCAGATTATTGCCGCATCGGGCACAACCCCAAGCGTTCAATTCCGCCATCTTTACGAATATGACGAAAACGATTCCCTGATCCGCATTTCAGCTTTGAACCCAAACGGGAAAAAGATCGGTTCCATCGAAAGGGAATTCAAGGATAACCGTCTTCAAAAAGTGGAATTCCGTTTCGACGAGCATCTTTTTTACCCCGACCTGTTGAATTATACAGAAACATACGCCTATGATGCCAAAGGCCGCTTGACCCATGTCATCACCAAGCATTCCAAAGCGCTTTCGCCCAAAAACGACACGCTTCTTTACGTTTACAAGGACAGTGCAGACGTTTCGGAACTTTTCGTGTACAGGCACGGGGAACTGGAGTCGCATTCCGTTTATGATTCCCATGGAAACGCTGTGATTATCGAAACCCACGGCTCCTTTATTTACGAAGGGACCGACGGCACCGCAGAATCCTACGACATGGAGCGTCTTGTTCGCGAAATCGAATACTACGACGACACTCTCCAGGCAAAAACCGATTCGCTACCTGCCGTCAAGCAGCCGTTCATTTCGCTTTCTGCCGACGAATTCTTCCGTGAAACAAAAGACTCCGCCGCGCTCTACTGCATTCCTGCCAAGAACCGCATGTTCTGCCGCACGCTGAATAAAATTCCGGGAACGCTTTTCCTGAACTTTATCGAGAGCATCACCTACAAAAACGCAAGCGAAGTTTTTCTCGAAAAGAATGCGGCAAACCCCACAAGCCCACGTCTTGTTTCGAACGGGAAATGCGCTTTAATTCTCAACACCAGCGTTGAAGACAACGGGATTCTCTTTACCAATTCCCTCGTCAAAATGAAGCGCAATCCGTATGCACAATTCTTCGGGGACACGCTGTCTTTCGCGTTGAAAGAATTCCCCTGCGAATTAAAATAAAACAGAAAAAATCAGTCGTCGATTTCGACGACTTTTCGACTATTGGTGGAGCCCATCGCAACGCGGACTGCGCTTTTGGGCTTTTTAAAATATTCCGCAATGACTTCGCAGACAGCTTCGTTCGCCTTGCCTTCTACAGGCGGCGCTTTGACATCGACTTTGTAAGAACCGTCGGGCTGCGGGACAACGCCCTCGCGTTTGCTCCGGGCATGGACTTTAATCTGGATCTTCATTCCGAGAATTCCGGAGCCTGTTCCTTTTCCATGGCGGTAAGCAGGTCAGACTGGCTCTTGATCATGGCGCGGATACGGATAAAATAGTTCGTGCGGAGCTGTTTTAATTGTTCGATTTCGGAACGGAGATCTTCGGCTTCGCGCTTTGTATTTTCGACTTCATGCTGGGCGCGGTTCTTGGCTTCGGCCACGATCAGTTCGCCTTCCTTTTCCGCATTGCGCTTGACTTCGTCGAGCGTCTTCTGCATGGTCACGGCCGCGTCCTGGATCGTCTTTTCAATTTGCTTGTAATAGTTCACGCGTTCTTCCGCAATCTTCAAACGTTCCGTGAGTTCGGTACGGTTACGACCGGATTCTTCAAAAGCCTTGGCAGCCGTTTCAAGAAAAGCCTTGACCTCTTCCGGGTCAAAACCGCCAAAGCGCTTGGAGTGAAAGGTCTGGTTGCGGATGTCAAGCGGCGTGAGTTCCATAAAATAAACCTCTGATTACCCATAATATAGGATTTAAATTTTAGGCGGAATGTGGAGTGAGATAAAAAAATCAAACCTTCGCTTGAATTAAAATTTTACCATCCCTAAAACCGAACAACCGCATTTACTCCGCCACGTTTTTCGATAAAATTGAGTTCGGGGAAAATCATCAATTGCAGCGCACTGGATTCGCCACCGCGCTTTCGCAGCTTATAACGATCGAGCGCAGCTTGGTATTCATCGCTTTTTCTAAGATGACCTTTATGGACATTGTATTGATAGATATTATATATTAAAATGGGAGTTCCAATAAGGTAAAAAGGAACTGACATGGCAAGCATAATGCTACCGCCTATTGTCGTAAAAATCTCATCGGTTGCATCACCGTTTTTGTAATTCATCCCATATATTCCTCCGACCAAGAAATATGTACCTACTCCCATAATTCCACCTCCAACAATCATGCCGACAATATTTGGCTTGTAATCAGAATTATAATACTCTTTAGTAATCAATTCGTGGTATATTTGAACGCTATCCACATTCGTTGATTGAGGCGAGATCACCTCGTCGCCAAAGCTTAAGCTATA
>OCVV011236577.1_pt1 | contig 16977 bp, 19 predicted proteins | sample 1539721 | NCBI WGS metagenome assembly OCVV01 (sample SAMN02144230, study PRJEB22623) | gut metagenome | biome: sheep rumen | host: Ovis aries | place: New Zealand | reverse complement strand
TTACATACGACAAAAAATGTCATACACCACAAATGATATAAATAATCATTCTACACTTCGCGTTAACATACATCAAACTAAATCATCCCCTAAGGGACTTTACTTTAGCTCTCATTATCATCAATTATCGCTACAATTGGAAATGCAACCATCATAACAATGAAATAATTCACTTGTTCAGGTCATCACCGTTATGTGTTGTAGCACATACTATTGTCAACAAACCATTTCAATCAAGATAATTAGAAAATATTGCATAATCCATATAGAAGATATTAGAATACATCTAAATAACAATAAGTACAAAATTAGTAGTATAATAAATATTAATTAATGATTTTATAAAAAAACTATTATTAAGTGTTTAAATGAAAGGTATAAAAATTATTAAAAAGAAAGCTAATAAATTACGTAAAATTTTAATTAATGAAAAACAATTATGTACAGAATACAAAGTAAAAAGTGATGAAAACTTTGTTTATTTTCCACTTATAAAAAATTATGATAATAATTTAATTGAGAAAATTGAAAAAGAATTTAATATTAAAACTGAAGATTTTAGTTTTGAAGAAGCTCAGTATAGACCAAAAAATTTTATGGATTTCTTAGATAATAAAATATCTTCCGAAGATTTAGACGAAATCAGGAAATCATTTGATGTTATTGGAGACATTGTGATTTTAGAAATTCCTCCGGAACTTGAGGATAAGAAGAAGATTATAGGAGAAGCTGTTCTAAATTTCACTAAAAGAAAAAGTGTTTATTATAAAAAAAGTAAAGTTCAAGGAATTACAAGAACTAGAGAACTTGAATATCTTGCAGGAATAGAAAATTTAGAAACTATCCATAAAGAATTTGGCATTAGATTTAAACTTAATCCATCTACAGTCTACTTCAGTCCAAGGTTAGCAACTGAACGATCCAGAATTGTTAATGAAGTTAAAGAAAATGAAACTATCATAGATTTTTTTGCAGGAATTGGTTCATTTCCAATAAGTATTGCACATGTGAAAAATGCTTTAATATATAGTGTAGATATTAATCCTGAAGCGTTCAAATATGTGAATGAAAATATTAAGCTAAATAAATTAATTGGAAAAGTAGTACCTATTGAAGGTGACATTACTAAAGTAATTAAAGATTTACCTTTAGCAGATAGAATTATAATGAATTTACCAGGTACTGCAAAGGATTTCCTGGATATTGCTGTAAATCACCTGAAATCTGGAGGAATATTAAATTATTATGAATTTTCTTCTGATTATGAAAGTGTTATTAACAGAGTTAGTGAAATTGCTTCACCAAGAAATGTTAAAGTATTGGATATTCGTAAAGTTAAATCTCAAAGCCCAGGAATTTGGCATATAGGATTAAGTATAAAAATAGAATAAAGAAGTTATAACGCTTTCTTTATACCTTCTTCTGTAATTATCCCTGTTATTAAATCTGATTCTACTATATCAAAAGCAGGATTTTCTACTTTTGTTTCTTCTTTTGAAATATATTTTCCATTAATTTTTAGTACTTCATCCGATTTTCTTTGTTCGATTTCTGTATCAAATATGTTATTTTCAAAGTCAAATGTACTTATCGGAGCTGCTACATAAAATGGCACATCATATCTTTTAGCTGCCAATGCAACCATTAAAGAACCGATTTTATTTGCAACACCACCTTCAGCTACTCTGTCAGCACCTATGACTACTTTATCTATTTCACCTTTTTGCATCATATGTCCTGCAGCACCATCAACAATTAACCTTACTGGAATATTTTCTTGTTGCATTTCAAATACACTTAATCTTGCACCTTGTAAAACAGGTCTTGTTTCATCACATATTACATTTATGTTTTTGTTATGTTCATGTGCACTCCTAATAACTCCTAAAGCTGTTCCATAACCTGCACAAGCTAATGCACCAGCATTACAATGAGTTAATATAGTATCATTTTCTTCTATAACAGTATTTCCATATTCACCTATTTTTTTATTTATGTTTATATCATCCTGTTGCATTTGTATTGCAGTTGATACTGCATCATTTCCATTTTCTACACTTTCTAATACTTTATCCACAGCCCAAAATAAATTTATTGCAGTAGGTCTTGCTTTTTTTATTTCTTCTCCAGCAACTTTTAAATCAATTCCTTCCAATTGAGCTAAAGCCATAGCATATGCAGCAGAAACCCCTATTGCAGGTGCTCCTCTAACTACCATAGTTTTTATAGCATCAATAGTTTCTTTGTATGTTTTACACTCTACATATTCTATAATATGGGGCAGTTTAGTTTGATCTAAAAGATATAATTTATTATTTTCCCAGTATAATGTTTCAATCATAAATAATTCTCCGTAAGTTAATTTAAAAAAAAATGAGTTAAAAAAATAAAAAAAAGGTTAAATGTTAATAATGACTACTTGGTACTAAATTAAGTGAATAATCTTCACTATGTTTTCCCGGAATACCAAATGCGTCAGCCCTACATTGAGTACAAGCACGGAATACTGGAAGATATTCTTCTACTTGTTGTCTAACTACACTTAGCTGTCCACATCCTGGTTTTGGGATATCTTTAAATTTGTTCAAAGGTATTAATGGAAGCACATTCATAATATAAGCACCTCTACTTTTTACAACCTTTGCTATTTCTACAATATGTTTATCATTAATTCCCGGAATTAAGACACTATTTACTTTAACAATAATTCCCTGTTGTGATAATAATTCAATTCCTTTCAACTGATTTTCTAGAAGTATTTTAAAACCTTCTTTACCATGATACATTTTTCCATGGTATTCTATATCATCATATATTTTTGCACCAATGTCTAAATCTACTGCATTTATAGTTATTGTTACAGTTTTTACTCCTACTTCTTTAATTTCTTCAGCATAGTCCGGAACCAAGAGACCATTAGTACTCATACATAATATTAAATCAGGAAATTCATCACGAACTTTTCTAAATAATTTTAAAGTATCTGGATTCTCTAAGGAATCACCTGGTCCTGCAACACCTACTACACTAATCGGCATTTTTTCAACAGTAGAGCGAATATGTTCCATAGCCTGATCAATAGACATTATACATGAAGCAACTCCCGGCCTATTTTCATTATCATCTATTTTTCTTGTACAAAACCCACATTGAATATTACATTTTGGTGCTATAGGAATATGAATTCTACCTACTTTATCATGTATTTTTTCGTTAAAACATGGATGTGCTTGAGTAACATGAGCAAAATGTTTCATGTCATGCATGTCATGAAACCTCCTTATTGATTTCTTACTTCTTCAATTACTTCATTAAATTTCTTATTCCATTTTTCGTCAATGATTTCATCACTACTCATTATACAAATCATATTTCCTTGACTAGCATTTTTGGTCATACGAAAACCTTCAGGCATTACCCTGAATAATGCATCATAAACTTTTCTTTTAAGTTCCTTAGATGGATCAATTATTATAAGATTTTTTGGATCTATTGTTGGATTTGCTATTTCAACTTTATACCTGTCAGGTTGTGACACATTTACTCTCCCTTCTTTAATCCATAAAACTCTTAATAAATCTGGAAGATAATTTTCATTTTCAACTAAAATTTTTAGTATTCCATCTTCCATTTTATAACTAGCCATATCATCAAGATATATTGGTTGTGAAGCTTTTTCTAATTTCACAACTCCAATAAATAAAGCTTCTCTTGGATCAATAAAAATTTTGATTCCATTGATAGCTCTAGCTAATTTTAAATCTTGAAGTGTATGTCTGAGTAATGTATCATATACTTGTGCACCTACTTCATCATAACACTCTACATACATATACGCTACCTCCAAGAATTTAATTAAAATCGTTTACTATCATCAATATCTGTATCTTTGAGACCTGATACTAACATTGCTGCACCAATTGAACCGATATATTGAGAATATTCTGGTACAATTACATCTATTCCTCCAAGTATTTCATGTACTGCATCAACTAATCCTCCAATTAATGAAGTACCTCCTACTTGAATTAAAGGTTCACGTACATCAATTTCTTGTAATTGTTGTTCATATACTTGTTCAGCAACAGAATGACAAGCTGCACTTGCTGCATCTGCTTTTGAAGCTCCACCAGCTAATGTTGTTACTAAATCCTGAATACCAAATACAATACAATAACTGTTTAATATAGCATTTCTGTAATTACCCTGTTGAGCAAGTGGACCTAATTCCGTAATGTCTACTCCAAGCCTATTACTGGTCATATCTAAGAAACGACCAGATGCTCCTGCACAGATACCACCCATGGTAAAGTTGTCTGGAATACCATTATTTACAGTGATAACTTTGTTATCCATACCACCAATATCAAGAACAGTTGCTTCACCTTTTTGAGCATCTGCCAAATAAACAGCACCTTTACTGTTTACTGATATTTCTTCCTGAATTAATTTAGCACCCATTGATTTACCAATGGTTATACGACCATAACCGGTTGTACCTATAGCTTCTATATCATCTAGTTTATATTCAGTATTTTCAAGAGCTTGCTCAATTGCATCATTTGCACAACCCAAGATATCTCCTGTTTTTACCCAACCAGTACCAATTATTTCATCGTTTTCCATTAAAGCAACTTTTGTTGTTGTAGAACCACTGTCAATACCTAAAGTTAATCCTTCTTGTTTTTCACGAGCAAGAATACTTTTTCTTGATACTACGGTAGTTAATGCTTCCATACGAATGAAAAGTTCTGAAGCTTTAGTTTTTTCTGTAAAGGAATATGTTACAACAGGTAAATCAGTATAATTCTGTATAAGTCTACGTACTTCATTTCTTGCTATAGCAGCTTCTGCACATCTGAAACAAGTACAAATAAATACAGCATCTGCCTCATTTTTACCTTCAACAAGAGACATTGCACGTGCAATCATTAATTTTAAACTAGAACTTGCACAGCTTAATCCGAATTTTTCATAAGCTTCATCAATATCATCCAAATTTACATCAGGCATAACCATTTGAGCACCAAATGTTTCTGCAGCTTTTTCTATTTCTTTTTGAACACCACTGTACTCAGTACCACAAGATACTTGTGCTATTTTAATCATCAGATTCATCCTCCCCATCTTTATCTAAATTGTCCAAAAAGGTATTAATTTTATATACCATTTCTACTGTATCATCACGACTGGTAGGATAATCCAATTCAAGTACTGGAATATCTTTGCGTCTTAATGAGAATACTGTTAATTCAGATGACCTAGCACATCCTACACATCCAAAACCATAAGGTGCCTCGTTCATAATAATTGCTGCTTCGGCTTCTTCAATAATCGGACCAAATAAAGACATACGTCCTCTTACTCCAGATGGTACTTCAATTGCAGCATATTTTAACCCACTTATAGGATCATCTTCGGTCATGTTAAAAGGTGGTGCATCAATATCAGGTGATGTTACCTTCTGTTTCATTTGATTTTGAACAACTAATGGTTCATGTCCACTTCTTACTATCATATCAGCCAGTATCATAGAATTAGGTGGAAATATTGCTACTTTCATAATATAACCTCTTGTTTATTTATTTACTAACTTTAAAATAATTAATACTAATTATACAATTTACATAATCAATTATTTTATTAATATTTTCCCTTTATAAATTATTGATGAAAATTTCTAATTATTAACATCCAACATATGTTTTTAGATTGTTTTTAAATGTATTCCTGTATTATTTTTTTGATTCTATTTCATTGACAATCTCTGAAAATTCATCTACTGAAATTTTTTTAGGAGGTGTTAAATCAACATGTTTAGGATGTTCCAATGCATAACTGACCTCAGGCAATAATTTATATTCTGCTTCAATTTGATGGAAACCTTCCCTAGCTCCACCTCTTTTTGCCCTGCATCTTCTAGGGTCGCCTGGTGGAAAACCTCTGAATTTGATGAAGATATGTGTTGGGTCTAATTGTCTTACACGTTCAACAGCTTTCATAACATACTCAGGTTCACCATTTAAATTTGCACCATAACATGTTAAACGTATGTTAATCGGTAATTCCAATAAATGTATAAAGTTAAATAATTCTTTTGAACTGACAGAACAACCAGGTCCTAAAATAACCATACGTGTAATTTTATCTTTTTGATCAGAATCCCTATAAGTTCCGTCACCCATTGGAATATGACAAAATTCAGAATCAATGTCATTATCTTTCTTTGACATAGACTGTATCTCCTTCTTTAAATGCTTTTAGATTTTCAAACCCACTTACAACTTTACCAATGACATTTGTACTACCAAATGCTTCTCCAGTAGGTCCAAATTCTTTATTATCAACAAATCTAATACCAATATTACCTATATGTTTACAAGCCATATTACTTACACAGATATCCCATGCATTTACAACATCAACAGGTGTTTTTTCTGGTATTAAACCTTTAGCTTCTTTTTTAACTGCATTAAACATTAAAAGATCCATTTCTTTAATGGCCATATCAACTCTTAAATGTCCTACATCACCATCAAGTAATCCAGTGATTTTTCTGAAATACCAAACAGTACTTGGACTTTCATCCTCATACAATTCTATCTCAACAAATTCTTGAGGTGGAACACCTAATGTTTTGACATGTTTACTCTTACTAATTTGAAGAGTATAATTTGGTTCTTGAGCAACAATCACTGCATCATCATCCGTGACTCCATCCCGTTCATGTTCAATACCAAGCTCATCTAAGTATTCATCAGCTTCTTTCTGAGTAAGAGCAACGGTAGATATCTTTTGAGGATTAGTTAATACAGTAATCTTTTCATTTTCATTAACAGTATCCAATACTTGAATACCCTTTGTTACATAACCAATAATATTATGTGAAGGAACTGAAACTCTATCTTCACGGTATATGTATACTCTGCCCACACCATTACCCTGATTTCTTAAAGTTACAGCACCACGTTTTCTTTTTTCAACTATTTCAGATTCTTTTTCCAATCCTTTTAACTGATTATTACCTACAAAAGTCTCTGATTCATAATTAACTTTAAAAGTTCCGTGTTCGATAATTTTTAAGAAATGTTCAAATGACATAGGAGCTTCAGGATTTGCTTCAACTTCAACATAAGTATATAATTCATTTCCTTCCTTAAGTTGTGTTGAAAAATCTGTTACAGAAGCACTGTTGATTACACTTTTTCTTTCAATAATCGGTTCAATATTAAGAACTTCATCAGTATTCTTAAGTTTTGAGATGGTTCTTTTTCCTCCAACTATAGTGGCTAAAATACCTTTGTTATGGTCAGGAACCCCATAAACAGCTTTGTGTTTAGCTTTTGAAAATATTATATGAGTAGCTTCATTAGAAAAACCGGACAAACTTATTATAACATCCCATCTATTATAAAGATACTCATTTTGAGTAGGTTCTAAATTGGATACTATAGAACCCATAGCCACTTCATGTGATGTAGTCCACCTAATTGCGGTTCCAATAAATTTTTTATAATTATCCTTCCAGAAATCAGTGAGAATTTCAGCATCTTCCACTAATTCAATAATTATACTTCCTTGGGTAGTCGATATTTTATATTTATTAACATGACTTTCCAACTCTTGTCTACCTTCAATTAAGGCAATAGCAGAACCTTCAATGTAAGGTGCATCAGATAATTTAATTACATCTTCAACGGTTGAACCAGCATCCACATCCATTTCAACATCATTGACTATAACTTGCATTTTTTCGCCTCAATTAAGAATATGATAAATCGTTATCAATTCTTATTTTTTTAGAAATTATATGAAGTATTTCTATAAGTTTTATTTATGATTTTAATAGTATTAATAGATTTAAATAATAATAATATAAAAAAAGAATAATAAAAGAGAAGGTTAAAATTTAGAATTATTTATCTTCAGAAAATCCCATGATAATCTCTGAATTAAAATCAAAAACCGTTTTTGAATTATTTTCATAAGACATTGATAAAGTATGATTATCAGTGACAGTTCCTATACAATTTGCATCTATGTGTTGCTTATTTAACATACTTATCAATTCATCAGTATTTTCATCAGAAGCAGTTAAAACAAAAGCGCTACCAGGATACATTTTTAACCAACTAATCCAATCCATAGATTCAGGTTTTGGAATTGCATCCAATTCTATGTCCGCACCCATATTAGAAGCTTCTAAGAGCATACCTAAAGTACCAACGATACCCGGATTACTAATATCCTTACATGAATTTACCAAATGTTTTTTTGCAATAGTATTCATTACTTTAATTTGATCCTGAACATATTTTGGTGACTTATCACTTGTAGTGTCCCAATTTATTTCAGTTCCGGGATATACACTTCCATCCAAATCTATTGCAACAATTACATTATCACCCATTTTTGCTCCACAACTAGGTAATACATCATCTTTTCCAACAATACCACTAATTGCAACATCTAATGCTTCATAAGGAGTATCAGGATGAGTATGGCCTCCAACCATCGGAACTCCGAACTTTTTAACCCCTTCATTAATTCCATCCATTATCTCTTCTGTAATCTTTGGATTTGAAGATGATAAAACATTAGTCATTCCCATAGGAATTCCACCCATAGCAGCAATATCATTCACATTAACTAATACTGAACAATAACCAGACCACCATGGATTAATATCCATTAAAGACCCCCATATTCCATCAGTAGCCATTAACATCAACAAATCATTTCCAATATCAATAGCTGCAGCATCATCCCCAAAAGCCAAATGTACTTTACCTGAAATGTTGTATGTATCTTTTAATTTTTCTCTTACATCTGCAATAGATCTTTTACGAGTAACACCTTTAAAAGTTCTAATTGATTCTACAATTTCATTAAAATCCAAAAAAATTCCTTCTTAAAAAAATGATTAAATAATATTATAATATTTCTTAAATTATCTTATTATAATTGTTTATCTACAATAGTATATTCTACACCAGAATCTTTAATTAGTTCAAGTATTTTCTTCTTAAATTCATCAATATTTTCTATTTCAATAGATTCATCATTGTTAAATATAATTTCATGAATAGAATTACCAATTATATCATCAAATCCTGATTCAACCTGAATAATCAATGATTCATCCAATTTAAATCCTTTCAACACAACTTTATCCAGATCACCATCAGTAATTCCAATCACAGGAACATTAAATCTATACAATATATCTGAAGATAATAAAGTAGTATCATCACCCACAGAAAGCAATACATCAGCATCTTTATATTTATAAATATCTTCAGCAGCATGGTTTAAAAATACTGCTTTAAGCTGTTTATTTGGAATATGTTCTATAGAACGAGGTTGAATATTATCAGTAGTTCTAAGTAATCCTGTTTTGATTATTGCTTTAGTTAAATCAACAGCCCCTAACTTTTCAATTCCATGTTGTTTAATTTCTCCTCCAATCATCTTCACTATATTATTGTTTTCTGCAATAATTGTTAATTCATCTTCTGTGACTTTACCTATTATAATACCGTTCATCATAATATTTTCACCAGGTGAAACACCAGCCACTTTACGTTTAACAATACTTTTTTCTTCATAAAATCCCGTTAAATCTTTGACAAGTTTAACTGCATCCTTTGAAGGTATAGCTTTTAATGATAATCGTTTAGATAATTTGTTAATAAGACTAATATTTTCAAAATCATTCCACTGAATTATAACTCCATCATCTTCATTTGGTCTTTCAATCTGGATTAGATTAATATTATCTCCCGCATTATTTAAGACTTTATAACCAAAAGTATGCCCTGTAATAACTGATTTACCATAATTTAATAAAAATAACACATCATTATCTTCAGACAATAATTTTATTGATTGACTGGGCAATAACTTATCTTCAATATTAATAATATCTTCCAAATGAGCATCTATAACTGCAGTCCTACCCATTGTTCCACCTAATCTGCAAGTCACCTCACCATAATCTTTAAGTATATTAATTATTTTTTCAGCACATCCAGTATCAATGATTTTTGGACCATGAACTATTACACCTATTTTCAAAAATTTCATAGTATTACCTTTTAATAATTACTGTGAGCATTCATACGTTTTCTAATAATTGGAGAACCGCAAATATCACATTCTTCTAATTGCGTATCTGAAGGATATTCTTTTCTACAACCTTTACAAATCTTTTTCCATTGAATTGTTTTGTTAATTCCTTTTGTTCTAACAGATTTGAATTTTAAATTTAAAAGTTTAAGAGTATTCTGCATTGAATAATCATCTGTGACAGTGATAACCTCATCACCAGCATGTTTATGTTTTAATGCTAGTGCAACAATATCCTTATCCGTTTGAGATAATCTTGTAAAATCACCACTAGAAAGTAATACTCCTCTAATTTCCTCATCATTAGTATAATCAACATCTTCAATTTTTATTATACCTTCATTTAAACAATTTTGTAACAATATTTCTGTATTGATATCTTTAATTTCATTTACAGTTGAAGAAGTCATTAAATTTAATGAATCCTTTGAAAAAAAGCCGTTTATTAAACCAGAAGCATCTAATACATATATTTTCATAATGTTAATTCCTACAATAATAATTATATATTATATATGTTATTTAACATCATAAAAATTAAAATAGATTTATATAAATTTTTATTAAAATATTATATTAGTGATTAATATGCGTTTATTAGATGATATTATTGGAAAAGAAATATTGGATAGTTCAGCAAATATCATAGGAAAAGTGAAAGATATAGAAATTGACACTACATCCCACAAAATTGAATCTATAATAATAACTAAAGGTGGATTTAGTAAGAAAATAATGTCATCAAATGAGGAAGATAGAATTCCGTTTGAAATGATAAATCGTGTAGGCGATAAAATCATATTAAAAGAAGATTTGAATGATATTATCAGTGAAATAATTTAAAAGGTGGATATATTGGTAAACTATAAAGAAAAATTATTAGAATTATTAAAAGAAAATGATGTAATTAAATTTGGAGAGTTTACATTATCTTCTGGTAAAAAAAGTGATTACTATGTAGATATGAAAAAAGCAATCACTATGCCAGAAATTCTAGATGCAGTTGCCCATCTAATTACAGAAAAAATTGAAAACGAAAATATTGATAAAATAGCTGGTCCTGCTTTAGGTGCTGTTCCAATTGCTACTGCCACTTCATTAATATCTAAAAAACCTATGTTAATGATAAGAAAAGAAAAAAAATCATATGGAACAAGCAAGCAAATTGAAGGAGAACTTTTAAACGATGATAACGTAGTCATTGTAGAAGATGTTACTACTACAGGTGGTTCATTATTAAAAGCTATAAATGTTATCAATGAAAATGGTGGAAATATTACTGAAGCATTTGTAATAGTTGATAGAGAAGAAGGTGCGAAAGAAACTTTTGAAGAAAAAAATATCAAATTCACGCCATTACTAACAATTACTGAATTTAAAGAATATTTAAACTCTAACTAATGCATAATTTTATTATAACAAAATGATATAAAGAAATATTATTAACAATGAATGGAGACAAAAAATGAACGCTAAAGATTTACTAGGAAAAAAAATTATTGACAAAAAAGCAAGAGACCTTGCAAAATTAGCTGAAATAGACCTAAATATGAAAACATTCACAATTTCCAAAGTCTATGGTTCTATAGGAAATCCAATAAGTAAAAAGTATTATGAAATTACTTCTGACAATATTCTTGCTGTAGGAGATTATGTACAAGTATCTAACACAATAGAAGATTTGGAAGATAAACTTTTAGATAAAATTCCAGAATCTGAAGAAAAAAATGTCAAAGTAAACAATTTAATAGGAAAAACTGTTTTAGATTCTGAAGGAAATGTAGCTGGAAAAGTCAGTAATGTTGATATTGATTTAGAAAAATTTGAAATACTTGGATTTAAAATTGCACAACAATCTTCATCATTTGTAAAATCTAAAAAAGAAAATGAAATAAGTATAAATGATATTACAAGTATTGGTGATTATATAATTATCAACAAAGTATTTTCTGAAGAAAAAGAAGAAGACTTTTCTGAAGAATAAAAAGAAAAAAAAATGAATTATTCATTTTCTTCAACTATTTTTTTAAGTTCTGATAAATTTTTTTCTATAAATTCTGTTGCTTTTGGATCAGCTAATTGTTTATATTGTTTTTTACCTGATTTTTCATATGCATCTTGAAGTAATTCCTGTAACTCTGAAACTTCTGAGTTTAATATAATATTTAACTGTTTTTCTTGAACTTCATTTAAACTACCTAATTTTGAAGTTATTTGTGATTCAAATTTAGAAACTAAATTAGACTTTCTTTTTATCATAGTCCCTAATAATAAGGGGGGCACTTTTGACAAAAGAAACTCGTACCTTTGTATATCCTCATAAGTAATCTTATCATCAGACATATTTTCACCTAATAATTAGTTGTATTATAAACTATTAATAGTTTTATAGTTTGATAATAATTAATTTAAAGTACTGTTTTAGAATAATCAAATGATAAATTTTTACAAAAATTAATAATATTATGTTTTATAAAAATTATATTAATAACAACTAAAGGAAGTTAATAAATAATGTTTTGGGATGAAAAAATTGAATGCATGTCTAAAGAAGACATGGAAGAACTACAATTAAAAAGATTACAAGATGTTGTTAAAACAGCATTTAATGAAGTGCCTTATTATCATAAACGATATACTGAAGAAGAAATTTATCCTGAAGATATCGAAACTTTAGCAGATATTGAAAAATTACCATTTACAACAAAAACTGATTTAAGAGCTTCATATCCTTTCGGTTTATTTGCAGTTCCACAAAAAGATATTATCGAGATACATACATCAAGTGGAACTACTGGAAAACCAACTGTATCAGGTTATACAGAAGAAGATTTAGATATTTGGGGAGAATTAATTGCAAGAGGATTCACCATGATGGGTGTTGATGAAAATGATATAATTCAAAACACACATGGATACGGATTATTTACTGGTGGATTTGGAGTTCATTATGGTGGTCAAAAAATAGGTGCAACAGTTGTTCCTATTTCTACAGGACAAACGTTAAGACAAATAGAACTGATGAAAGATTTCCAAAGTACCATGTTAATTTTTACACCATCATATGGATTACATATAGCAGAAGAATTAAAGGCAATGGGAATTACTCCTGATGATTTAAATTTAAAAGTAATCGGTTTTGGATCTGAAAGTTGGACTGATGAAATGAGACAACAAATAGAAGAAAAATTCCAAACTCCTGCATATAACATTTATGGTCTTACTGAAGTAATGGGCCCTGGTGTTGCAATGGAATGTTCTGAACAAAATGGATTACACCTTAATGAAGACCATTTTTACCCTGAAATTATTGATCCTGTAACAATGAAACAACTTCCTGAAAATCAATCAGGAGAATTAGTTCTTACAACCCTAACCAGAGTAGGAATGCCACTTATACGATTTAGAACAAGAGATGTTACAAAAATAAGACATGAAAAATGTGGTTGTGGAAGAACACTTGTTAAAATGGATAAAATTACTGGTAGAACAGACGATATGCTAAAAATTAAAGGTGTCAGTGTGTTCCCATCACAAATTGAAAAAGCATTATTATCTATTAAAGGAGTAGAACCTCATTATCAGATTATATTAACAAGACCAGACGTATTAGATCAAATAGAAGTTAAAGTAGAAGCTTCACCTGAAATATTCTTTGATAATGTGAAAGAATTAGTTGGTATAAAAGAAAAATTAGCACATGCAATCCATGATGAAATAGGTTTAAGAGTAAATGTAACATTAGTTGAACCAAAAACTATTGACCGTGTAGAATCAGGTAAAGCAGTTAGAGTAATTGATAAAAGAAATGAATAAGGATGTGACATTATGGCAGAAGAATATGTCGATCAATTATCTATATTTTTAGAAAATAAAGAAGGACGTTTATTAAATATTTTAGATATAATTGAAAAATTAAATATAAATATCAGAGCTTTATCAATAGCAGATACTTCAGAATTTGGTATTTTAAGATTAATTGTAACTGATCCAACAAAAGTTAAAGAAGAGTTAGAAAAAAAGGATTTTATCGTTAAAATAACTAAAGTAATAGCAGTATCAATAAGTGATGAACCTGGAGGATTAAATAAAGTATTAAGAGTTTTAGATGAAAATAATATCAACTTAGAATATTTATATGCATTTGTAGAACAAAAAACATACAATGCTATTGTAATTTTAAAACTAGATAATATGAATGATGCATTCAAAATATTAAAAGAAGGAAAAGCAAATATAATTTCCCCAGAAGAAATATATTCTATTTAATCCTTCCTACTTTTTTTTACAATATTATTTAACTATTTTTTTATTATTTTACTAATCCGAAGAACAAGAATTATATCCTTCTTCAAAGGCTATTAAATTGATTTCAATAGATTTTGGTGGAAGATGATTTTTCATCATTTCAATAACATCTTCTTTTTCTAAAGGAAAAGTACTTATTGCTGTTGCAGCACCCAACATAGCCATGTTCATAGATAAAGGATGTCCTGCCTTATTAGCTATTTCATTAGCATCAATTGCATATACTTTTTCAACTTTTGATTCAAGTTCTTTAATTATTAAGTCAACATCAGGATAATCAACATCTTGCTGATTAATAGTTGATGGTAATACTGGAGAAATGTTAGTTACTATTATTGAATTTTTATGAGATTTATTTAAAGCACGTAATGCTTCTACAGGTTCAAAGGATAGTATTAAATCAGCTCCACCTTCTTGAATTATAGGACTTTGGTCTTCACCTATTTTTAATTCTGTAGAAACCACACCACCTCTTTGACTCATACCATGAATTTCACTCATCACCACATTCATATCTTTAGATAATGCGGTTTCACCTATTACAATGGATGTTTTAATAATTCCTTGTCCACCAATTCCACAAATATAAATATTATAGACCATATTATCTACTCCTTCTTATGTATTGCATTTGTAGGACATACTTGAGTACAAACAGCACATTTATTACATACTTGATCTATTGTAATTTTTCCATCAATTTCATTAATACTTGGACATGCTAACTTATCAACACAAATGTTACAATGTACACATTTATCAGTATCAACAACGATTTCATACTTTCTTTCTCGTATTTGTCGTTTGTTTATTAAATTACATGGATATTTAGCAATAATTACAGATACTCCATCATAGTTTAATGCCTGTTTATATACTTTAATCATTTCTTTGACATCTAACGGATTGATTTTTTTAACAAATTCTATTCCTATTGATTTAACCAATGCTTCTATAGATATTGCAGGAGCTTCATCACCCATACCATCAATAGGTATTCCAGGATTGGTTTGACCACCAGTCATAGCAGTAATCCTATTATCAAGGATAACTAATGTAAATTTGTTTTTATTATGCACTGCATTGATTAATGGAGGTATACCAGCATGGAAAAATGTTGAATCTCCAATGAAACTTATGATTGGTTGATTTTCTGTAGATTTACTGAAACCACAACTTGTTCCAACACTTGCACCCATAGACATCAGATAATTTGCCATTTTATATGGAGGTGCAATTCCTAATGTATAACAACCAATATCAGAAGGATGTATACTTTCAATATCTAAGTTTAAACTATTAATAGCTTCTCTTGCAGCATAGTATGAAGCTCTATGAGGACATCCAGAACATAATGTTGCAGGCCTACTTGGTAATGCAATAGAAGATTCTTCATTTGGAGAGTTTCTATTATCTTCAAAGGAAATTAATTTTTGCAATGAATCAAATATTATATCAGGAGTATATTCAAATGTTTCAGGCAACATGCCATCCTTTTTACCGTGTATTTTAGTATTTATATTGTATCTTCCTGCAATTGCTAATGTTTCGATTTCATTAATTGGATCAACTTCTTCTACAACCAAAACTTCATCATTATCTTCTAAAAACTCTTTAACAAGTTTTTCAGGATATGGATGTGAAAATCCAATTTTCAATACGTTGATTTTAAGATTATTTTGACTAATGACATCTGCAACATAATTATATGCTCCACCTGAAGCAATGATTCCTACTTTAGCACCATTATCAATTATTTTGTTTAAAGGACTTTCATTAGAAATTTCACGTATACTGTTTATTTTTTCTACAAGATTATTATGCATTACACGAGCTGCTTCCGGAACTGGAACATGCAATCCATTATCTTTAAATTCTCCAGTATTTATAGTATTTTTTGTATAATCACCAGTTTCAACGATTCCCCTCATATGGGATACACGTGTAGTCGTTCTCATAATTACTGGAATATTGAATTGATCAGATATTCCATATGCATAATGGATAAAATCTTTAACTTCCTGAGGATTAGAAGGTTCAAATAATGGTATGTTAGCTTGTCTAGCAAAATGACGAGTGTCCTGTTCATTTTGTGAAGAAAATGTTGATGGATCATCAGCAACAAGAACCAACATACTTCCTTCAACTCCAATATATGCAGAAGTCATAAAAGAATCTGCAGCCACATTAACTCCTACATGTTTCATAAAAGAAAATGTTCTTAAACCAGTACTTGCAGCAGATGCAGCCACCTCAATAGCAACTTTTTCATTGGCTGAAAATTCAAAATAAACATTAGCATCTTTTGCAATTTTAAATAGGATATCACCTATTTCTGAAGAAGGAGTTCCAGGATAAGTAGCTGCTAATGAAACTCCAGCTTCCAAAACTCCTCTTACAGCCGCTTCATTTCCTAACATGAAACGTTTTATTCCTTTTTCGGAATCTAATAATTCTTTTATTTTCATAATAATACTCCTTATAGTAATTAAACATTAGAATAATAATTTAATTTAAAAAAATCTATTATTAATTATTAAA
>OCVV011357141.1_pt1 | contig 16984 bp, 12 predicted proteins | sample 1539721 | NCBI WGS metagenome assembly OCVV01 (sample SAMN02144230, study PRJEB22623) | gut metagenome | biome: sheep rumen | host: Ovis aries | place: New Zealand | reverse complement strand
TGCCATCAATCTCTCAAAAGTAGATTTGCAGAATACCAATCTGCAAAACTTATATTTGGGTCGGAAAGATGATACGAGAATTCAGATGCATGAGACGGACATGTTTATGGCAGATCTTTCCTATGCGAATCTCGATAAAATTGATGGACAGGGAGCTGTTTTCATGAATAGCATCCTATACCATGCCAGCATTAAGAACTGCGACTTCACCAATGCCTATTTCTTTGGAGCCGACCTCAGTAATGTCTATTTCAAGAATGTCATCTTGTATGGTGCTGATTTCTCAAAAGCCAGCAACCTACCTATAGAGTTCCAAGGACATCTCTCAGAAGATAACAAATTTCTGTCTAAAGAACCTATAACAACACCATCCACCAAACAAGAGGGTAAGATTATATTTTTCAGTATGCCAGGTAGCCTTAGCAAGCAGGCAGAAGTCATCACAAAGGACTATCGTGATTTCCTTGAGGGGAAAGGTTATAAGGTGTTATATTATGAGAAGGACGAATACCCAGAGTTTGGGCAGTTTAGTAAGATACGCCAAAGCATCACCAATTCATCAGCCATGATTGCCTTTGGCTTTAAGCAGATCAACATTGAAAAGGGTATTCTCCATCCCAACACACCTAATGAAGTCGAGATTCAAAACAAATATATGTCCACTTCATGGAATGAGTTGGAGGTTGGAATGGGACTGATGAATAAACTTCCAATTTTGTTAGTTAAGGACAAAGACATTGACAGCGGTGTCTTTGATAGCAAATTAAGTGAAGCCTTTGTAGCCACAATAACAGCAGACTATAATAGTCGGGAATTGGAGTACAACCAGACCCTGAAGAACTGGCTGTCAACATTTTGATGTTCATTCTGTTTACTGCTGTTTGAAGTATTCTCTTATCCGCTCCCATTTGATGTCAATCACCTCAAGAGTGTCATTGCCATAAACTGGAGTAACCTTCTGATTGTCTAAATCGAAGTATATGATGAAGTCAGGATTACTTCTTGCTTGGATGGCATATATGGAATCTATACATATAAAAGTTCCCTTGCCACTGTATGAGTCATTCCCACAAGGCTCAACTTTGTGCTTATTACTCCCCTTTTCATACTCATAATAATAGGTGTCGTCGGGCTTTATCCAGTACTTTGTCTCATACCGGCAATCTCGATCCTCCTCAATTAACCGAACCCCAACCATAGCTTCCGATTCATTAGATGAATCTACGAATCCACGACACATTCCAAACAACATCCCCGAAAAAATAATAAGTGCAATGAACGTAAAGAATTGCAAGATGCAACCAAGCCATTTCCTCTTGGCATTAAAGAATACTAACAGCGAGATGATGAACGACGCCACCATCGTAATCATTATCCACAAATATTCATCTACGGGTTCCATCCTCGTGCAGTTTACATTTCTGTTATACGTTTTTCTTCAAAAATCATCTGAATAAAAATACCAATAAACATTGCAACAAATGAAAATTGGATCCAAAAATCACGTAAAATAAAAAATGTATATTTTTTATTTGCTATATCAATTTTTGTTGCTATTTTATAGCTATCTGCATCTCCTTTCTTTTTTATTTCTAATTCTGTGAGATATTCTACCCGTTCCTTTTCGCTAAAACCTTTGATTTCATTTGTGTCTTTATTTAATACGATAGTATATATTTCATCCTCCATAGACTTTTCTTGTCCATGTACAACGTAGTCGTTATAAAAATTCTCCAATACTCCCGCTCTTTCTAATAGACGTTCTCCTGTAAAATTAATAATAAATGCTCCAATAATTAGAGAAATTGTATAACTAATTACAATTAACTCTACGCTTCTGTATATTTTGTTTAAATTAGTTTCAAGTGGTAATATTCTATTGATTTCATATAAGACAAATAGGAAAACAATTGTAACTAAACAAATCGTCATGAACAAAGAAACCTTTGAATCAAAAAAAGCTGCAAATAAGTCATTTCCGGCAGCAAGTGTTAGCCATGCTGTTACTATAGAAGCAACTAAACGAGGATATAACAAGTGCAAATTTGGAACTAATATTTTGGTGACATATGCAAGAAAAGCAAATAATAAAATCAAATAAAACTTTGAATAAGCAACACAGGTAATAGCAATAAATGCAATTATTTGTGCTACCCCCCAAAAAATGACTCGTTTCCATACGATTCTCCTACGTGCACCATATATAGTTTGAATCTTAAGTTTCTTGTTTATCAACTCAACAACAGAATCTTTGCTAAACCAAACAAATAGTAATGCAACCGCAAAACCCGTTATTAGTAAAAGGATGCACCAGTTAATATGTAGAGTAGATAAGCCTCCCCCTATTATACTAATACTATCTTTCACTTTGTCAATTGTGGAGATAATAGTTCCTATTGCATTGGGCTCAACATAAATATATGTAATTGCAAACAAAGACAATAAAAAATAGATTATATTTGCATATTTAAATAAATGGAAATGAACAACATCCGAGAAATTATACCTTTTTAATAGCCATCTTGAAACCACAATGCGATTTTTATCTCTTGACAATTTTAGATTGTCATTCTCAGCCTTAATAGTTTTGTTTTTTAAATATTCAACTAATGTATCGACATTACATATATGACGAACTCCATCAATATCGTTCATTGTAAAACAAACTCGTCGCAATTCCTCTTCTGGTTCTGCAAACCAAGACATGTGATTTTGAAATGTATTACGATGCAATTCTTTTTTTATCTTGCCTAATAAATTTTTAGGAATGTCGTACTCAAAATATTTGTCCGATCTCGGATCCATAATATCTTGGATCCATAAATTCTCTGCCTGAGCTAATTTTTCAGCATATAAATGTTTAATATGTATTTTTCTTGTTTCTTCACTTGAGACTTGTTTTTGAATAGCATCGTTAATCAGTCCTCTATAGAAATAATACTCGCATTTATGCATCAGTGCGGAGAAGTAGAAATTGGACATTAATCCTGAATACATTAATTGATAGTATTTACTTGTTTGAAAAACATCCGAGTGTTGCAAATCAAACATAAAATCTAACAGCAATTTTCTCAAAAACTTAACTACAGTTTGGCCATCTTTATCAAACAAATAGATGTTTTTGTTTTCTACATTTCCCTCAACACTTTCATTTTTTACAATATCCATCAACCATAATGTAGAATATGAAAAATCCTTATCCAAGTTCTCACGTAACTTATCATATAATTTTTGAGCAGTACTACTATCTTGAGACGATTCTATTCCATATCCATATCGTTTTATAATTAGTTCTTTAATAAAAGTCGTTTTGCCCCCTATTAACAATGGATATCTTGTATTATAAATATCATGTATTATGTTGGATAGATCATCAATGCTATCATTTGCATATGGAAGTTTTAAAATGATTTCTTCCATATGGTTTAAGATTGTACCAGAGGATTTGTCTGAATACGCTTTTTTTACGTCATAAATATATGATTCATTTGTCTTGTATGTACTATAATGTACCCGGAATAGAATACTATCTTCTGTCAACGTAACACTAATAGGATATTTTGGAGACATCTTGTTCGATCGTGATGACTCAAAATATGCAGGCAGGTCTATATAATCGAATATGGTAACTCCTTCTTCGATCTTGGATACGTTCTGATTCAGCCTAAAGAATTTTCCATAATTCATCCTAATTCCGATTTTAAATTAAGAATATATGATTCAATATCTTCACATAATTTGTAAAATAAGTCCTTGGCATCATTGCGGTCGCCTTTGTCTTGTGCATAGTCATTCTCAAATTGAACCAAATCAAATTGAGTTTTAAAATAGATATACTCTTCCCACATCTCTGGCCATTGTCTGACTGTTCCAAATGCAGTTAAATGAACTAACTGGGTTAAATGCTCAAGGAAGCCACCAATGTTTACATTATGAGTAATAAAATTAGTGATTAACACAGAACCTGCCGTGTTAAATATGTTGTCATCTGAAGGAATTTGAACATCTCTTAACATCTTGCGATAAAGATAGTGTAAATCCAATACGTTTTGATAATTATTATTAGCTCTTTCTCTTACAGAGTGACCTTTTTCTCTTCCAGTTGTTTCTCCATAGATACTATTCACAATGGTATACACACCTTTTGCAGATAATTTATCTACTCCTGAGTCATATAATCTCTTTTCCATGAGTTTAATAAGATTATAGGAAAACAACTGAGGAGTATTGGTCGGACATGCGCCAAGTGATATATGCCAATATTCTTCGCTCAGATTTAAGCCCTCAGCTAATAGCCTTTCATTAACTGCAGAAGAATAGGCTGATGTGAACATAAAAAAGAATCTTCCATTTGATCCAATTTTTATTTCAGAATTTAACTCAATGTCTTTCGTTTTCTTACTTGCCTTTGGATCAAAAACATTATAGATGTCATCCAAAATCTGATATCCATAATTGTGCTTACTCCCAATATTTTTGTCAAGTAGATAGTCTAGCAATATAATATCATACTTTTTGGTTTTCAAAGCATTGAGTGCATCTTTTCTTTTTTGAGCATATTCTATTAATATCTCATAATCCTTACCAGATTCCATTTTTTCATTCCAAGGCTTAGTAAGGATTTTATTGAAACGATTATTTAATACCCCCTTAATAATCGTCAATTTACAGTTGAAAGGGAGGTTGTCTATCGCAATATCTTCTTTTAGGCTCGTACCCATTTTTTCAACGGATTTGTCATCAATTAGAAGGATACGCCATTTGTTTCTTAGTATTTGTTCGGTTTTCCCTGTTTCATCAAATTCTTCTTTTATCATTTGATTGACACTTTGTTCTGAATGAAAGACGAATGGCGAAACATAGTCTCCATGCCCTTCTGTCTCAGGGAATCTTTTAATATAAGCATTATATGTAAAACGAGCCACTAAATCTGCACTCTCTCTAGCAACAACCAAATCATATATATGCCGATTAGTGTTAAAGGTAATGTTCTTAAATGCATATTCCAACTGGCCTGTTTCTTTAAAAACTATTTTTTCACTTTCATGTGATATATCTATTTGAGTGAAATAATTCCAAATAGAACTATCTATAACGGCACTATACCTAAATATATCTTCTAGTTCTTTTAAAGATGCATCACAAAAATGGATTATCGGGAAAAATGTTTCATCCTCTTTAAAATAGTTCTGTCCAAATACGTATTGTTCTTGACGTTTAGCACATCCACGTATGTCATCAATATGATGGATTAGTAAAAAGGTGGAATAGTCACCTGAGATACTCTCGAATATTTTGTATTCTAATGCTTCTTTGATAGCTTTAACAAGAATATAATATTCATGATAGCAATCATCGTTATAGCTATCCGGCATTGTACAAACAAATTTGCCATTTGAGCCAATGGTAAATGTGAAAAGAATAGGTGTAATTGGTTGTGGAGTTGCTATTTTTTTAGATGAAACGCCTTCATACTCGAGTAGTCCCCTATTCGTTTTTTTTTCAGAGGATTCAATAATTTTCTTTGTGATGTTGGTATAAAAATCTTCTGGAAGATTTTCTGCGCCCAATTTTTGATTAAAAAGAGAATACAAATTTCCGTTGTCATTATCATGTTGAAAACCAAAAATATGATCTCTTTTAATAGAACCATTTATGATAAGACGTGACAAGATCGTATCTGGAATCAAGTCTTCATCGCTCATGTTACGTTCGTCATTATTGGCAAAGACATCCAAATCATGTACTGCAACAAAAATATCATCTGCATTAACATCTTTTAATCTTGACAAAACACAATTGAGGAATGTGCCGATGTAGTCCTGTCGAACTTTTTGTGATTTACATTTGCCTTCACCATATAGATGATTTCTCGGGATACATGGAATAATATAAACATCTGCATTTTTATGTTTACGCATCGTAAATGTGCCTCTATATCCTTCCCAAAAACCAACAGCTTCGTCATCTTCTTTGAAAAATTTACGAACATTTCTGTCTTTATTGACGGTATCACCATCATAAAGATTAGATATAAAGTCTATCAATTGCGGACATTCAATTATATCCCAACATTTTGAGTTGACAATATCATAATAATCTCTTGTTGTAAAAGCCAAAATATTCATTTCTTTTTCTTATTTATGTTATTGGCAAATCCTTTTCCGATATATACTGTATTATATAGAAGTTCTGACAATTGAAATTTGGAATTGTTGAATGCGCTTTCAAGAGCAGAAAGACTTATAAATGGATATTTACTTAGAGGGCCTTCCAATTCGGCACTATAATTACCACGTCCAGAATGAATGGCCACATACAATTTTTTAGGATCGTTTCCCCCAAATTGTTCTCGTAGTAATCCCATAAATGCCTTAACACGTACAGGATTCAACGAATCTAATTTGTTTGAATTCTCAGTCCTACCTAGTTTCTTGTTAATAAGAGAATCAACAAAACGAGAATTCTTAAGAATCTTTTCAATTAATCCTAAATGAATTGTTAAAAAATGTGTGTCATTGCTTTCGTCTCTAAAATTATTTCCTATGAAAATATCAGAAATTGCCCCCTCTTCAGCATTGAGGTTAATTTCATTTATGGAATCGTTATAATTGAGAACACGGATATTTTTCAAAGCGAGCCATGGGTACTCATCTTTGTTTGTACTATTAAATAATCGTTCATCAATGATTGTTATCCTGGTTAGCGCAGATTCTTTGATCTTTAGAGCAAAAATCTTATCATCATTTGTCTTATAAGATCCGTTTTCATAACCATTACAGAACAAATCACGTAAGGTAATTGTAAAGTTTCCTCCTGAGACGGTATCTGCATACGCGTAATCAAAATACTCCTCTGGATTTGCATTTCCAGATGTACTTAAATGATGTTTGAAAAATAATTGATACTTTGTTGGTGTGTCATTATAATGAATTTCTGCTTTTTTAAGGCTAAGTGCATATTTATCTATATCAGGAAATCTATCTTTCACGACCTTGTGATATTTTTCCCAATCAGTCAATCCGCTAGCATCTTTACGTAATAAGGGTCTTGTGAATACATGCCGATATTGTGAACTTAGGAATTCTTCATCAACTTCAACAATGTCAGCCATCGTATTTAAAATATTATCTACATCTGAGGATTTATCTCCACTTAGAGTAATAGTATCACATTCTTTGAATAATGGTAACGTTATCTGCAACCCTAAATTACAATCATCATTACATTCTTCATTGCGTTTATATATGACGACTTCTGTTGAGGAGGAATCAATAACTTTAACTAGAGAAAAACCATGTTTTTCAATTAATGATATTTTATATTCTCCGCAATTAGCGATATTAATGTCTGATATGATATCGGCATATGTTTTGTCGTTACCAAACGTATATGCCCTCATCCATATAGCAGAAAAGAGCATTTCTTTAAAACCTTTATTTTCTTTTGAAATTTTATTGTGATCATCAATCACAACAATCATGCTAAGTTTTTCGAGTATCTGTTGATATAGAGTTGTTCCTTTTTCTTTGTCTATAACTTTATTGGCATTCAACTTGTTGTCATATATTGTGATATCAACGTATTTGTCGTTTTGAGGATTAGGGGAAATGGCCAATGTACATATTAACCCCTCTTTTTTATTAATGTCATTTTGCAGATATTTTGCAGAATTTCTAATAAAGTTCTCAATCACATTGAACAACGCATGGCATGACATAGCCCCCCCTGGTAAAGCAATATTAAGAGAGGACAATCTATTTTTAACACCTTCTTCTGCTTTTATTGTCGGTAACGTTGGACAACTTTCCAATTTTTCATCAACCCAATCCAATTTACTTGAATGCCAAGTTCCCGTAAAATTGGAATATTTGTTATCTTCGCCCAATAATTTTACATGCAAGAATAGTTGGTTCCCTTTAGATTCTAACTCTTCATCACTTCTTACATCTTGACGAGTAAGATTCTCAGAAAAAACCAAATTTTTTAAAAGGAAATTTGTTATACGTTTGGGTTTGTCTTTTTCATCTAAAAAGTGTCTATGAGAGAAATCATCAATTGTAAGCTCATCATATATTTGTGATTTGAAATTAACTGATCCATAGGGATACTTGTCATTTGAAATGACAGTAGCCAGATAATCCATTCGAGCTTGAACGTACCCCATGACCTTAGCTGCTCCACGTATATCAGGTGCTATGTTGCCGACGGAATTTGCTAGTTGCTCAAGATATGCTTTAGTGTAGTACATATAATGACTACCAAGATTGTGACTCATATTACGAGACATTATTGCGGACACAGCTGATTTTATTGCTTCTTTCCGTGCATTCTCTTGTAATTGCAAACCCAAATTAAACATGTAGTTTGCAGAAACAAATCTAATAAATTTGCTTACCTCATACGATATTTTATCAATTACAAGTCTAATAAGTTGAACATATGACTGAGTGTTTACAATGTCATTATTGGGCTCAAAATAAATAAAACACGCACCAATACCTTGTAAAGCTGTAGGACCATCTATGTTTTCTATTTCGTATTGGGGGAGCTGATTTGAGGCCCTTGAACCATAGATAGGAAAAGATACATAAACAGAATACTTTTCTTCGCCAATTCTTGCTCGACTTGGAGAGCAAGTGATGTTCTTGTGACAAAAAGAATGAAGTGTGTTTTGAACATCTTCTAGTGGGTCGCAAGAAACCAATTTATAGCCTCTTGTTTCCTCGTCTGATTTTTGTTTTGCTCCCAAAAGCATTTCTTTAAAAGGTCTCCGCAGAGAAAATGCCTCTATTGCGTATCCTCCACAACGTATGTAGTTACCCCCATTCTTGTTTTTTATTTCATATTTTGATCCTTGTGTATTTTTGTTTAATATCCTACATTTTTTATTTGTGATTGTAAGTCCTTTACCATTCAGATATACATCAGTAATAGTATCATCATCTATACAAGGCATATATGAGCTTGGTGTATTAAGTATTGGAATGTTGTAAAGGAAATGAGGATGTTGATATATAGATAACCCCTTACCTGTTTTTTCATCGGCAGTATAATCTATGCAAGATGTATAATAATCATCAATTGCGGATACAAAATCTTCATCACCAATTACAAATGAGCAACACTGCAACTTATCCGGGTTTTCTGGATCCAATGTGGATGAGAGAAGACTATATTCAACAGAGACTCGTGAAGATATCTTAGAGTCAATCAAATAGTGTTGAATTCTTCTTTTGACATATTTTATTCCCGATTTCCTAATCGCTTCTTCTTTATCTTCTATCGAAGATCCATTTTCCAACTCAAGCAAATCCTTAACACCTTCACAAATATCAACGTCATTTATTATTTCATCAATTTCATTTTCGAATGTAGAATTATTATCTGGATTTAACTCTTCAACTAATTTTCTTGAATCCAACAATTCTCTTTTTACTTTATTGTCACAGGGGAGATTTTCCACAAGCAGTTCGAACTCTTCATTATTATGAGAAATTAAAAGACTAGCTATTTTCTCTGCATTAATAATGTCAGAATAATCTCCTAAGATTAGTTTGATTAACGCATTTGTTACACTCTGAATGTCTCTTGCGTCTACTTTGTGAAAAATCTGTTCATTCATGTCTTTTACTCTTAATAGTTAATTTATTCTACAACAAGTTTCCCATTATGGAATACGCCTATATGGAGATTATCCTTTAGTTCTCCATTTGCATCAAATTTCACTTGTCCAGTAACACCCTCAACATCTACCTTCTTGAAAGCATCTGCTAAAGTGATATTTTCATTTTTACTAATCTTGGCAGCCTCAAAAAGAGAGAACATTGCATCATATCCATAAGCTTCGGTATAGGTAGGCTGTTTGCCGTTCTCTTTTATAAACTTCTCAATCCAGCCCTTGGTTTTTTCAGACTGAAGTGATTCGATGTTAAATGCAGGTGCAGTAACATGGAGATCTTCAAGAGTCTCATCAGAAGCTTCCTCTAAAGCATCGAGCAAATCCATAGAGCAGAGAACCTTTTTTTTGTCGATGTTGTATGCTTGGAAATCTTTTATAATATTCAGAATATGCTCTTTGAAACCTGACACCATAATAACATCAGCATCGAAGTTTTTTACCTTCGTGGCAATATCACGGAAATTGGATGTCTCGACGGGAAATTCTTCTACATAGATGTTGATATCGGGATTCTGCTTTTTCAAAGCGGGAACGACAACCTCATCACACTGTACCTTTGCACCAAGAATATCAAGATGGAGATAAGCCACTTTTTGCGGGTTCTTTGAAAGAAGATACTCTGCAATATGCTTTCCCTCAATACCATAGTTTACCCAACAGCGGAAGTCTTTTTGGCTGGCATCTAATTCCAATGGAGTCCATGACCACATAACCTGCAGAAATCCCTTCTTGTGGATTTGATCAAGAATAGACATGGTCTGTGTGGTAATTCCTGACATATAAACGTCTGGATTTGTAATAGACTGCTTTTGGAATATCGTGATAGCGTCTTTTGTTTCTCCCTTGTTGTCCTGATAATCAAAATCAAACTTGATGCCTAGCTCGTCTGCTTCAGCTTGAATGTCAGCTCTGCCCATTTCCAAGCCATGCTGAATCCACTCACCATAATAACCGATATAACCAGTCATTGGCAAGTTGCAAGCTACTTTGATAGCATCGTTTGATTCCTGTTTGCATCCGGTAAATACCAGTGCGGCTACTGAAAGAATAATCAATAACTTTTTCATAATTCTGTATCTTTTTTATTAAACATTATTTTTTCTATTTCTTTGATATCTTGACTTGTAAACTCTTGTTCAATCTGGCCCTGTGCAATTAAAAGGCTCCTGTCACAGAAAGAAATTGCCTTTGAGATGTTTTGCTCAATTAATAAAATAGTTATTCCAAGTTTTGATTTGACCTTTGAAAGTATGTCATACATTTCTTCTACAGCCTTTGGCGAGAGACCTGCGCTGGGTTCGTCTAATATGACAAGTTTTGGACGAGATAGTAAGGCCATAGCAAGGGCGAGTTGATGACGTTGTCCACCACTTAGCCGATCAGCCATTCTATTGCCTAAATTGGAACTTAATATTGGAATGATGCCCTTTATTTCATTATCAGCCTTTCCTGAAAGTTTTAGGTTCTCGTCTACCGTCAGGTTCTCAAAGACTTTTCCTCCTTGCAACATGATAGAGATACCTTTACGCGCTATTTCGCTAGTTGGAAGAGTTGATATGTTAGTGCCATTAAATAATATCTCGCCTTTCTGGTACGGAAGCATGTTCATTAAGGACTTCCCTAGCGTGGATTTCCCTGATCCATTAAGACCAATAATGCCTACTGCCTCGCCGTTCTTAATGGATAAGTTAATACCTCGTAAGATATCAACATCCTTTTTGTAACCTCCTTTTATATTTTTAACTTCTAATATCATAACCCTAAATAACTGCTTCGTACATTTGGATCATTTAAAACATCGTCGGTACTACCGTATTTAGCAATAATACCATCACTCAAAAAAGCACAATAATCAGCAACATTTCTAACAAAGTGCATATTATGTTCAATCATGAGAACGGTGAGATTCCTCTCGTCAACCATTTTTCGGATGATTTGACCTATGAGTGCTATATAATGTGGATTTACTCCAGAGGTGGGTTCGTCCAATAGCAAGAGTTTATCTTCCCCCATTAACAGTCTTGCGAGTGACAATAAGCGTTGCTCTCCATAAGAGAACTCAGAACCAAGCTTATCCATCTTATCAACATACTTTTCGCTAATGAGGTTACGTATAATCTCGCGTGCTCTTTCTTCTTTTTGTCGTTCTTGCTCTTTCACTTGATGGGGATGTAAGATAGAGGTAAAAGGTGATTCACCTGTCATATCTTCAGAAGCAATCTTCATATTCTCCATCAATGTGAGATCCCCTAATAATTGTCCTCCTTGGAACAAACGGCCAATACCTTTTAAAGAAACTTGGTGGGCAGGCAATCTGCTGATATCAATTCCGTCAATAATGATGGTGCCCTCATAATCTTTTTGAAAGCCAGAGATAATGTTGAAAAGAGTAGTCTTACCTGTGCCATTTCCTCCAATCAAGGCCGTAACCTTTCCTCGGGTAATGTTCAGAGAAACCCCATTGAGGAGGTTTAGCTTCTCTTTGCCAGCATTATTAAAGCTGACACTGATATTATTGATGTGTAGAATCTCCTTTTCCATCATCTCATTACTATTTTACCTTTGATTCCCTGAGGGTGGAAAATCATGATTAATACGAGAGCTAGGCCATAAATAATCTGACGAACTTCAGCAGCAATGGAATCAGGTAATCCAATCCAACGCAATGTCTCTGGGAGAAGGATAACAAAGGCGGCACCATAAATAGGGCCTTCTATATTACCTATACCACCAATGAATAATGCACAAAGAATGAAAATGCTTTCTTTTAGAGGAAAACTAGTTGGGTCTATATAGCCAACGTAAGAAGCATATAAAACTCCTGCAAGTCCCGCAATGGCAGAAGATATAGCAAAAGCCCAGATTTTGACTCCTGCTGTGTTTCTTCCGAAAGATTCAACAGTTATATTGTCCGTACGGATAGCTTTCAACAATCTACCATAGGGAGAATTTTTCAATTTGTATAAAAACAAAACTACACATACAGTTACAATGATTACAAAACATAGATTCCAATAAATTCCCTCTAAAGTTATAAGTCCGCCAAATAAATTAAAACCAGGAATTCCTGCTATTCCGTATGTACCATTGGTTACTTCTGTCCAATTATATAGTATTGTATAAACAATTAACTGGAATCCCATAGTGGCTAGTACGAAATAGTCTCCTTTCAATTTGACGGAAGCATAGGACACTATAAGACTCGATAGACCTGTGACGAACATGACTACAAGGGCAATTATGATGAAAGAGAAATTATATTGGAATAAGAAGTAAGTACCCACATAAGCCCCAATCCCATAAAAAGCAGCTTGGCACATGGTCAACAAGTTAGCCATGCCAGTAGTCAGATTAGCACTGAGCACAAGCATAATATAAATACATAGGAGATATATTACGTGAAGAGAATATTCCATATTAAACGACTCTTTTTTTGTAACCTGCAATGCCTTGTGGTCTGACAAACAGCAAGATAAGTAAAACAGCGAAAGTAACAGCATTTTGCCAACTGGCAGCGATTTGGGATACTGTTATAGATTGCAAGATACCCAGCAGGAGCCCGCCTATAATACATGGGGAGATACGTCCCATACCACCTATCATCATTGCAACCATTGCATTAATCAGAAAATTCATTCCAATATCAGGCCCCATTCCAACGTCGTAGGCACTGAGGCAACTTGCTGTAGCAATAAAGAAACCACTTGCAACAAATACGGAGTTACGTGTCTTGTTGATATTATAGCCTAAGGTGCTATAAAGAGTTTCGTCCTCACTGATTGCCCTTATTCGACGGCCAATGCTTGTGTACTTGAGTACAGTGATGCAAAAAACTAATAACAACAAGCCAATTATCAATTGCCACATCTGAGGTGTTGTAATAATGGCACTTCCAAAATGATAGGTTTCCTGTATTGTTGTATTTATAAATTTAGCTTCGTGCCCAAAAAGTAATGCTATTGCATTAACTACAATGGTCATTATGCCAATTGATGCTATCATCATCAAGTTCAACGATGCTTCTCTTGTTTTAAGAGGTCTGTAAACTAACCACTCTGTAATCAAACTGAGAAGCATGGTTAGTAGTACGGACAATATAGCACTAGGAACTAGAGATAAAGATAGTTGCCAATGTCCCCACCAGAACATATATGCTGCAAAGACATATAACCCTGCTGCTGCAATATGGAAAATGCGAGTAGTGTTGTACACTAACGCAAAGCCTATTGCAAGCAATGAATATAGTATGCCTGTTATGAGTCCATTTACAATAAACTGCCCAATCATCTAAATCTTTTATATTATATAATATGTATAGCTTTAGGATGCAAACTTACTAAATTTTTGGATAACAAGAGAATATTTTCAAAAGTTTTTTAATAAAATGGTCTTTTTCGCAGTTTTTTATGGGTAAATCAAAGGAATTTCCTGCCTTTTCTATTAAGTTCTCCTGTGCCATAAAGTAAATTCTATCAATATACCAATAGTTTTCCAAATAACCTCAAAAAAGGGGGTCTCGAGCCAATCGATGTGTTGGCTCGAGCTAATTCATGATTTGGCTCGAGCCAAATTGAGAAGGGGCTCTTTTCAATGGAGCCGAGCCTCCTATAGACAGCAAAGGCAAATAGCACCGGGGTTAGTCTGTTAAGGCAAAACGGCGAATGGGGCGTCTCGAAATGGAAAGGATGTATATAGGGGCGGTTCTTTGAACAATTTTACAAAATATCATGCACACATTTTGTGTAATCAAATTAATTGCGTACCTTTGCAGTAAGTATAACTAATAAAGCTAAAACAATGGGAATAGTTGATTGGTTTAAAAATGACTTGAATACGGAGGAAAGGACACTGACGCGCGACTTGCTGTCGGTGGCTGTGGCTGACGGTGAGTTTTGCGACGAGGAGAAAAATACCATTCTCGAGATATGCCAGTTGGAGGGGATATCGGCAGTGGAGTTGATAGATTCTATCCGTAACCAGTCGTCGGGTGCTAAGCTGCTCAGTTCTGTTGAGGAAAAAAAGCGGTATCTGCTGCACCTTATCCGTATGATGATGTCTGACGGAAAGTATTATGGCATTGAACTGCATGTGATTGAGGTGCTTGCCCGCAAAATAGAGGTGCCGCCCTTGCAGCTGATTTCATTTATATTGGACGAGGTGAATGCCGGTCATATCAGCAAGGAGGAGGGCATCAAGGTGATTGACCATTTCGTAAGACGCTATACGGATTAAGAATATGAGTATCATTACGAAATTTCTGGCTGTGGTGACGGAACCGCAGTTTAAGTTGGCTCGCGACTTGACGGCGATGGCTATTGCCGACGGAAAAGTGACATCTGAAGAGATGGAGGCCATGAAGACGATTTGCCATTTGGAGAGTGTTGACGAGATGAAACTGATGGAGGCATTGCAAGGCGGGTATGACCATGTGAACGAGGAGATGCCTAAGACGCACGAGGGGCGGGAGGCTTACCTGAGGGATATTATAAAACTGATAGGGGCTGACGGATATGCTGCTCCGCAAGAAGTATATCTGTTTCAGATTGTTGCGGGCAGGATGGGGTTGAACCAAATGGATGTTTTAAGCCTTGTCATTCTGACTACCACCCGGAAATATTTTCAGGGAGATATTGGAACAAGAACTTTTGCGTCATTTATTAAGAATTACATCGATCCCAAAGGGAAAACAGAAAAAGCTAATCGTGAGAACTTACGTACGCTTTATGATACCGTGGCAAATAATACAGAAATGAGTCATGATGTGGAACTGGATGCTGAAATACTACGGCAGAATCTGGCACGTGCAACAGAAGCGTTTTTAGAGAATACCATTCTTATCAAGGAGTTTGAAGACATTGGAGTGGATTTCCCCACCATGCTGGAACAGGAAGAGCTGTTCGCCCTGAAGCGGTATGCTGCCTCCTGACTACAGATTAAGCGGAGGCAACATTTCAGGGGAGAAGGTTGGTAGGTCGTGACTGATTCCGTGTTTCGTGAGACTTTCTGCAAATGTGTTGAGGCGCTCGGCAAGTGGTGCGAGGTCGCCATTTCGATATGCCCTTAACAACCTCAATGCGTCTATTTCCAAAGCATCAAGATCAATGTTCAGTTCGACAAAGGAGATAAGGAACAACTGCAGGTCTTGGTCCTTAATATGCTCACAAATATCGAGTAATGTTTTGTCGTCGCGTAGATTGTTGAGATATTTTTCACAGATAGCAGGGTCGGTGTCCTTGACGGAGAGCAGGCATCTGAGACCTTGGCGGCGCAGTAGTGCTAAATCCTTGGTTTTGACGTAGGGGTAAAATTTCAGTGTCTTTAAGGTGAAGATTTCCTTTCTGTCCACATGATAGCGGCGGCAGATGATGTCGTAGGTGTCGGTATAGTTCACAAGACATTGAGCCAGTTCGCTCTCGTCTCTCTCCAAGATGTCGGCATCAAAATCGTCCCAGTCAATATTAATCGTCCTAAATGGTGCAAACAACTGGCTTAAAAGTTTCTCCTGTTGCTCGATATAGATTTCCGATGTGTTGTCGGTTGTGCATGTAGCCAGAAGGATGTCGGCATCTATGGTGTCGCGGTCGTTCAAGATATCATTGATAGCCTTGACTCGGTTGTATTCAGGATAGACCCGGGGCAAATACTCACTGATTTTCGAAAGGTTGCCATAGTTCTTTGCCTTTCTTTCCACTTCTGCTCTGCCCCAGACTTTGGCAGCTGTCTCCTTAGAGAAAGAACTCGTATCGCCGATGATGCTTTCCATTTCTGTCGCAAAATCCCTCTTCCCTGACTCATATTGCAGGTGGAGATATTCCTCGGCTTCCCTACACCCCATATCGATGGCTTTCTGAATGAAATAATGGGCGAGTATGGCATTGCTTGCAATCCCGATACCCTCGGCATACATAATGCCGAGATGGAGGAAATCCATGGGGTTATGTGTTCCACAGACAGCCCTTTGTGCAACGGGGAATGGTGGTAATTTCATGTTCATGGCAGGAAGGGGTTAGGCATTGAAGCCCACCTGTCGGCGAGGCTTCAATTCTATCATGCGTGGGTTGAACTTCTGATATCCCTCCTCCACATCGGATGGGAGGATGTGCTGGTAGTCCTTGAGGGTGTCCTGCGTGACGCGGTTTGCCATGGCAGGAATGATGCCGTTTCTGATAAACTGTTCCACCCAACGGGCATTACCGAAATTCTTGGTGTGCCGTGACAGCGTATCGCATATCCTCTGATGGAGAATAACCTGTGCTTCATCGTTGAGAATATAATCATCCTTGGCAAACAGGTGTAGTGCTA
>OCVV012863090.1_pt1 | contig 16987 bp, 33 predicted proteins | sample 1539721 | NCBI WGS metagenome assembly OCVV01 (sample SAMN02144230, study PRJEB22623) | gut metagenome | biome: sheep rumen | host: Ovis aries | place: New Zealand | reverse complement strand
ATCGAGATGTGCTGCTACAACGAGAACCACAAGAGCAGCTCGTCGGATAAGACCTGGTACTTCACCCAGGCGACGCAGGAGGCATGCGTGCAGCTCGTCCGGTCGAAGTTCCAGGAGTTTGGCTGGCCGCTCACGCCCGACAGCATCAACGAGCACCTGCTCCGGCACGGTGACATCACCACGAAGATATGCCCGGCTCCGTATGTGACCTGCGAAGGCTACAAGGGGAGCAAGGGCACAAACTGGACCTGGAAGCAGTTCAAGGAGGCTGTGCGGACAGGCGTATGCCCGAAGCCGGACGCGCCTCAGCCACAGCCGGCGGACGACTGGTACAGGATCCGCAGGACATGGGCGGACCCGACGACGCAGATCGGCGCCTACAAGGACCTGAGCCTCGCGAAGCGGTCCTGCCCTGTAGACTACACGGTCTACGATCCGGACGGGGTCGCGGTCTACAAGAACACAGGCCACATTCTCCCGTACTCGGTGCGCGTGCTGATCGACGATCTCAACATCCGGCAGGGTCCGGGCACCACTTACGACAAGACCGGCAGATACACCGGCAAGGGCGTCTTCACGATCGTTAAGGAAAGCACCGGCAAGGGTGCGGACCTTTGGGGGCAGCTGCTCTCGGGCGCGGGATGGATCGCGCTGGAGCCGGAGTGGGTGCAGATCATCAGTAAATGACGCGGATCATCCTCCAGTCCGCTGCCATACACTCCTTTCTTGGTCTTGGGACACGGTACAACAGCCGTGTCCCTCTTTTTTTATGTGTTGACACAAGTGTTGACACGAAATGAAAAGGAGCCCGTAAAAACGGACTCCATAGAGCGGAGAGAGCGGGATTCGAACCCAACGGAGGGCTAAATCCGCAAAGCCAGTATTTTCTGGCAATTCCTCGCGAAGCCGCATAAAATAAGGCAATTCTCCACTATCAAAAGTGCAGTCCCATGCACTTAAATGCAACTATCTGCCAAAGGTGTTGACACGAAAGTTGACACGACTCAGCCGTGAAGCAGCTCCTCGAAGTGCTCCGTGGCGCGGCCCGTGAACTCGTCCGTGTGGTCTTCCATGGCCCTGCGGTAGACCTGCTTCAGCACCGTGTCCGTCTTCCAGCCGCCGGCCTTCATGATGTACACGTCCGGGATCCCGAGCGCGTGCCGGACCGATGCGGAGTACGCCCGAAGGTCATGGAAGCGGAAGTCGAAGCCGAGCCGGTCGCGTGCCTTGGCGAACTGGCAGGAAAGGGCGCTCGGCGTGAGGTCCACAAGCGGCCCGGACGGCCTCCGAAGCTTCTCCGCGATAGAATGAGGGAGCACGACCGTGCGGACGCTCTGCGGCGTCTTAGGGGCCTTTGTGACGAGCTTGCCGTCTTCCCCTGCAACGACGGAGCGGCGGACGGTGATCTCGTCGCCCTTAAGGTCCTCCGCCATGAGGCCGCAGACCTCGCCTCTTCTTAACGTACCGAAGGCCGCGATCACGATCGCCTTCCAGAGCTCGGTGCCTTCCACTTCCTTAAGGAGCAGCCGTATCTCCGCGTCGGTCGGCGTGCTCAGTTCCGGCGGATTCTTCTGCGGCAGGGTGACACGCGGCATGCGCTCGTCAAACATGTTGTAGGCGCCGCTCAGAAGCCCTACAGCGTTCCGTACGGTCTTCGGGGAGTGCTTGCGCGAAAATGTGCCTACCCACTTCTGCAGGCGCTCCTGCGTGAGCGTAGAGAGCCTCAGAGCCTCTATGGAGGTGTACGCGTTCTTCCGCAGTCCTTTGTAGGTGCGGAGCGTGGACGGAGACAGCACGTATTTCTTAGATTCGATGTACCTGTCGATGGCTGGACCGATCCGGAGGCCGTCTTCGTGCCGGCTGGCCTGCCACTGCGCGGCGAGGTACTCGCACTTCTTCTTGCCATGGTACGACGGATCCGCGACCGTGATGGAGTGCATGACGGCCTTCCTGGTGCCGTCTACCTTCTCGTAGTGATCCACGACGCGGCAACGCCAGGATCCGCTCTTAAGCTTCTTTGCTTTCGGCATTTATTCACCCTCCACAAGGACGTCGGCGTAAAATTTGCCGTCTTCCTTCATCCATTTCCCGGAGACCTCGTCGAAATACTTGTACGGTCCTCCGGTTATCTTAATAAAGAACCTCTTACCCTCGCTGATGAGCTGCTTCGCCTCGGCGGTCCGCTCCCTCGGGATGTATCCGATGTGCCAGGCTTTGTTGACGACGACCTTCACAGCGTTCGGATCCTCCGGGTTATCCGGCTCCGGCTCAAATGTGCAGGGCCCTTCGTACACGCCGTACTTATAGTAGCGGCGGCTTCGGTCTGACGGTCGTGCATAGCCTACAGCATCCGGCAGAAGAGTGTCGAGGCCTTCGGATCTGTATCCGATGCCGGCGACGTAAAACCGAGGCTTTGCTGATGCCTTCGCCTTCATGTACGCGATCCGCTTGTTTTGCTCTGCCTCTGCAGCCTCTTCTGATTTCTTAGCCTTCCAAACGAAGAAGAATATCAGCGCCGCCAGTACGAGGCCTGCTATGCCGGCAGGCGACACGATCAGGAGCAGCAGGCTCATCACGACCAGGATGACGGCCAGAACCGTCAACAGCACCCTCATTCCTTTACTCATCGCAATTATTCCTCCTTTTTCGACTCAACCTTCACGCCGAGGATCCGGCGAACCATTTCCTTCGTAACCTCATCAGCGTTCCTGTAAGCCCTGGCAACGAGCACCTCGTCTTCGAGGTCGTGCGGCTTGCGCTCTTCCATGATGTCCGCTCTGGTGCACGCAAGATACGAGCACAGCCGGTCTATCGTCTCCAGCCTCGGGCAGCTGCGTGCGGTGAACCAGCACGAGACGGTGCCCTTCGCTATGTTGAGGTCTCGGGAGATGTCCGTCTGCGTTTTCCCTCTTAATGAAGCAACGTGTTTCAAATTTGACGCTATTGTCTTGTTATACTCAGTTTCGTTGAACATCGGTGCACCTCCTTCAACACCATAATAAATCCACAGAACGAAAAAATCAAACAAAGTTTGAAATTTATGTTGACAGTTTGATAAAATCAAACTAATGTATATGTATCCCAACCAGATAGGAGGTGACAGGAATGGGAGAAATCAGTATCGCGGCGGCGCGAGTGAACGCCGGGATGACGCAGAAGGAACTGGCAGAAAAGCTCGGAGTTACGCCACAGGCTGTCTATTTGTGGGAGAGCGGTAAGGCGAACATGAGACCGGCGTACTTCTACGCGATCAGCTTACTTACAGGCGTCAGTGTGGACAATTTAATTTGCCCAAAAGGTTTGAAGTAATCAAACCAAACAGGAGGGGAAAATGAAGGAAGACAAGATCTACATCACGCAGAAACTGCTCGAACTGCTGCGCGAGACCAGGGCCTTCAGCGACCTCATCTCGCTGGAGTACGAGAAGACCGGCAGCGACTGGTACAGCGAGCTTCTGGTGCTCACCTACGAGAACGGCACCGTGAAGAAGGTCAACATCACCGGCGACTCCGGCGTGGCGATCATCATCGACGTGCTGAAGCAGACCGGCTATCTGAGAGAGGAGCAAACGGAATGAGGCTTAACGAAGTTGGAGACCGCATGGTCTACGACGAGCTGCTCGCCTCGATCGGGACAGGGTGCCGCCGGTTCGACATCTCCGGCAAGGCGCTGGCGGCGAGCGTCAACATCCCGGAGCGGACCTTCCGCGAGCGGGTGCAGCATCCCGAGACCTTCCGCCTCGGCGAGATCTGCGCGATTGCGAGACAGATCGGCGTCAAGGTGAAGTTCACCGCGGAGGACACGACATGCTGAACGCTTATGTGACGACAGACGACCCGCTGCACGACTTCTTCGAAGACGACCGGCGGAAGGAAGAATGGCTCAAGGGACGGCCCGTGTGCGCGTCATGCGGCGAGCCGATTCAGGAAGAGATGGCGTATATGATCGCCGGCGAGTACTACTGCGAGCACTGCATCAGAGCGGCAAAGACATACCTGCCGGATTAAGGAGGGTAAAGATGACATTTGAAGAACTTAGGAAAGCGAACGAGGCCATCAACCTCGTCGACATCAAGGGGAAGATGTACGCGCCGGTCTCGGAGCGCGTCAAGGCCTTCCGCATGGCCTACCCGACCGGATGGATCCACACGGAGATCCTGAGCAACGAGGGCGGCGTGGTTGTCATGAGAGCGACCGTAGGCGTCGGTGATCTCACGCTGGGAACAGGCACGGCCTTCGAGAAGGAGACCGGCTCCTACATCAACAAGACGAGCTACATCGAGAACTGCGAGACATCCGCCGTCGGGCGTGCTCTGGGCTTCGCCGGCTTCGGGATCGACACGGACATCGCGAGCGCCGAGGAGCTGGCCAACGCCGAGCTCAACAACGACTCGAAGGAGAAGATCAACGACCCGACGCGCCGTGCGATCATCGCGAGGTGCATGGAGGACGAGGTGCCGCTTCAGACCGTGCTCCGGTGCGCGAAGATCACCGACCTGTCAGAGATGACCAACGCCCAGCACATGAGGCTCATGGAGAAGTGGGACACCATCAAGGCCGCCGTCGCGGCGAAGGGAGGAAAGAATGAATAAGGTGATGCTGATCGGGCGGCTGACGAAGGACCCGGAGATCAAGGCAACGAGCACAGGGAAGACGGTGGCGTCCTTCACGCTGGCAGTGAACCGCCGGAAGAAAGAAGACCCTGCGGACTTCATCCAGTGCAAGGCGTTCGAAAAGACCGCCGAGGTTGTGCAGAAGTACTGCCAGAAGGGCAAGCAGGTCTGCGTGCTCGGCCGGATCCAGACCGGCTCCTACGAAAACAAGGAGGGCCGCAAGGTCTACACGACCGACGTCATGGTCGACGAGCTGGAGCTTCTCGGGCCAAAGAGCGACGCGCCGGCACAGGAAGCGCCGAAGCCTCAGCCAAAGCCGGACGACAATCCGTACATGGATGAGACGCCGGGCTTCAAGCAGCTGGATCTCGACAGCCTCGACGACGAGCTGCCGTTCATCTAAGGAGGCGGACATGGGCAAAACATCGAGGGAGAAGGGCAAGCGGGGCGAGCGCGAACTCGCCTCCGTCCTCAAGGAATACGGATGGGACTGCCGGCGCGGAGTCCAGTATAGCGGAGCGAACGGAGACGCGGACGTCATCGGCCTGCCGGGAATCCACATCGAGTGCAAGCGACAGGAGAAGGCCATGATCTACGACTGGATCGACCAGGCTCGGCGCGATGCCAGGGACGGAGAGCTGCCCGCGGTCTTCTGGAGAAAGAACAACTGCGACTGGCTCGTTACCATGCGGCTCGAAGACTGGAACGAGATCTACAAAGAATCGGAGGTATCAGATGAGTGATTTTGAACCGAGACGTCCGGGCGAGATCCCGACGCTGGAGACCCGGGCCGAGGCTGAGCAGACCGTCAACAAGATGAAGCGCTACGAGCAGATCATCGAAGTCCTCCGCGAGTACGGACGCCTCACCGCAAAGGAGATCGCGGTCCGCATGTACATCCGCGAGTGGATCCCGGACAAGGACCGCAACCACGTCTCGCCGCGTCTCACCGAGATGATGAAGGACGGCCGCGTGGAGCCGGTCGGGAAGAAGTACTGCGAGTACACGAAGAAGAAGGTCACCTGCTGGAGCCTGGTGGAGGAGGCGGTGCCGGATGCGTAAGAGCTTCGTGCTTTACATCTCCGACATGAAGCTCATGGAGAAGCTCGACCTCACCCAGCGCGGAACACTGATCACGGCCATCGCGGCCTACGTGAAGGGTGAGGAGCTTCCCGACATGGATTCGGTGACGGACATGCTCTTCTCGGTCATGGCAGAACACATCGACAGGGACGGAGCGAAGTACGACCGCAAAGTGGAGAGGCTCCGCGAAAACGTATCGAAATCGAATCGAAATCGGAACGATATCGGCGGTGTAAATGTAAATGATAATGAAAATGTAAATGTAAATGTTAATGAAAAAGATGGGCGCACAAAGCGCGGTCGGAATAAAAGACCGGCAGAGCAGCACGACTACGACTTCCAGAAGATCGAAGCGGACCTGCTCAGGAGGCAGAGGGAGGGCCTCGGAACATGAAAACACTTGGAACACTGATCACGATACTCGCCACGATCCTGCTCGCAGGCTTCGCCGGCTTCGAGGACGCGGACATCAAGACCTTCGCCGTCCGGATCGTCTTCGCCGCGCTTCTGGTCCTCGCCGGCTGCTTCTTAACGATGATCGGAGGGCACCATGCGGATCGTGATCGCAGATGAGTTTCTCGCGCACCGCTGCTCGACGCAGAGCGAGGCACAGCGCCGGCTCTCCGGCGAACTGCTCGTCGCATACATGGACGGGATCCGCGACAGCGAGAAGGCGTTCGACGAGGCAGCCGTCCAGCTCGTCACCTGCGGGGAGTGCGCGTTCGCTTACCAGTTCCACCACGCGCTCCACTGCAAGAAGCGCCGCAGGGCATCTGAGCCGCTGACAGACATGATGGTAGAGCAGACGGGGTACTGCTCGGAGGGGAGGATGAAATGAGTGACTTATGGAGCTACAGGCCGGAGAAGTGCGACGGCGACTACTGCCCGATGGACTGCGACAAGTGCCCGAAGGGAGGCGAGGACGATGACCGAGATCAAAGCGCCTGAGGCGCAGTACATAAACCGCCGGGCTCTGCTCATGGAGTGCGACCGCTACCTCAAATCGTGCGAGAGCGCCGAGCGGAAGCAGGCCGTCAAGGAGATGGCGGTGTGGGTCATGGGAGCCGTCACGCCGGATCTGAGGAGCGACGTCAAGGCGACGAAGGTCGTCACGCGGTACGGGCTGTACTGCTCGCACTGCTACACCACATGCGCGGTCGGCGACAGGTTCTGCCGGCACTGCGGAGGGAGGTTCGTATGAGACTGATTGATGCAGATGCTCTCATGGATGATGTTATGGAGCGTTATTGCAAAGATTGCGATAAGCGTAAGGGCATAAAGAGTGGAAAGTGGAGAATTGTTTATGAAATCGGTGATGCTCCATGCCGAGCGTGTTCTGTCGATGACATGAAAGACGAACTTGAAAACGCTCCGACCGTAGAGCCGAAGACGATGCAGTGGATTCCTTGCAGTGAGCGGTTGCCGGAAGATGATGGCGAAATGTATTTGGTTACAGATTATTGCGAACAGATAAACAGGAGAAGACTCCATATTTCATATTGCTATGTAAATCGAGAAGGATTTTGGAGTGATGTTCCAATGGGTTACAAAGTAATCGCATGGATGCCTCTTCCAGAACCATACAGAGAGGACGGTGAAGCGGATGGCGATGGCTAATATCACAGTTCCGATTCAAGTAAATCTACCCGATGATTGGATAGAGCAGATTGTGAACAGGCTTCGGAATGATCCCGAATCTGAATGGGTGGAAATCATCCGTTGTGAATACTGCGAACACTGGAAAAACGAGCATTTATGTGAATGCCTGAGTAGATACGGAACCTTTGAAACGCCGAAAAATTTCTATTGTGGGTACGGAAAGGAGAAGTGATGAATGACACCATCTACAGACAGGATGCGATTGAGGCGATACACGGAGCAATAATTGATTTTTTCGACATTTGCGATGATGACGAGGAGTCGCCGATAACATATAAGGACGAACAGTTATTGGAAATAAACAAGGCTATCTCCGGTCGGATTAAACAGTTACCATCCGCACAGCCGGGAATCACATTGGAATCAGCTATTGATTATTTGCACAGCATCGGTTGGATGCAAGAGCATGACAGGACTCTGACAGAATCCGCACAGCCCGAAATCATAAGGTGCAAGGACTGCAAATTCTTTGTCAGCGACATGGAGTGGTGCGAAGCCGATGACGAACATCCGACAAGACCAGATGCGTTCTGCTCATGGGCAGAGAGGAGAGAAGATGAAGATTAAAATCACAGAGATCGAGGCAACAGCGGACGATCTGCGTGCGTGCAACACGCTGGCGGATGGATTGGCCAACATGCTACGGAATTGCTTCATACCGAGGGAATATGCCGCAGAGGATGACGATGCCGGCGAGGATGAAGGAGGAGAATTTTGAGAGGTGAGACCGATGAGTGACCCGATCAACAGGGAGAAGCTTCTCGCTATCCTCTACGCAGAGCGCTCCAAAGAGAACGGTAGGAAGTGCAACGCGCTGAAACACCGGCACTACGAGGAGGGGAACATGCACCACCACGGCGTGCAGATCCTCAGCAAGGTCATCCTGATCGTCAGGGGAATGGAGGCGGAAGATGCAGAAACGAAAACAGATTGAACGGCTCACGGTCGCGTACCAGCTCGTCAGCGAAGTATACGAGGAAGTCATGAAAGACAAGGTTGAGCCGGACCTGCTGCAGACCGCGGCTTATATCCAGATGGACGTGGACCGGCTCGTGTGGAAGCTCAACCAGCTGAACAACGAAGGAGGCAGGGATGTATAAAGAGACTGACGCCGTCACGGCGTTCATGCAGTACAAGATGGGCGGCAAGGGATACATACTTCACGACAACGGAGAGATCTGGCCGTTTAAGGATTCGTTCAAGCAGTTCGACAACGCGCGGTTCATCGTGGACTTCCCGGACGAGAAGCCGGAGCCGGAGAAGGCCGTCGTGGTCCCGGAGGCAGAGACGCCGGAAGCGAAGCACAGGCTCGGAAAACGGAAAGCTGACGGGCAGGCGGAGAAGGAGATCCTCGAGGCATGGAAGGGCGGAGACAGGTCCATCAAGGAAATCATGGAGATCACCGGCTACTCGTATCCGACCGTCCGCAAGTACATTCCGATCAACGAGAAGGGCTGAAGGCATGACGACGGAAGAGAAGAAGGATATCCTGCGGTCGTACCGCCACCGGAAGATCGCCACGCGGCAGATCTTAAGCAAGCTCCGAGAGCTGGAAGCCGAAGCGCTGCCGAGGGCCATCGCGTACGACGGCATGCCTAAGGGCGGAGAGCCGAAGGACATGAGCGGCTGGGCGGCAAGGGTCGACGCCATGGAGAAGAAGCTCCAGCGTGCGTACGAGGCGGAGATCGAAGCGCTCGACAGAGTGGAGACCGCGATCGAGGCACTCGAGGATCCGCTTCACCGTGCGGTCCTGCGCGGGCACTACATCGAGATGAAACGGATCGAGGGAATCGCGCACGAGCTGGGATACTCCGAGTCGACGGTATGGAAGATGCACCGCAGGGCGCTGAAGGTAATTAAACTGTGACAACAAATGACAATAACAATGTGATAATGTTACAAGATGAAAAGACATCGGAGAGCAGCCGGTGTCTTTTCCTTTTTTACCCTCGAAAGCGGCCGGGCTTTTTCCTGCACCCAAGGTTTTTCACCGGCCGCATTGATATGGAGCGGCCAAGGCCGTGGAGATAGATGCGTGAGTTTGCTAAGGAGTTCTACTCCAGCAAGGCGTGGAAGGATTGCAGGAGGGCGTACCGCAAGAGCCAGGGCGGACTGTGCGAGCGGTGCAGGGCGAAGGGTCTCATCGTGCCGGCGGAGATAGTGCATCACAAGATACACATCACGCCGGAGAACATCGTTAGGCCGGAGATCGTTCTGTGCTGGGACAATCTCGAGTGCGTGTGCAGGCAGTGCCACGCGGAACTGCACGGAGCACAGGGTGCGCGGAGATTTTCGGTCACGACGGACGGGACGGTGATCCCCCTTTGCGATGATTGACGGCAGGCCCCGGGGCACCGGTGGCGGGGGTCAGAAAATATAGATAGCGCAGAATCGGGCCGACTTGGCCGGGAAAGGCCGGAGATGGCACGAGTGAACTGGATATACGACTACTATCAGAGAATAAAGAACGGCACCGAGACTGTCGGCCGCTGGATAACGCTCCTCTATGAGTACATCGTCCACGGACTGGAGAGCGGGGCCTTCTTTTTTGACCAGGCTAAGGCAGCGCAGGCCATCGAGTACATGGAGGAGCACGTCTTCCACACCGAAGGCCCGAAAGCACCGATGCCTCTCATTCTGGAGCCGTGGCAGAAGGCGTTCCTCAGCTGCGTGTACGGCATCGTGGACGACAAGGGGCACCGGCAGTTCCGGGAGATCCTGCTTCTCATCGGGCGGAAGAACGGCAAGACGCTGCTCGCCGCCGGCATGGAGAAGTACGACTGGTTCGTCACCGGCGGGTTCGGTGCGCGGTGCTTCAACGTAGCGCCGAAGCTCGACCAGGCGGACCTGATATACAACACGATCTGGGCGATGACGCAGCTGGATCCGGAATGGCAGGAGCGGAAGGAGAACCTCGACGCGGCGAAGAAGCGGAGGGAGTTCGGCGACGATCCGGAACTCGCCCGGCACCGCATGACGGATCTCTACATACCGGCGACGAACGCCATGGTGAAGAAGATCGCGTTCTCGGCGAAGAAGTCCGACGGCTTCAACCCTTCGTTCTGCACCTGCGACGAGATCGCGGCGTGGGAGGGCGACAAGGGTCTTAAGCAGTACGAGGTCATGAAGTCCGGCATGGGCGCGAGGCCGGAGGCGATCCTGCTCTCGTGTACGACTGCAGGATATATTAACGATTCAATATACGACGAGCTGGTCAAACGATCAACTCGTTTTTTGATGGGCGACTCTAAGGAGCGCCGGCTTCTGCCGTTCCTCTACATGATCGACGACATCGAGAAGTGGAACGACATCAACGAGCTTCGGAAGGCGAACCCGAACCTCGGCGTATCGGTGAGTGTGGACTTCATGCTGGAAGAGATCGCGGTCGCGGAAGGATCGCTCTCGAAGAAGGCGGAGTTCATCACCAAGTACTGCAACCTTAAGCAGAACTCGTCTCTCGCCTGGCTTCCGGCGAAGCTCGTGGAAGACGCCGGCGGCGGACACATGGATCCGGAGATGTTCCGCGGATCCTACTGCGTGGGCGGCCTCGACCTGTCGCAGACGCGGGACCTGACGGCGGCCGTCGTGGTGATCGAGAAGGACGGCGAGCTGTACGTCCTCGCGCACTTCTGGCTGCCGGCGGAGAAGATCGACGAGGCGACGCAGCGGGACGGAGTGCCGTACCAGGCATACATCCAGCGCGGGATCCTCAGTCCAAGCGGCGACAACTTCGTGGACTATCACGACTGCTTCAACTGGTTCCGGTCGCTGGTCGAGGACTACGAGGTCATGCCGCTGCAGGTCGGCTACGACAGATACTCGGCGCAATACCTCGTGCAGGATATGGAAGCATATGGGTTTCATATGGATTCGGTCTTCCAGGGCGAGAACCTCTACGGCGTGATACAGGAGACGCAGGGGCTTCTGGAAGACCGTCGGCTGCACGTGGGTGACAACGACCTCCTCAAGGCGCACCTACTCAACAGCGCCATCAAGATGAGCACAGAGCGGGGAAGAGGGAAGCTCGTGAAGCTGTCGCCCGCTCTTCACATAGACGGCACGGCAGCGCTCCTGGACGCGATGTGCGTGCGGCAGAAATGGTACGCCGAGATCGGCGAGCAACTAAGAAACAGAGGATAACGACATGGGTCTTTTCGACAAGCTATTCGGCAGGGCGCCGAAGCCGACCGGGGCATATGAGGGCATCTTCAGAGTCCTCTCCGGCTACACGCCGCACTTCACGACCTGGGGCGGCGGAGTCTATGAGTCCGAGCTGATCCGCGCCTCGATCAACGCGATCGCGACGCACATCTCGAAGCTCAAGGTCGAGACGCAGGGCGCGGCGAAGCCGTATCTCCAGGTGAGGCTCAAGCACGGCCCGAACGAGTTCCAGACGTGGTCGCAGTTCCTGTACCGTCTGGCGACGATTCTCTATGTGCACAACACGGCGTTCATCGTGCCGGTGTTCGACGAGTACGGCGAGACGAGCGGGATCTACGCTCCGCTGCCGACGCGGTGCGAGCTGGTGCAGTTCAGCGGCGAACCTTACCTTCGCTATGAGTTTCACAACGGGCAGAAGGGCGCGATCGAGCTCAACCTTTGCGGCGTGATGACGCGGATGCAGTACCGCAACGACTTCTTCGGCGAGAGCAACCAGGCGCTGTTCCCGACGATGGAACTGATCCACATCCAGAACCAGGGCATACAGGAAGGCGTACGGAGCGCCGCGTCCTACCGCTTCATGGCGCAGCTGAACAACTTCGCGAAAGCGGAAGACCTCGCGAAAGAGAGAAAGCGCTTCACCAAGGAGAACTTCGCGGCGGACTCTGAAGGCGGCGGCGTGCTCCTGTTCCCGAACACCTACGCGAACATCAAGCAGATCGACGTGAAGCCGTGGGTGGTCGACGCGGAGCAGATGAAGGTGATCCGCGAGAACGTGTTCGAGTACTTCGGCACGAACGAGGACGTCCTGCAGAACAGAGCGTTCGGCGATTCCTGGTCTGCCTTCTACGAGGGCGTGGTGGAAGCGTTCGCGATCCAGTTCAGCGAAGTGATGACGCGGATGCTGTTCACGTTCCGGGAGCAGTCGAGCGGGAACATGGTGCAGGCCACGGCGAACCGGCTTCAGTACCTCAGCAACGCGGACAAGCTGAACGTCTCGGCGCAGCTTCTGGACCGCGGCATCATGAGCATCAACGACGTCCGGGACATCTGGAACCTGCCGCCGGTGGAAGACGGCGACGTCCGGATCATCCGCGGGGAATACTACAACGCGAGCGATAAGGTATCAGAAGAATGACAACGTACATCGTATACGAGCACGTCTTCCCGAACGGGAAGCGCTACATCGGGATCACGAGCCAGACGCCGGCGAGAAGATGGGCAGGAGGCAGTGGATACAAAGACTGCCCGAAGATGTACGCCGCGATAAACAAATACGGATGGGCAAACATCGAGCACTCGGTGCTCTATGAGGGGTTGACCAAAGCGGAAGCGGAAGTGAGGGAGCGCGACCTGATCGCATACTACAACACCACAAAAAGAGGCTACAACATCGAGCTCGGTGGCAACGCGCCAGGAACTCACAGCGAGGAGACGAAGCAGAAAATCAGCGCCGGAAACAAAGGGCGGAAGAAGCCTCCGGTGCCGGATGAAAGAAAGCGCCGGCTCTCCGAAATGAACAGCGGCGAGGGCAATCCGTTCTACGGACGGCACCACACCATCGAGACGAGGGAAGCCCACAGCGACTTCATGAAGCAGAACACCTACTTCAAAGGCCATCATCACACGGACGAGTACAAGAGGACGAAGTCCGAACAGATGAGGGAGATATACAAAGGAGGAAGTCCGCGGAGCAGGGTCATCGTGATGCTCGGCACGGATGGCAAAGAAAAGGCTTTTCGCTCCATGAGACAAGCGGCGGCATCGGCAGGCGTAAGCCTCAGCGCGATGTTCAAAGCGGTACACAACAACACAGTACTTAATAAATGTTACTGGAGGTTTGCAGATGAATAGGAAGGGCGTTTTCCTTGGAGACTTCGAACTCAGGGAAGCAACGGAAGAAGGAATAATCGAGGGCCGCGCGATCGTGTTTAACCAGCGTACGGACCTCGGATGGTTTGACGAGATGATCGACCCGGAGGCGCTGACGGAAGCAGACCTTCACGATGTTCGGCTCTGTCTGAACCATGACACGTCGTTCGTGTACGCACGATCAAGAAACAACAGCGAGAACAGCACCATGCAGCTGTTCGTGACAGACGAGGGGCTTGACTTCAGGGCGTCGCTCGACATCCAGAACAGTCCGCAGGCCCAGTCATACTACAGCGCAATAGAACGGAAGGACATCGACAAGATGTCGTTCATGTTCGTTGTGAGCAGGGAAGAATGGCAGGACGTAGACTCAGAGCACCCGCTCCGCATTATTACCGGTATCGAGCGCGTGCTTGAACTGTCTGCTGTCACATTCCCGGCATATAGCCAGACATCGATCCAGGCAAGAGGCCTCGCGGATGCGCTGGAGAGCGCGAAGCGGTCGCTGGAGAGCGCCAGAGCCGAGAAGCGGAAGATCGAGCGGCAGAAGCAGAGAATCAGAATTATGACGGAGGTGTTCAACAAATGAACCTGAAGGACATGACCGTCGAGGAGCTGGAGGCCCGCATGGCTGCGATCCCGGCCGACCTCGACAAAGATGACGCCGACCTGGACGCTCTGGAAGCGGAAGCCCGCGGCATCAAAGAAGAACTGGAAGCGAGAAAAGCTGCCGAAGCGCAGCGCAGGGAGATCCGCGAACAGGTCGCCGTCTCCGAACAGAAAGGACAGAAGATCATGGAAGAAACGAGAAACGTTAAGACCCTTGAAGAGATCCGCTCCTCCAAGGAGTACGTCAACGCGTACGCAGAATACATCAAGACCGGCAAGGACGCCGAGTGCCGCAAGCTCCTCAGCGAGAACACGGCGAACCCGACGGACGGATCGGTCCCGGTCCCGACGATCGTCGAGGGAAGGATCCGCACCGCGTGGGAGAAGGCCGGCGTCATGGACATCGTCCGCAAGACCTTTATCCGCGGCAACGTGAAGGTCGGATATGAAGTCAACTCCAGTCCCGCAGTGGTACACGGGGAAGGAACTCCGGCACCGGATGAAGAAATCCTGGATCTCGACGTCGCGAACCTCATCCCGCAGTCCATCAAGAAGTGGATCACGATCTCCGACGAGGCGCTTGACCTCTCCGGCGAAGAGTTCCTCGACTACATGTACGACGAACTCGCGTACAGGATTGCGCAGAAGGCGCAGGAAGTCCTGCTTCAGCGGATCATCTACATCGCAAATAACAGCGGCTCCGGCCCGGCCGTCACCAAGACCACGGTCGCTCAGGCAGACATGCTCTCCGCTACCGTTAGGTGCCTCGGCTCGCTGTCGGGCGAAGCGGCGAACCCGGTCATCGTTACGACCAGGGCGACGTGGGCCGGAATCAAGGCGGCCGCGATCAGCGCAAATTATGCCGTTGATCCGTTCGAAGGTCTGCCGGTCTACTTCGTGAGCCAGACGACGCTTAGCTCCGCGGTGGCCATCGTCGGCGACTTTGGTTACGGCGCTATGGCCAACTTCCCGAACGGCGCGGAGATCCAGATCAAGAAGGACGAACTCAGCCTCGCGGAGAAGGACCTCGTGAAGCTCGTCGGCCGCCAGTACGTCGCTCTCGACGTCGTGGCTCCGAATGCGTTCACGGTCGCTTATCTCGGCGAATAATCAACCCACGGGCCCGGGCGACCGGGCCTTCCTTTTAGGAGGCTATCATGGCAACAGCACAGGAAATAGCGGCGGCGAAAATGGCGCGAGGCATCACCACGAACGCATATGACAGCGAGATCGGCAACCTGCTGGATGCGGCAGCGCTGGATCTCGGCGTCGCCGGCGTGGTAATCCCGGCAGAGCAGAGCCTCCTCGTGCAGACGGCGAAGATCACCTATTTCAAGATGAACTTCCACGAGCCGGCGAACTACGACAGGCTGAAGGCGTCCTACGATGAGCAGAAGGCACAGCTCGCGACCTGCACGGGCTTCACCGTATGGGAGGCCGACAATGAATGACGTGCTGAACCTCATCGGCGTCACAAAGACGCAGGACGACTACGGCGTCTGGCGGATGGCGGAGACCTCGAAAGAGGTCTTCTGCACTGTCCAGAGCGTGAGCCGCTCGGAGTTCTTCGACGCGGGGCGGAACGGCCTCAACCCGGCGTACGTGTTCACGATCTTCGGGGACGACTACGACGGGGAAGAGACGGTCGAGTTCCACGGCCAGCGCTACGGCGTCTACCGGACGTACAGGGCCGGAGACGACATGGAGCTCTACGCGGAACGGAAGGGCGGCACCAATGGCTAAGACAACGGCGGACAAGTTCGCGGAGGCGATCCAGAAGGAGCTCGACAAGTACGGCGAGGACATGCAGAAGACAGTGGCTCAGCTGCGGACCTCGGTCGGCAAGGCCGGGCTCCGTACGCTCAAATCTGCGAGCCGTTCGACCTTCGGCGGCACCGGGAAGTACGCATCCGGCTGGACGATGACGGAGGAGGGCGACCGCGTGTATGCGAAGGCAGTCCTCCACAACACGCATCCGGGCCTGCCTCACTTACTGGAATACGGACACGCGAACAGGGGCGGCGGACGGACCGCCGGCAGGACGCACATCAAGCCGGTCGAAGAAGAGATGATCCGCGAGTTCGAGAAAGGGATAGAGGACGCGATATGACCTACAAAGAGATCGCACAGCTGATAGACGGGATCGGGTATCCGTACGCGTACTACCAGTTTGAGAAGGAGACGGCGAAAGAACCGCCGTTCATCTGCTTCTACTATCCTGGACGCGACGACATGCTCGCCGACAACACCAACTACGCACAGATCACGGAGCTCACGATCGAGCTCTACACAGACAACAAAGACTTTGCGGCGGAGGCAGCGGTCGAGTCCGCGCTGGAGGCCGCTGAGATCGTGTACGAGAAGGACGAGACCTACATCGACTCCGAGCGCATGTACATGATCACCTACACAACGGAGGTTTTAATCAATGGGCAAAGTTAAATACGGCCTTAAGAGCGTTTACTACGCGGTCGCAACGATCGCGGCAGACGGCACGGCCACCTACGACACTCCGGTAGCGTTCCCCGGCGCTGTGAGCATCTCCATGGATGCCCAGGGCGACATCACGAACTTCTACGCGGACGACATCGTTTACTGGGCCGGCGCGAACAACAACGGCTACCAGGGCGACCTCGAGATGGCGCTGGTCAGCGACGACTTCCGCAAGGACATCCTGGGCGAGATCGAAGACAAGAAAACCGTCCTCGTTGAGGAAGTCAACGCGGCTCCGGTGCACTTCGCGCTCCTGTTCGAGTTCACCGAAGACGTCAAGGCGAAGCGCCACGTCTTCTACAACTGCGTCGCGAACCGTCCGCAGGTCGCCGGCAGCACGAAAGCCGACAGCATCGACCCGCAGACCGAGTCCGTCACGATCAACGCGATGAGCATCCACAGCGCGGCGCTCGGCAAGGACATCGTGAAGGCTACCGCCGGCGAGAGCGCGGACACCACCACGTACGAAGGCTGGTACAGCGCGGTCTATCTGCCGAC